>SDBU01000634.1_pt1 | contig 49315 bp, 38 predicted proteins | sample 2277071 | NCBI WGS metagenome assembly SDBU01 (sample SAMN10397929, study PRJNA504765) | marine sediment metagenome | isolation source: marine sediment core GS08_GC12, 126 cmbsf | place: Arctic Ocean: Gakkel Ridge, Loki's castle | collected 2008
CGACCAGGATCTCGGTCTCCGGCCGGGGGATCAGGGCGTCGGGGCCGACATGGAAGGTCAGGCCATAGAACTCCTTGGTGGCCAGGAGGTGCGCCACTGGCGCGCCGGCCAACCGCCGTTCCAGCAGGTCCTGGAAGAGCTCCTGTTGGGCGGCAGACAGTCGCCGGTCCAGCTGAGCGTAGAGCTGGGTGCGGCCCAATCCCAGCGCGTGGGCCAGCAGCAGGTCGGCATCCAGCCGGGGAGTTTCCTTGCCCCTCTTTCGAAGGGCCTCGGTGGCGCGGAGCAGGGCCTCTCGAGCGGTCTCCGGGCGGTGGCCGATGAGGACGGCCTCCCGGCGAGCGGACATCAGGCCATCTCCGCAGCCCGCAGCAGCTCCGCTTGTTCTGTGGCGGCAAGTTCCTCGATGAAAGGGCCCAACTGCCCGTCCAGGACATCTTCCAATCGATGCACCGAGAGGTTGATCCGGTGATCTGTGACCCGGTTCTGGGGGAAGTTGTAGGTGCGGATCTTGAAGGTTCGGTCGCCGGTGAGCACTTGTGAGCGGCGATCATCACCTCTCTCTTTCAGGCGGCGCTCCTGCTCCAGGTCCAGCAGCTTGGCCCGAAGGACGGACATGGCGCGGGCCCGATTCTGCAACTGGGAGCGCTCGTCCTGGCAGGAGACCACTATTCCGGTGGGAAGATGGGTGATCCGCACGGCGGAGTCGGTGGTGTTGACGCTTTGCCCTCCCTTCCCGGCGGAGCGGAACACGTCGATGCGCAGATCTTCGGGGTTCACCTCGACCTCGACCTCGTCCGCTTTGGGGAGGACGGCCACCGTGGCGGTGGAGGTGTGAATCCGACCGCTGGACTCGGTGAAGGGAATCCGCTGGACCCGGTGCACTCCACCCTCGTACTTGAGCCTGGAGTAGGCGCCTCGGCCCTTGACCTCGAAGATCACCTCCTTGAACCCTCCGATTCCGGTTCGATTGCTGCCCAGAAGCTGAGTGGACCAGCCGCGCCTCTCCGCATATCGGGTGTACATCTTGTAAAGATCCGCGGCGAAGAGCCCGGCTTCGTCTCCGCCGGCCCCGGCGCGGATCTCCACGATGACGTCCTTATCGTCGTTGGGGTCTTTGGGAAGCAGCATCAGGCGAAGCTCCTCCTCCAATCGGCCCCGACGCTCGGTCAATGCGCCTATTTCCTCGCGGATCATCTGGCTCATGTCCTCGCTGGATTCCTCCTCCAGCATGGCCTCGGCTTCCGTCAGCTCCTCCCTGACCTTCTTGTATTCTCGATAGAGGAATACCATTTCCTCGAGGTTTGAACGCTCTTGGGCGTACTGGGCCAGCCGATTCGGGTCGGTGGCCACCTCCGGGGCAGCCATGATCCGGTCCAGCTCCAAGTAGCGCTCCTCGATATGCTCGATCTTTTCAAAGATGGACATGTTCACTCCACGGGGCGGTCAGCCTATCAGCGTTCGCGATTGGAGCTGCTGTTTTGTTTTAAGAAGGCTTTCAGGGGCTCATCCAATGCGGTGGCCCTCTCTTGCAGGTCCTCCAGCTCCGTCCGTCCGTTGGCGCGCGCGTGGTCCAATAACAATTGCATCTGCTGGCAATGGCGAATTTCCCCTGGAGGGACGACCTGGTCGGCCTTTTCCCATTTTACCACATCGTCCAGGAACCATTCCAGGGAATTCAGGTGGCTCTGGATCTCCTGGCGCGCTTTAGCCCAGTACCGGTCGGGCATCTGCTCTCTCAGCTCCTCGGCTTTCCTCTCCATCTGGTCCATCTGCTGCGCCTGCGTTGGGGCCATGCGATCGGCCCGATCCTTCAGCGAGGTCAACAGCAGGAGGAAGCCGCCCAGACTCACCGCACGCCGACGTGATCCATCGGGCCCTGGAACCAGGACGGGCATGAAAGCCATGTCGTGATTCAGGTAATCTTCCAGGGCGTCTACCATCGCTGCGGCCAGCGACCAATCATCCTGCAGATCCCAAGTGCTCGTCAAATCTCCTCCTTGGGTGGAGACGAGTAGCCTAAATCCTAAATCAGATTATGATAGCCCAAGTCTGCCCCATCGGCAAGAACCTATCATTTATGTGCGTCCTGCTGATCCGAGCAGCAAATTGACCGTTCCTCCGGGCGGGGTTAGAATGGCATCCATCCGAGAGTGGAGGGGAGAGATGGACGAGGTCTGGATGCAGAACCTCACCTGGGAGGAGGTGGCCGAGTATCTGGAGAGAGATGATATAGTGATAGTCCCTATCGGCAGCACCGAGAGCCACGGGCCCCACCTGCCTCTGGGCACGGACAGCTACGAGGCCATCGATTACGCCGAGGGAATCGCCAAACGGGCGGGGGTGTTGTGCGCTCCACCCATATGGTTTGGCAATTCCGCCCACCACATGCACAAGGCGGGAACCATCAGCCTCAGGGCAGAGACCGAGATCGCCCTGCTCGAGGACGTGTGCCGGAGCCTGATCCATCATGGATTCGGCAAGATCGTCACCTTCAACGGTCATCGTTTGGCCAACCTTTCTTGCATCGAGATCGCCTGCCAAGCCGTGAAAGGGGCCTGTCCCGAGGTGATCTTCGCCGTGATGGATCCCCTGCTCATGGGCAGGGAGGCGGCTCTGGTCATCCGGGAGGCGCCGGGAGAGGGCGTCCATGGGGGGGAGTTGGAGACCTCTCACATGTTGTACGCGCATCCCGAGTTGGTGCACATGGGCAAGGCGATGCGGGCGCCGCTTGAGGCTTTCCCCTCGCGGCTTGTGCCTCAGTCCAAGGATCCCCTGGCAGGCGGAGATCGAGTGATAGTCGTTGCCGGCTGCGCTGACCAGAGGCGTCTGGCCCCCTTGGGACACGTCGGCGATCCTACGGTGGCGACCCGCGAGAAGGGGGAATGCCTCTTCGAGACGATTGTGGGAAACGGGGTGGAGTTCATCGAGGACCTGAGGCAGGCGTTCGGGGCGCGGAAAAGGGAAGGAGCGCGGTGACAATCGAGGACGTCGACGACCGGATCGACGCGCTGGATGGGAAACAGGAGGGGCGCCGACTGTCGGGCGACAACCCCTTCTCACCCCAACGAATCGCGCCCGGCGAGGTTCCCTTCCTCTTCCCTGGCAATCTGAGCGCGCACATTCTCTTCGCTCGATTCGAGCAGGCCGGAAGGCGGGGAGAGATCGTGGGGCCTGAGGGCAGCGGCAAGTCCACGCTTCTTCACGCCATGATGAAGGAGGGCGATCGGAGGGGTTTGGGGGGGCGCTATCTGCACAGCGCCTCCGGTCGGCTCTTCGCCTCTCCCCAGTCCCCGGAGGACGCTGAGGATACGGTCTGGTATATTGACGATGCGGATCGAATCCCGCGGCTTCTGTGGTGGGGGCTGCGTCTGGCCTGCCGGCTGGTGGACAACGGGCTTGTGGTGACCGCCCGACGCAGCATGGGCCTGCCGACCATCTATAGGCCCGCGCTGAACGGCGCGCTGATGGTCAGGCTGGTGCGGGACTTGGCAGGAGAGGAATTCCCCTTGGATGAAGAGGAGGCCGATGCTCTCATCGTCAAATATGGGGGCAACGTGCGCCGCGTTCTGCTGGGGCTGCGGGAGCGCGCAGCTTCGGTCGATGAGGAGAACGGTGGGACATCCCAGCTTCGGTGATGCTCGAACGTTGTGATCCTGTTGGCGCCCATTGCCCATTGACGGCGCGAATCCGGGACCATATGCTGTTGGAAAGCGCTCTTTGGCCGAAGGCGGGCCTTGTTTGCAGCGGCTCCTGGCGGGCGATATGCTCTTGAAAGAAGCTGAAATGTATGATAGAATGTTACGGCATCGAAATTGCGTCGGGTGCTGCCCGGTCGAGAGCCCTTTCCCTGAGCTCCTGGGGGGCTTGATCGCCAGCGGGCGGTCGTGCAACTATTCGAATCCGAACATGACGGGTGGTGTGTTCTCAGCCTTGGGTTTCGTTGGCCGAGGGTTCTCGGCGTGAAGGAGGGGACGATGAGCAGGGCAATATGGGCTTGGGTTCTACTTTCGATCCTGGCCGTCATAACGTTGGGCGTCGGGTCCTGTACCTACAGGGTCGCGGAGCGACCCCAGGTGTGGATCAATGTGCCCCGGTCGGGGATGGTGGAACCGGGCGCCAAAGTTAAGGTGGTTTCCAGCGCCTCGGATCTGGATGGCATCTCCCAGGTGGAGCTGCGGGTCAATGGCGAGTTGGTGGCAGCCGACAAGAGCGCCGACCCCAGCGCCACTTTCGTGAAGGCGACGCAGTTCTGGGACGCGAACGAGGTGGGGAACTATACCCTCGAGGTCCGAGCCTGGGACGGCAACGGGAACGTTAGCGATCCGGCGACGGTTGAGATACAGGTGGGACGAGTGGCGGCCATGGTGCCGACGGCCACCAACACGCCCACGCCGACTCCAACCGCGGCGGCTCAGGAAGAGCCGCCGCCGCACACGGCAACGCCCACGCCGACTCGGATGGAAACTCCGACGGTGACGCCCACCGGCACGCGCACGCCTGTGGCGACGGCGACTCCCACGGCGACTGCCACCGAAGTACCGACCGCCACGCCGACGGAGACTTCTCCGGAGGTCAGCTTCGGGGCGGATCAGACGCAGGTCAATGCCGGTGACTACACCACCTTGCGATGGGACGTGGAGAATGTCAAGGCTGTCTTCCTGGACGAGGAAGGGGTGGGAGGCCACGGGACCAGGGAGGTGGGCCCGCTGTGCGATCCTCAGTATGTCCACACTCTTCGAGTGGTGTTCCAGGATGACAGCGAGGAGAGCTACTACGTGACCATCAACGTCAAGGGGACCTGCGAGGTGCCGGATACCGAGGGACCGACGTTCGGCGATGTGGTCCAGGAGGAGTGCGTGGTGGGATATCCGGCTAACATCGACGCCGTGGTGAGCGACGAGAGCGGCGTGGCCAGCGTGACCATCCATTTTGCCTACCCGTCGGAAATCGCCCCTTGGGATACGTATGCCATGAGCCTGCAGGGCAACAAGTGGGTGGGCAGTTTCCCGTGCTCTTGGCCCTCAGAAACGTCACTCTATCCCTCGACGCGCTACTACCTGACCGCGATGGACAACGAGGGCAACCAGAGCAGTTGGCACAGCCAAAACGATCCTGAGTACTGCGAAGTGTGTATTCTCTACTAACGGGGCGATCTGCAATGGGATGAACTGATCTAGGACATGGTCGGGAGAAGCATCACGGCTCGATCGGACGGCCTGGATGAAGGAGTTTGCTCCCTCAGAGGAGGAGAGAGATGACCATGGGACAGAAGGTTCTGATAGTTATGGGGCTGTTTGCGCTCCTGTGCGTCGTGTCGGCTGCGGGAGTGGCCGCCTGGTACATACTGAAGCCGGATCCCAATCCTCCGGTAGTGACCATCGAGACGCCGAGCCACAACGAGAAGGTAGAAGCGGGAGCGATGGTCTCGGTACGCTCCACGGGGCGTGGCGAGGGTTCGAAGGTAGCGCGGATGGAGCTGTGGGTGAACGGCGAGCTGCAAGCGGTGGCCGCCAGCCCCAGCGCTGAGGGCAGCAGCCCCTTCCCCTTCATGAAACAGTGGCATGCGAGGACGGGTGGTAGTCACACCCTGATCGTGCGGGCCTTCAACATGGCGGGGGAGTCCGGCCAGGCCACGGTGGTGGTCACGGTGGAGGAGGTTTCGGATAGGGACGGCGACGGGATTCGGGACGAGGAGGATCAGTGTCCCGATGAGGCGGGGCCTTCCAGCACCAACGGGTGTCCGGATAGGGACGGCGACGGAATCCGGGACGCGGATGACGCATGTCCCGACGAGTATGGCTTCCCAGAGAACGACGGCTGTCCCAACGAGCCCACGGCCGAGGACCGAGATGGCGATGGCATAGTTGACGATGACGATGCCTGTCCCGACGAGCCTGGTCCGGTGAACACCGATGGCTGTCCGGATGCGGATGGGGACGGCGTGCCGGATGCGGAGGATGACTGTCCCACCGAACAGGGCTTTCCTGAGGCGAACGGATGCATCCCGGACAGGGATGGCGACGGAGTGCCCGATGCGGTGGACCAGTGTCCCGACACGCCAGGGTCGCCGGATGCGGGCGGCTGCCCGGACAGGGACGACGACACGGTAGCGGACGACATGGACATGTGCCCCGACGATCCGGGGCCGGTGGACAACGACGGCTGCCCGTTCCCGGATGCTGGCGATCCCCCTGATCCGGATGACGATAGCGGGGCGCCGGCCGGGCCGGGAGACGGCGTGGGGCCGGGCGATATGGGCGATGGTGGGGTGACGGCCACGGAGACGGTGTGGGTGACCTTCCAGGGAAAGCACGCCGAGGTGAGGGACGACTACGAGGGCGTGTACGGAGCCCTGGCGGTGGATGGGCTGCCGGTCTCGCGAGTGCCGGAGGACCCCTTGGCCTACATCGATCCCATGGGCGCCAAGCTGTGGGATCTGGAGGCGGTGCTGGGCGGGGCCAATGCCCTGATGATAGCGGTGCCGGTGGGCGATGACTTGCCGGTGCAGGCGGAGGGCTACGGCATCCCCGACATGACGGACATCGCGACCGAGGTGGTGCTGGGCACCATCGAGGAGATGCATCCCTGGGCGGACGGTTGGAGCGAGACTCCGGTGACCTACGTACCAAGGTCCGGAGGAGGTGAGGGCGGCGCCTGGCTGGAGTTGGAGTACATCATCGGCCCGCCTGACGCTGGAGAGCTTCCGGCACCTTTCAATCTGGTGGTGGTAGAAGTCCCCATGTTTCCGGACCCGGACCATCGCATCATGTGGGAATGGGAAGGGGACGTGGATATAGATGGGTTCCGCATCTATCGCAACGGGAACCTGTGGGTGACGGTGGCGGACCCGGATACGCGCTCGCGGAGCATTCCGCTAGTTTACTACGAGCCGTCGTGCGGGGAGCTGTATGAGTACACGGTGATGGCGTATCGGGGAGACGTAGCCTCGGGGCTGGAGTCGCTGCCCAGCAATCCCTTCGCGGTGGAGGGAGAGCCGTGCGATTTGGAGGCCACGGTTACCTTCCTGAGCGTGGACACGGGCTGCATTTTGGCCCCAGGCTGCGGATCGGAGGCCGTTTTTGGGGAGTTCTGGGCGAATGCGGAGACAGCGGCTTGGGGAGGGGCGTACTCTAGTGGAAACGTGGCTCTTTTTCTCGAACATCCGGTTCTAGGTAGCGCCTCCTGGAGCGATTTCGATGTTGACGGTATGTTTGGTTCGCCTCACTACGAACGGCCGCAGGTGACGGCAGGGCTGGCCCCCACGGACGATCTAATAGTGGGGTGGCGGCTGGAGGTGGACCTGATTAGCAGCAGGGAGACGTGGTCGGAGGGGACCTATGATGTCTTCGCGGTGAATGGGGATGTGCTTCGGGCCCAACTCATCGCGGGGGACACATTGGGACCTTACTCGGTGGGAGCGGGTGCGGGGACGGTGGACTTCGTGATCAACGGGACGGAGATCCCGGACGTGCCGGCGCCGGCGGAGCCCGCCATGGAGGGCGATGACATCTGGGACTTCAACTGGGGCGTCGGCGAGGGGTCGGATGTCTCCATCACCCTCGTGCAGGTGCAGTATCGCTACGCGTCGGATGTCATCTATGGCGAGGACGTGCGGATGCGTGCCCGGGCCATCGGACCCGATGGTGTGGTGGAGTCGGTGACCTGCGTGCCGCTGCCCATTGAGCCTGGCGAGCACACGGTCACCCTGGAGATGAATTACGTGGGAGCCGCCGAGGTTGCCACCCAGCAGATCCTGGTAGAGATGATCCAGGGGATGGACGGACCTCCCTTCTACGGGGAGACGGCGGACTATGTACTCAACTGGGTGCCCTTGGCGGCGAGTTACATGTGGAACCCCACCTTCTCTGAACCCGAGGGCTCGACCATCAACGAGCTGGAGGTGACCGTCAACTACCACCACGATGCTGCTCCCGGCGATATGGTGACCATCACGGCCTCGGCCTGGGAGGAGGGGGCTATGGATCCCTCCGTAGTGGTCCAGCCGGAGGCCACGGTGGTTGTGGGAGTGGGGGATCCGGACGGGACGGCGGGGCCCATGGTGATCAGCTTCCCCGATCCAGGCCTGGTGGAGACCGACCGGATCGTCTTGGAGCTGGAGATCAACGGCGTGCCAGGAGCCGACCTGATAGTGCCATATCATCTGACCTGGGGGAACCCGTAGCGGCTTGGGAGCTTCGGGCAGCATCGTTCTTACCAAGAGGGAGGTGGCGGGATGAAAGAGAAACCTTGGTATCCTACGGGGTTTGGAGGGTTGGTGACCCTGGCCGTCGTGATCTCGGCGCTGGCCTTGTTGATGCTGCCGGCGCTGGCGAGCGGCGCGCCCCAGGGTCAGGATCCAGTAGTGCCTACGCCGGAGGCGGAGAACAGGGTGGAGAGCCCTTTCCGGAGCCAAATCGTGCCGCGTTCTGGGAGAACCGCGGGAGGGGCGCAAGCGGGGTTCAGCCCGCAGGGAGGACAGATGGCTGCTCAGACCAATTTCACGCCGTGGATAATGGCTTGCTGCTTCGTCCTGATCGTCCTGGCGGTGGTTTGGGTCGTCGTGTTCTGGCTGCTGGGGCGGCGCAAGGCAAAGCCAACCTCCCAACCTAGCCCGCCACAACCGACGCCTCCGCCTGCCGGGAAGCCGCCCGTTGAACCACCGAAGCCGGCTGCACCGGCGGAACCCGTATGGGAGCCTCCTCCGGCACCGGCCCCGACTGCTCCTCCTAAACCCAGCCCGACCGGGCCCACTGCTCAGGCCGTTCCCTCGGGGGTTGGCCTCACCATGAAGAAGGGCCCGCAGCCGGGGTGGCGTTATGCGATCACCCAGAGCCCGGTCTCGATCGGCAGCGCTCCGGAGAGCGACATGGTGGTCGCCGATCCGCAGGTATCCGCTCGGCACGCCATGATCTGGAGAGAACGGGAGTACTACTACATCCAGGAGGTCAGCACGGAGTATGGTACATTCGTGAATGGAGAGCGACTCACAAAGGCTCGATTGCTGAGAGATGGCGACGAGATCGGCCTGGGCCCCGTGGTGGTACTGGTATTTCAATCGACTAGCTGATAGAGCGGTACTCTCTGACGAGTAAGCGGGCGGCACCTGAGGGCGCCGCCCGCTTTTTTGCCACCACTCACTTCTGAGGGGGGAGAGGCAATTGGGTTACAATCCTAATCGATCGAAAGCCTCGGGGTTCAGGTCCCTGACGATCTTGCGCATGGCCTCCTCCTGTTCGGGCGCCAGCCGCTGGGGCTGGTGGCTCTCCAGGATCTCTTTGGCCCTCCGCTTCGATCTCTCCAGGATGTCCTGGTGCGTCCCCTCGAACACGGTGGTGGCCGGATTCCGATCCAGAACCTTCGGCAGGTAGTGCTCCCTGCGGAAGTGGCTGAGCGTATGGTCGGTGGTGAGAAAGTCGCCTCCAGGGCCCACCTGGCGGATGATGTCCACCGCCAGGTGGTCGTCGTCGATCAGGATTCCTTCCATCAGGCGATTGATCATGTTGCACATCTCGTCGTCGGCGATCAGTTGCTGGAAGCTGGTCAGCATGCCGCTTCCCAGCAGGCCCGAGGCCCCGTCGTGGATGACGTCCACGCCCGCCAGCGCGGCGAACAGGGTGGTGCTGGATTTCTCCACGCCCGCCTGGAGGCCGCTGATCGGCGAGTCGGCGTGGCCGCCGGTCCCATAGCCGAAGGGGAGGTTATAGAAGTTGCAGAGCTGCTGGGTGGCGGCGTTCATCAAGGTCAGCTCCGGGCCGGCCAGGACCGATTTGCCGGTGCTCATGTCCATGGCGCAGGCGAAGGTTGAATAGATGCAGGGCAGGCCGGGCCTCACCAGTTGGGCCAGGGCGAACCCGGCCAGGAGTTCGGCGTTCTGGACCACCAGGGTGCCGGCGAGGGTCACCGGGGAGGTGCCACCGGCCATGGCTCCGTTGCAGATCCCGCAGTGGATGTTTCGCCTTGCCGCCTTGATGATCTGAGAGGACACCTGGGGAGTGTACTTGAGGGGTGAGACGGAGCAGCCGCCGATCTGGAAGATGGGCACTTCACCGCCGGGATTGCCCTGGGAGGCGATGAGGCCCAACTCCAGGTTCGCGTCGAACTGAGCCTCGGTAGCGGCGCCCGGGATCACGTGCTTGGAAGTGTTGGTGAGCATGGCGTAGGCCGCGTAGACGTCCATCAGGTGACTGGGGACATCCTGAGGCTGCACCTGGGCGATGACGTAGTGGACGTTGTCCAGATGGTCGGCCACCCGGGTGAAGTCCTCGAGGTCGCGGAAGGTCGCGGGGCGGGGCTTCCCGTCGTCCAGGTCGTATACCCAGGTGGCGCCGAAGGCGTTGGTGTAGTGCACTTTACCCTGGCCCAACACCACGTTCTGTTCCGGGTCGCGGGCGTAAAGGGTCACCGGGCAGGGCGCAGTTTCGATGGTCCGCTCGACCAGGCTGGGCGGGAGCTTCACCAGGAAGCCGTCCACCGTCGCCCCGGCGTCGCGAAAGATGCGACACACCTCCTCGTTCTCGAAGAGAACCCCCACGGTTTCCAAGACCTCGAGGGTGGCCTGGTGGATCCGATTGATCCCAACATCATCCAAGATTTCCAGGCTCTGGTGAATATGGGGTTGAATTCCCTTCATTAGAGTGATTCTCCTTTAGAGAGATGTGGCCGGTTCCGGCTTGGCCTTCGGGATTCCGGTCTTTGTGAGCGGGTTTGTGGAAGATGCCACCCGGCGGCATGGGACCGTGCCCCATGCGATCGGGATTAGATGTCATCCAATGGGAAAAGGGGCCTGGGCACCCTGGTGAAGTCGAGTCGTTTCAGGTTCGATGACGCAGGCCCTGGGGTGTCCGGAAAGATGATCTCGCGGGCGAAAGGCCCGTAGGACGCTCGAAAGTCGGCGGGCGATTTCACCACCACCAGCTTGGCGTCCTTGGGCTCCAGGCCCACGCTTCGGTACACCTGGGGATCGTGGCCCCCGTCTGGCGCGCGACCCACCACTATGTGGATGTTCCCCAGTTGGAGCACCGCCACCCCTTGCATGTCCACCCTCATCCCCTTGCCCACTGGACCTTCCTGTATGAATTCGCCATCCCCCAGGGACTTCACCCGGGCGGTGATGGCTAACGAGGGATAGCGGCCCCGCTTCCCTCCTATCTGGGTCGAGATCTCCCCGCCGATGCCGGATTCGAAGGCTCGATCCACCACTTTCGCGTCGGCTAGGGTGAGGAGGGCCGTCTCCTGGAAACCGCTTTCCAGCAGCGCTCGCAGCACGGCGGTGCTGTCGCCGGTGGCGCCGGCGTTGGGGCTGTCGGCGCAGTCCACCAGGATGACCGGTCCCCCGTCGATCTCCTTCGCTCGCTCTATGGCCTCCGACAGGGGCGTGGGCTGGAACAGGAAGCGGCGACGCATCTGCCAGGCCAGGTCGCCGATGTCGGTCGCCTCCGACCGGGCCAGTTCCTGGTCGCCATCGGCGACCACCACGGTGGCCCAGCCGAGATCCTCCAGGTCCATGAACGGCTGGACGGCGAAGAGGTTGGCGAACAGGATTCCGGGCTTCCTCTCGGATCGGGCGACTCTTTCGAAAAGCTCGGCCATGGGTCCTTCGGTGGTGTCGTGATGTTCGGGCGAGGTGATCATGGGGAGCTTGCGCCAGGCTATCACCGGCCGCGTCTGCCCACGAAGGATGCCCATCATCATCCGGGCCGCCTTCCGCCCCACCTCCCGCATATCCACGTGCGGCTCGGTGTGGTAGCCGGCGATGGCGTTCACGAGCGAGATCTTCCGCTGGGTGATGTTAGCGTGCATGTCCAGCGAGATGACGATGGGGATATCGGCTCCCACCTCGCTTCGCACCGCTTCCAGCCACTCCCCGTCGCCGTCGTCGACTCCCTCGACGGCCATGGCGCCATGGGGGGCCAGGAGCACCCCATCGAGGGGGCCGGCCTCCTTCAGCCTCTCCAGCAACAGATCCCGGAGGGTTTGGAAGGCATCCCACGTCACCCTGCCGCCGGGCATGGCCTTGGCGGAGATGGTGGGGACGAACCGCACGCCTTCCTCGCGTAGGACGTCCATGAAGCCGGCCATCTCGCAGTTCACGTCCGCCAGGGATGTCACTATCTCCTCCCCGGTGTGGATTCCGCCGCGCTCGAAGTCCGATAGTCGGGTGGGAAGAGGGGAGAAGGTGTTCGCTTCGTGCATTATGGATCCGATAGCCAGTCTCATCTCGCTTTCCTTCGCTGGGGTGGCAGCATGATATCGCTGGATGGGCCTGGAGTCAACCTCACCAGCCCAAGAGGAAAAGGGGCGAGCCCAGCTGAGGAGGGCGTTTATGGTACAATTGGAACGAGGGCCATCTGGCCCTGAGGGCTGGACGCGATGAAGAGATGGAAGCATCCGGGGGGCAAGCTGCGCGAACTGGGCGCGGAGGCGCTGTCAGACTCCGAGCTCCTGGCCATCCTGATCTCCTCGGGGGTCAGGGGGAGGCCCGCGGAAACCATCGCCGAGGAGGTCATGGGGCGCTACGGTTCCCTGGCCGGGATGGGCAACGTGCCGCTGGAGCACCTTCTGGAGTTCAAGGGGCTCTCTGACGTGAAGATCCTGCGAATTGCGGCAGCTTTGGAGATTGGACGCCGAATCGCTCAAAGGAGTGGGGACTATGAAGAGCAAGCTGAAAGAGAAGGGCGCACGGATGCCGGACATCAATGAGCCGGTGCGAGATAAGGACATCCGCGAGTACTTCGATTCGGTACGAGGTCTCAACAGTGAGCCCGCTCGATCTCAACGCTTTCTGCTTCTGCTGGATCGGCTGTTTCACATACAGCCTGGCTTCATTGAGGACTATGTGAAGGGGATTGAGAAGTATGTCAAGGTGAAGCAGAAGGATCAAATCCTGAAGGGCAGGGTGGATGAGCTGTTCGGTAGCTTGGTTATCGAGTTCGAGAGGGATCTGACGCGAGCGGATAAACGCAAGGAGGCGGACGAGCAGCTTCAGCGGTACATAGCTTGCCTGTGGTCCCAGGAGGAAGTGGGACGGCGAATCCCGTATCTGGGCATCGCTTCCGATGGGGTGCGCTTCACGGTGTATTCTCCCTCCGTGCGGGGGGAGGAGGGGCCTGACGTCCACCCTGAGGATGTTCACCTTGAACTCCTTGAGCGGGTTGACCTATCCACCCTGGAGCCCACGGAGGTCTATTTCTGGCTGGATCGTTACTTCCTGCGAAAGGAGATTCTGCCGCCCAAGACGGAGAACGTGGTCAAGGACTTCGGCGCGCGCAGCCACGCTTTCCAGATGGCGAACCATGACCTGCTCTCCCTGTGGAGATCGCTGGAGGACAGGCCCGAGTTCCAAGTGGTCTATGAGACCTGGGCGAAGTATCTCCTGATCGTGTACGGGAGCGAGGTGGCTGACGAGGCCCTCTTCGTGCGCCACACCTACCTGGCCACCGTGGCCAAGCTGATGGCTTGGAGTCGTCTCACCGAGCGAGGGGTATCTTACGACGCCGAGGAGATCTCTTCGGTCTTGGAGGGAAGCTTCTTTCAGAGGAAGGGCATTGAGAACTTCCTGGAGGAGGATTTCTTCTCCTGGATCACCCGCGAGGAAGCGCGGGAGGCGGGGGTTGGAATCGCGCGCAGGCTGTTGAGCCTCCTTCGCAACTACAATCTGCGAGAGCTTTCGGAGGACGTTTTCAAGTCCCTCTACCAGGAGCTGGTTGATCCCTCGACCAGGCACGACCTGGGCGAGTACTACACCCCCGACTGGTTGGCGCATCGCATGGTGCGGAAGCTGCTGGATGAGAAGCTGGAAGTCAGCATCTTGGATCCCGCCTGTGGCTCTGGCACCTTCCTGTACCTGGCTATCAGGGAGAAGCGGGAAAGGTTGGGGGATTCCTCGGAGACGCTGAAGCACATCCTGGATTCGGTGGTGGGCGCGGACATCCATCCGCTGGCGGTGATTGTGGCTAAGACCAACTACATTCTGGCTCTGGGCGACCTTCTGAGAAAACGCGGGGGCAAGCTATCCATTCCCATCTACCTTTCGGACACGATCAGGCTGCCGGAATGGAGGTTCACGCCTCGGCTCATCTCCGCAGAGGGCGAGGATGAGGAGTCTTTTGACGTCCCGAGTTATGTGGTTGAGCTGGACGGCAAGAAGATTCGTTTTCCGGAAGACCTGGTGGCCGACCCTGGTCTGTACGATGAGGCGGTGGAGGCGACGCGTCAGTTCGCCGAGAACAATGAGGGGGAGGATGTCAGGGAAGAGCATTTCATCAATTATCTGCGTGCTCATCACCAAACCTTGGCTGAAGATGCAGCATTGAGGCAAGCGCTCTTCCAAGTAGCGTTGGTGCTCAAAGCTTTCATGGAGGCCAAACGGGACAGCATTTGGGCCTTCGTGCTGAAGAATATCTACAAACCCCTTTCCTTGAAGAACAGGTTTGACTTCGTCGTAGGCAACCCTCCATGGCTCTCGTTTCGCTACGCCGAGCCTGAGTACCAGAAGTTCCTCCGAAGTCAGATCAAGGATGACTATGGTCTAGTCTCTGGTGGAGGGAAACTCATAACTCATTTGGAGCTGGCCACACTTTTTCTGGTGCGGGCGGCCGATCTGTATCTGAAGCCGGAGGGCTTGATAGCGTTCGTACTGCCACGGAGCATCTTTGCAGCGGACCAACATGACGCTCTCAGACAGAAGCGGTTCAAACGGCCATCGTTGAGCTTTGAGGAGTTATGGGATTTAGGAGGGGTGAAGCCTCTGTTTAACGTGCCGTCGTGCGTTCTTTTTGCACGAAGGTCAGGAAAGAAGGAGATTGCTCAGCCGATTGCAGGCCGGATTTTCCAAGGCAAATTGGATGGCCGGAATGTTTCTCTGGATGAAGCCGAGGGGCATTTGGAAGCGCATGAGGCGCGTTTCTCCTTGAGTACCATGGGCGAACGCTCCTTCTGGACTACTGGCAAGGCCGTCCGTACAGACAAACCCAGCGACTACTTGGAGGAGTTTCGACAAGGAGGCACCATAGTGCCGCGCTCCCTCTGGTTCGTGCAGTTTCCTTCATCCTCCCTTGGGTTTGATCCATCTTGTCCTCCTGTGGAGACGGCGGAGCGGGCGAAGGAACAGGCCAAAGGGCCGTATAAGGGGCTGGTCATGGAGGGGAATGCGGAGAGTCGCTTTATCTATGCCACATTGCTTTCCACTGATCTGCTGCCGTTTGGGCATCTGGATTATCGGCCGGTGGTGCTTCCTATCGAACCTGATGGCGACAAGTATCGGGTGATTCAGGCGGATGAGGCTAGTGAAAAGGGGTATCCTCATCTGGCGCGGTGGCTGGAAGAGGCGCAACGAGAGTGGGCAAAGCGACGCGGCAAGAAGGCGGAAACACTAACTGCGGTGGAACGTCTCGACTACCATAGGGGCATCGCCGCCCAGAGTCCGCAAACCCGATACCGAGTTCTCTACCCAACCTCTGCAACTTACTTATGTGCCTCTTTGGTAGAACAGAATCCTGCGAAGCCTATTGCCTTTCCTGCCGGGCCTCAAGAGGTAAGGGCGCGAGGATTTCTAGCCGATACTGTAACCTACTGTATGGAGACGGACATTCGAGAAGAAGCTCTCTACGTGATGGCTATTCTCAACTCCCCGACTATCGATGAAGTTATCAAGCCAATGCAAGCGGGAGGGCTTTGGGGCCCTCGCCACATACATAAGAAGCCATTGGAGTTTCCCATTCCTCGCTTTGACGACTCTAAGCAGGATCACCGAGAGTTGGCGGAACTGGCGCAGAACTGCTCCACGCAGGTAGCGGAATGGCTCCAATCGGGCGGGCCTGGGGAGACCCGCAGCATCGGCAGGATTCGCTCTATGGTACGGGAATTGCTTCGGGAGGAGTTGAAAGCGATTGATGAATTGGTGGAACCGATGTTGGGATTGTAAGCGGTGACTGCGGACGCTCTGGCTCAGTTTCCCCTTACGGGAAATCACACCGTCTTTCTGGAGGGGCCGGCCGGGGCGGGGAAGACCACGGCGGGGGTGGCGCGGCTGAGACACCTGGTGGAGGCCAACATCCCCACCACGGCCATCCTGGTGCTGCTCCCCCAGCGAACCCTGGCGAAGCCCTATCATGACCTGCTGGGAGATCCTTCCCTAGGGCCGGCGGGCGAGGTGGATATCCTCACCCTGGATGGCCTGGCTCTGCGCCTCATCGACCTCTTCTGGCCGCTGATCGCCGGGCAGGCCGGCTTCGGGAAGCCCCAGGAGCCGCCGGTGTTCCTCACCTTGGAGACCGCCCAGTATTATATGAGGCGGGCGGTGGAGCCGCTCCTCGAACGGGGCTACTTCGATCCCAACGTCGTGCCGGTCACCATCCGCCCGGCGCGGCTGATGAGCCAGATCCTGGATAACCTCAATAAGGCAGCCCTCATCGGCATCCCACACACGGAGGTGGCGGAGCGGCTGAAGGGGGCCATGGCCGTGGAGGACGCCGGCCAGCGGGTGGCCTACGAACACGCTCAGGCCTGCGCCGGCGCCTTTCGGGAATACTGCCTGGCCCATAACCTGTTGGACTTCTCGCTCAGGATCGAGACATTTCGCCATCACGTGTGGCCGCAGCTCCTCTGCCAGCAACACCTCTTCACCCGCTACCGTCATTTGATCGTCGACAACGTGGAGGAGGACACTCCTCTGGCCCACGAGGTGGTGCGGGCTTGGCTGCGCCAGTGCGATTCCGCCCTGGTCATCTGCGACTGGGATGCGGGGTATCGGATATTCCTGGGAGCCGATCCCGGGGGCGGCAAGCGGCTCGCTGAGGTGTGCAAGGAGAAGGTCCGGTGGGCAGGGTCTCGTGTGGCCTCGGAGGACATGCTTCGCCTGGGCCAGGAGCTGGGGCGGAGCCTGGGTGGATCGTCGGAGATGACCGAGGGAGATATGTGGGAAGCCTTGGCTTTCAAGGAGGAGCCCGATAGGTTCTATCCCCAAATGCTAGACTGGGCCGCGAAGGAGGTCAAACGGTTGGTGGATGAGGGGACATCGCCGGGGGAGATCGCGATATTGGCGCCTTTCGTGGGGGACGCGCTGCGTTTTTCCCTCCTCACCAGGTTGGAGGCTTTGGGGATTCCGGCTCGCTCTCATCGGCCCTCCCGGGCGTTGGATGATGAGCCCGCCGCCAGGTGCCTCCTCACGCTGGCGAAGCTGTCTCATCCGTCATGGCATGATCTCCCCGACCGCTTCGATGTCACGCTGGCCCTGGGCCAGGCCATCGACGGGCTGGATCTGGTGCGGGCTCACATCCTGTCTCAGATCGTCTTCCAACCCAGGAGGGACGGCCTTCCTTTGGGCCCCTTCGAGGGGATTCGATCCGAGGCTCAGCAGCGCATCACCTTCGGCGCTGGCAGCCGATTCGACCTCTTGCGGGCTTGGCTGGAAGCCTACGCCGCGGGCGCACCGCAACCCCTGGACCATTTCCTCAGCCGCCTCTTCGGCGAGGTGCTCAGCCAGCCAGGGTTCCGCTACCACCGGGATCTGGAAGCGGGACGGGTGGTGGCCAACCTGGTGGAGTCGATGCGGAAGTTCCGGCGCGCTGCCGGCCCCTCTGAGGAGGGGATGGTTGACTTGAATCGCGAATACGTGCGCATGGTGGAGGCGGGGGTGCTGGCCGCGCTCTATCTGGGAAGCTGGCAGGTCGGCCAGGATGAGGCGGTCCTGGTTGCCCCTGCATACACCTTCCTCATGGCCAACCGGCCGGTGGACTACCAGCTCTGGCTGGATGTGGGGAGCGAGGGCTGGTGGGAGCGTATCTATCAACCTCTGACCCATCCCTACGTCCTTTCTGCGGATTGGCCGGAGGGGCAGCTCTGGACCGACGAGGATGAGATGGGGTCCAGGAGGGAGCGGTTGCTCCGGCTCATCCTGGGTTTGGTGAGGCGTTGCCGCAAGCGAGTCTACCTCGGCTACTGCCAGTATGGGGAGCAGGGCTACGAGGGGCGGGGGCCGCTCCTCGTAGCCCTGCAGGCGGCCCTGATGCGACGACGACGGGAGGCTGGCGGTGTCTGAGGTCGAATTCCGGCCCCGGCCGGCTCAGGAGCGCATCCTGAGCTACAGGGGCGGCAAGATGGGCGTCTCGGCGGTGCCCGGGAGCGGTAAGACCCATGTGCTCTCCTGCTTGGCGGCGGATCTGGTGGCGCGGGGGCTGGAGGATGGCCAGGAGGTCCTCATCGTGACCCTGGTGAACTCGGCGGTGAATAACTTCCAGCGTCGGGTGGCGAGGTTCATCCGGGAGAGGCAGCTCCTGCCGGGGCTGGGATATCGAGTGCGGACGCTCCACGGCCTGGCGCACGACATCGTTCGCGACCGACCTGGCCTGGTGGGGCTGAGCGAGGATTTCCAGATCGTGGACGATCGGGCCTCCGCTCGGATCTTGCGGGACGCGGTCGAGGACTGGTTGCGCCGCCACCCGGAGCTGGCCGACTCTTACCTAGAAGCGGACCTGTCGGATTACCAGATGCGCAAGATTACGGGCTCGAAATGGCCGGATCTAGCGGTGGGGATAGCCACGATCTTCATCAAGCGGGCCAAGGACAGGGAGAAGACGCCTCAGGATTTGGAGGAGCTCTGGGGGGATGCGATCGGGGAGTTGCCCCTGGCTCGGATGGGCCTGGACGTCTATCGGGAATATCAGGCTAGGCTTGCTCGCACCGGCGTGGATTTCGACGATCTGATCCGCCTGGCACTCAGGGCGTTGGAGTTGGACCTCGATTACCTGGAGCGGCTCAGGTGGCAGTTCCCTTATATATTGGAAGATGAAGCCCAGGACAGCAGCCGCCTGCAGGAGGAGATCCTGCGAAGGCTGGCAGGCAAGGATGGCAACTGGGTGCGGGTGGGAGACCCCAATCAAGCCGTGTATCAGACCTTCACCACCGCCGATCCGGAGTTCCTGAGACGTTTCCTGAGGGAGGAGAGGGTGGTGAACGCCCCCATGCCCAACTCGGGCCGCTCGACCCGGAGCATCATCTCCCTGGCGAACTTCCTCATCGACTGGACGCGGGAGCGGCATCCGCTTCCTGAGGCCCGCGATGCGGTGAGCCTGCCCTACATCGAGATGACGCCGCCGGGCGACCCCCAGCCCAATCCGCCCGATGATCCTGACGCTGTGCAGCTGGTGGCGAGGGGCTACACCCCGGAGCGAGAGGTGGAGAGCGTGGTGGCTTCGGTCAAGCGGTGGCTGCAGGAGCATCCCGGGCTATCTGCCGCCATCTTGGCGCCCCGGAACAAGAAGGGCTACGACGTGGTGGAGGCCCTGGAGCGGGAAGGGGTTCCCTATGTCGAGGTCCTCCAGACCACCGAAGCCACCCGGAGCGCAGCGCGGGTTCTTCTGGACGTGCTTCAGCATCTGATAAGGCCCGACTCGGCGGCGCGGTTGGCCAAGGCCTTCGTTGCGTGGTTCGAGGGGGTCTGGCTGGAGGGCGAAGGCGAGGGGGGGGCGGACGAGGCCTGCGAGTCGCTCAGGAGCGCGTTGCGCGGAGTTCGACGCGTCGAGGAGTTCCTGTGGCCGGCTCCTGGAGAGGATTGGCTCTTCCCCGACGACGGTGAGGAGATGGCGCCGCTTTTCGAGTTTCGCGACGCCGCCCGAAGGTGGCATGAGGCGGTTCAGCTTCCCATCGATCAGCTCATCCTGTTTTTGGCGCAGGAGCTCTTCCGGGCACCCGCCGATCTGGCTTTGGCTTACAAGTTGGCTGTGGTGCTCCGCCAGATAGCGGACGATCATCCGGAGTGGGGATTGCCGCAGTTGGCGGAGGAGCTGGCGGTTATAGCCCGGAATCAGCGCCGGTTCTTGGGCTTCAGCGAGCAGGATCTGGGGTTCGAGCCTCCGCCCGGCCGGGTGACCGTGACCACCATGCACAGCGCCAAGGGGCTGGAATGGGATCGGGTCTATCTGGTGGCAGCGAACAATTACAACTACCCGTCGGGGGATCCCAACGATACCTACTTCTCGGAGAAGTGGTTCGTGCGGGATCGCCTGAACCTGGAGGCGGAGATGCTGGCCCAGCTGGAATCGCTGATGGCGGGGAAGCCGTATGAGGAGGGGGAGGCCACCCGAAGCGCGCGGCTGGAGCTGGTCAAGGAGCGACTGCGGCTGCTCTACGTGGGGGTCACGCGGGCGCGTCGGGAGCTGACGGCGACCTGGAACAGGGGCAAGGGCAAAAGGGAGAACAATCAGCCCGCCATCCCCCTGGTGGCGCTGCAGGCCTTCTGGGAGGAACGGGAGCCATGACCCTGCCGCCGGACTCCGCCCAGCAGGTGCGGCCGGACCTGGCCCGCCAGGTGCCGCCGGACATAGCCTTCAGCGCTTCCAGCCTGCAGGACTATCTGGATTGCCCCCGGCGCTTCCAGCTGCGCTATATCCTGGAGTTGGCCTGGCCTGCCGCCGAGGCCGAGCCTCTGGAGGAGGCGCAGGCCCATAGGGAGCGCGGCGAGCGCTTCCATCGCTTGGTTCAAAGCCATTCCCTGGGCGTCCCGGCCGAGGCCGCGGCGAGCGCCCTGATGGATCCCGTGCTCGCCGCGTGGTGGGAGGCTTTCCTGGCGCATAGGCCCCAGTTTCCCGGCGCCCTCTGGTTCCACGAGGTGGGGCTTTCCTTACCGTTGGGGGAGCATCGGCTGGCGGCTCGCTACGATGCCGTCGCGGTGGAGCGCCGAGGCCCGGTTCACATTCTGGATTGGAAGACCTACCGAAGGCGACCGAAGCGGGAGGAGCTGCGGCGTCGAGCCCAGACCAGGCTTTACCCGCTGCTGCTGGTTTCGGCGGGCGGAAGGCTCTGCGGTGGTGAGCCTCCCGAACCGGAGGCGGTAGAGATGATCTACTGGTTCACGGCGGCACCCGAGCGGCCGGAGCGCTTCAGCTACAGCCAGGCGCTCCGACTGGAGGATGAGGAGTACGTGCGCGGGCTCGTGGCGGAGATCGTCGGGCGGCGGGAGGAAATCTGGCCGCTGACCGAGGAGACGCGGCGATGCGATTACTGCGTCTATCGTTCCCTTTGCGACCGGGGGGTGAAGCCCGGGTCGCTGGACGATTGGGAGATGCCGGAGGAGCTCGACGAGGATCTATCTGACCTGGAATGGGGTCAGGCCCAGGAGATCGCGTACTGAATGTCGACCAAGTGGATCGATCCCCCGGAACTGACAGTCTCCCCGGAGCTGCTGGCTCTGGTGGGCGATTCGACCCTGGCGGCGAGGGCGCTGGCCCGCCGTGGGATCGGGGATCCGGAGGTTGCGCGGGCGTTTTTGGACCCGGATCGCTACACGCCTTCGCCACCGGAGGCGCTTCCCGATCTTCCCGAGGCGGTGGATCGGCTGCTGGCTGCTCGGGAGCGGGGCGAGCTGGTCTGCGTGTGGGGGGATTTCGACGTGGACGGCCAGACTGCTACCGCGGTCCTGGTTGATGTATTACGTGCCCTGGGGCTTAGGGTGATTTACTATATCCCCAACCGGCTGCGCGAGGGGCACGGTGTCCAGCTGGACTCCCTGGAGGAGGTGCTGTCGCGGGGGGTCGATCTCTTGCTCACCTGCGACACCGGGATCGAAGCCCACGACGCGGTGGGGCGCGCCCGCGAGCGACGGGCGGAGGTCATAGTCACCGACCACCACGACCTGCCGGAGGTCTTGCCGCCAGCGCTGGCGGTCCTCAATCCTAAGCGCCTCCCGGAAGCCCACCCTCTAAGGGAACTTCCAGGTGTGGGGGTGGCTTACAAACTTGCCGAGGGGCTCTGTCAGGCTCTGGGAAAGCCGGGGGAGGTCGAGAGAGCCCTGGATATGGTGGCTCTGGGGATCGTCACCGACTTGGCCTGGCTGCGAGGGGACACCCGTTACCTCCTCCAGCGGGGATTGGAGCGCCTTCGGCGGACGGAGCGGCTGGGCCTGCGAGAACTCATCCAACGGAGCGGCCTGGAACAGGGAGGGATCACGGAGAAGCACGTGGGATTCTGGCTGGGGCCCCGCCTGAATTCGCTGGGCCGGCTGGGAGATGCCAATCTGGGAGTGGAGCTTCTGACCACGGAGAGCCTGGAAAGGGCGCGGATCCTCAGCGTGCAGGTGGAAGGGCTCAACGACCAGCGGAGGCTGCTGATGGACCGGACCATCCGGGAGGCGGAGGCCCAATTGGAGGAGGCTCCGTCGCTCCTGGATTACGAGGCGCTGGTGGTGGCTGGGACGGAGTGGCATCCCGGAGTGCTGGGCCTGGTGGCCAGCCGGCTGGTGGAGGGGCACGGGAAGCCGACGGTGGCGCTCAGCCTTCGGAAGGGCGAGTTGGCCCAGGGTTCGGCGCGGTCGGTGCCGGGTGTGGATATCCACGCTGCCATCCTCCAGCAGTCGGCACTCTTGGAGCGTTCGGGAGGCCATCCTATGGCTGCGGGGCTTGCCCTGCGCGAGGAGAACATCCCCGCCCTGCGCAAGGGGCTTTCGGAGGCGGTGGCTGCGCTCCGCGATCGCCGTGTGGACGCGCTGGCCCTCACTATCGACGCTTACCTCGATCTGGAGGCGCTTACGCTGGGGCTGACGGAGGAGATCGGCGTCTTGGCGCCCTTCGGGCCAGGCAACCCGCCGGTGCAGTTGGCCAGTCGCAACCTTCGATTGGGCGAGGTGGCCTCCGTGGGGCGCAACGGGGAGCATCGTCGAGTCAGGGTTCGGAACGAGGAGGGAAGCGAGCTGGAGGTGATGTGGTGGAATGGAGCCGAGGAGAGACTTCCCTCGGGAGCTTTCGATCTGGCCTTCCAGGTGCAGGCTAGGGATTACAGGGGGGAGAGGCGCCTCCTGGTGGAATGGGTGGATTGTCGGCTGGTGGAAGCTCCGACGGTCAGGCCGCCGCTGAGGGTGGTGGACCACCGGTCAAAAGCGGAGCCGGCGAGTCGGCTGTGGGAGCTGTTGACGGCGCACCCGGATCTGCAGGTCTGGGGCGAGGGCTTGAAAATGGACGAGATCCCGATCCGCAATCGGAGTCAGCTGGTGCCCGGGCGGGCGTTGGTTATATGGACGGCGCCGCCGGGCCCCGATGTGTTGCAAGCGGCCTTGGCGGTTGTGGACCCGCAGGAGGTCCACCTCTTCGGCCGGTTGGTGTCGGAGATGGACGCGCCTCGATCGTTCCTGCGACGACTGGAAGGGGTGATCAAATACAGTCTGGCGAAGCTGGGCGGCAAGGTGGACCTCCCGCGGGCGGCAGCGGCTCTGGGGCATCGAGCTGCTGCGGTGCGGTTGGGTATCGATTACTGGGCCAGTCGGGGCACCCTGACGGTGGTGGAAGAGAGAGACACTTATGTCCTCGTTCGGGAAGGGGGGCGAGCGAGAGAAGAGGTTCGGGTCGCTGTGGAGGAAGCCCTCGGATCGGTCCTGGGTGAGACGGCGGCATATCGGCGATACTTCCGAAGGGTCGCGACTGGGCACTTGTTGTGATGGCGGGACCCTCGCGCCACGAGGCCCTGGGCAGGGCTACCGGCGCGCGTTGACAGCCCTCGACCCTCGCGGTACAATCGACGGTCCGGCGATGGAGGTCCGGAAGGCCTTCCGGACCTCCGATTATGCAGGGCTGGCGTTTCCATCGATGCTTTCGTGCTTGGTGTGTATCCAGTGACGAGGAGGGGATGATGAGCTCCGGCAAGGACGTGGACGTCGTGGTGATAGGCGGAGGCCCAGGCGGCTACGTGGCCGCCCTCCGAGCGGCTCAGTTAGGAGGCAGCGTGGCCCTGGTGGAGAAGCGCTGGCTGGGAGGAACGTGCCTGAATGAGGGATGCATTCCCACTAAGGCGCTGCTGGAAACCACGACCCGCTACCGGGCCCTGCAGGAAGCGGGGGAGTTCGGCATCTCGGTGTCGGGTTACGAGCTCGATCTGGACAGGGTTCGACAGCGCAAGGATCAGGTGGTGGAGAGGCTTGTCAAGGGGATCGGGTTCCTGCTGGAAAAGCGAGAGGTACGCTACCTGGAGGGCGAAGGTGCGCTCGTCGATGCCCGGAAGGTGCGAGTGAAGCTCAACGATGGTGGAGAGGAAACCCTTCGGTCGGGGAGCATCATTCTCGCCACCGGCTCGACCCCCATGGCGCTGCCCATCCCGGGTATCGATGGCGAGGGGGTGATGGGCAGCGAGGGGGCGATGCGCCTGGAGGATGTTCCGCCGCGGTTGCTGATCATCGGCGCCGGCGCCATAGGGGCTGAATTCGCCCAGATCTACGCTCGATTGGGGAGCAAGGTGACGGTGGTGGAGATGCTTCCCCGGGCGGTGCCCATGGAGGATGAAGAGGTGAGCCGCGTCCTCGCCCGGAGCTTCAAGAAGGCGGGCATCGATCTCGTGGTGGATGCTCGCGTCCAGCGAATCGAGGATTCCCCCGGCGGCAAGAAGGTGGCCGTGGCGGCGGGCGGGAAGGAGACCTCAATCGAGGTGGATCGGGTGCTCGTGGCCGTGGGCAGGGCTCCGTGCGTCGAGGGCCTCGATCTGGAGTCGGCCAACGTCAGGGTCGAGCGTGGGAAGGTTCTGGTAAACGAGGAGTTGCGGACCAATACGCCGGGCATCTACGCCATCGGCGATGTCACCGGAGGGCTCCTCCTGGCCCACCTGGCCTCGGCCGAGGGGGAGCTGGCAGCGGAGAACGCTCTGGGCGAGCACAAGGTCGTGGATCACCGGGTGGTGCCTCGCTGCATCTTCACCCAGCCTGAGATCGCCAGCGTGGGCTTGACCGAGGAACAGGCCAAGGCCCAAGGCCAAGAGCTCAAGATCGGGTGCTTTCCCCTCAGCGCCAGCGGGAAGGCTCTTATCCACGGGGAGGCGGAGGGATTCGTCAAGATCGTGGCCGAGGCTCGCTACGGGGAGATCCTGGGCGCTCACATCGTCGGCCCCCATGCGAGCGACCTCATCGCGGAGGCGGCCCTTGCCATGAGGATGGAAGCGACCTTGGATGAGGTGATCGAGACCATTCATCCCCATCCTACCTTGTGCGAGGCCTTCCGCGAGGCGGCGCTGGCGGGGGAAGGGCGGCCCATTCACACATTGTGAGGGTCACGCGTCTCACCCTTGTGACGTACGACCCCGAAGTTCGGAGGGTTCATGAGATTTCCTCGGGTGTATGAGATCGAGCAGGAATTCGACCGCTGGAAGCTGGAGGACCCGGCAGGGACCTTGAGATCGCTCCTCAAGGAGAGCCCCGGGGCCAGCCGTATCCGGCTTGGGATGAGGGTGGCCATCACGGCGGGGAGCAGGGGGATCGACAACCTGCCTCTCCTCACCGCGACCCTGGTTCGGGAGATCCGGTCCCGTGGGGGAGAGCCGTTCATCGTGCCTGCCATGGGCAGCCATGCCGGGGCGACCGCCGAAGGCCAGCTGGAGATGTTGCGGGCCTTGGGGATCACCGAGGAGGTCATGGATGCCCCTATAGTCTCCTCCATGGAGGTGGTGGAGGTGGGGCGAACGCCCAATGGTGCCCCCGTCTACTGCGACAAGAACGCTTTCCGGTCCGACATGATCGTGGTGATCAACCGGGTGAAGGTTCACACCGCTATCAAGGGTCTCAACGAGAGCGGAATCGTCAAGATGATCGCGGTGGGGCTGGGAAAGCAGAAGGGGGCCGAGTCCATGCATGATCATGGGCTGGCGGAGACGATGCTCAATGCCGCCCGCGTGATCCTGGAGAAGGCACCCATCGGCTTCGGGGTGGCTCTGGTGGAGAACAGCCTCGATCAGACCGCGAGGGTCGCGGTGGTGGAGCCGGGGGACTTCATCGCTGAGGAGCGGGAGCTTCTGAAGGAGGCCAAAGCGTTTCTGCCTGGCATCCCCTTCGATTCGTTGAACGTGCTGATAGTGGAGGAGATGGGGAAGAACATCAGCGGGACGGGTATGGACAGCAATATCGTGGGTCTGAATCGCCGGGAGCTTCCCGGGAAGTGGACGCCGGAGGTCGATCGGCTGGTGGTGCTCGATCTGACGGAAGAGTCTCACGGCAATGCATGTGGCATCGGCATGGCGGATATCACCACCCGCCAGCTGGTGGATAAGATCGACTTCGATGCGGTCTACGCCAACGTGCTGACCAGCGGATTCCTGCGCGGTGGGTTCATTCCCATCACCTTGGACACCGATCGGGAAGCCATCGCCGCGGCTCTGCGGCCCTTCGATGTCGATGCCGTCCGACTGGCTCGCATAAGGAATACCCTGTATCTGGAACGTATGGCCGTCTCCGAGGTCCTGCTGGCGGAGGTCGAAGCCATGGACAAGGTGCGAGTGGTGCGGGAGCTGGCCCCTCTCGCGTTTGATGCTGTGGGAAACTTGCTCCCGTGGAGGATGGCCCATTGAGAGCTGATGCGGTCGGCCTGAGCGAGGACGCGCTCGAAGAACTCAGGGAGCTGCTGGGGGAAGACCGCGTTCTCACATCGCCCGAGGAACTGATCTGCCACTCTTTCGACGCTACCTCGATGGAGCATCGTCCCGACGCGGTGGTCTTGGCTCGTTCTACCGACGATGTGGTCGATATCGTCAGGGTGGCGCACAGGGAGAGGATCCCGGTGATCCCCCGGGGGGCGGGCACGGGGCTTGCCGGAGGCACGGTTCCCATCGAAGGGGGGATCGTCCTGACCCTGGACCAGATGAAGGAGCTTCTGGAGATCGATATCGACAATCTGGTGGCGGTGGTCCAGCCTGGGGTGGTCACGGAGGATCTGCAGCGGACGGTGGAGGCCAAGGGGTTGTTCTACCCCCCGGACCCTTCCAGCCTCACGACCTCCACCCTGGGGGGGAACGTGGCCGCCAACGCCGGCGGGCCCAGAGGGGTGAAATACGGCGTGACCGGCGACTATGTCCTGGGCCTGGAGGTGGTGCTGGCGGACGGGCGCGTGCTGCGCACCGGAGGCAAGCGGATCAAGGACGTCACCGGCTATGACCTGACCTCGCTCTTCGTGGGCTCGGAGGGCACGCTGGGGGTGATCACCGAGATCACGTTCCGGCTGCTGCCCCTTCCGCCGGCGCGCCGGGCAGTGATGGCCGTTTTCCCGCGGATCGAAGAAGCGGGTCAGACCGCCTCCCGAATCATCGCCAGGGGGATCATTCCCGCCGCCATGGAGATCATGGATAAGGTATCTGTGCGATGTGTCGAGTCCTACCTCAAGATGGGCTTGCCGGTGGATGCGGATGCCATCCTCCTCATCCAGATGGATGACGAAGAGGAGGTCGCGGAGAGACACATGGTACAGGTGGCGGAGATCTGTCGAGAATGCGGAGCCGACCGGGTGGAGTTGGCCCACACTGATTTGGAAATCGATGCGCTGTGGGTGGCGCGGCGCTCGGTGACGGCCGCATTGGCCGCGGTGCGGCCCCACAAGATAGGGGAGGATATTTCCGTCCCCCGCAGCCAAGTCGCGCCGATGATCGTCAGGATCGGCGAGATCTCCCGGAAGCATGACCTTCCCATAGCCATTTTCGGGCACGCCGGGGATGGGAACCTGCATCCCAACGTGCTGTTCGACCGTCGCGCCGAGGATGAGGTGGCGCGCGCCTATGCTGCGGTGGGCGATATCTTCCAGGTGGCGATCGCTCTGGGAGGCACCCTTTCGGGGGAACATGGGGTTGGCCTGTCCAAGGGAGAATACCTGGAGTTGGGAGTTGGGCCGTTGGGCGTGGAGCTGATGCGCGCCATCAAGAACGCTTTGGATCCGAAGGGAATCCTCAATCCCGGAAAGATCTTCGCGGAGGCTTAGGTGGGTGAGAACAGCGACGGTCTGGCCGCTTTCGAAGACGATATCCTGCATTGCAGTCGATGTGGGAGCTGTCGGGCTGCCTGTCCATTGGTCCGCGCCCTGAGCAGGGAGTCGGCGGGCGCGCGGGGGAAGATCAGCCTGCTGGAGGCTTTACTGAAGGGGGAATTGGAATCCAGCTCTCGACTGGGAGAGCTGATGGCTCAGTGCCTTTTGTGCGGCGCATGTACCTCCGTCTGTCCTCAAGGGGTTCGCACCGATGGCATGATCCTGGCGGCTCGCGAAGATCTCTCTCGCCGGGGTCTGATGCCGCCGACCCTGCAAGCCTTCGGGGAAGCGGTGGGGGAGAACCGAAATATCTCCGGGGAAGACAACGAAGGACGCCTGATCTGGGCTCAGAACCTCGAAGGGGGACTGGCCGTCGCCGAGGGCACGTCGGTGGAGGTCCTCCACTTCGTAGGGTGCCTGGGGTCCTTCTTTCCCTCCAGCTATCGGGTGCCTCAGGCCCTCACTCGCATCCTGGGGACGGCAGGAGTGACCTATGATCTGCTGGGGGGGGAAGAGTGGTGTTGTGGCTATCCTCTCCTCATGATCGGGATGGTCGATCGAGCGCGGGAGCTGATCGAGCACAACGTGGAGGTAGTGAGGGAACGAGGCGTCTCCTCGGTGGTGATGTCCTGTCCTTCATGCTATCACGCCTGGGAGCATCTCTATCCTCAGGTGTTGGGGGAGGAGGTCGGCGTTGAGGTTCTTCACGCCACCGAATTTTTGGACTCGCTTATCGAGAAGGGGCGCCTGCCCTTGGGAGAGCTTCCCATGCGGGTCACCTATCACGACCCCTGCGATCTGGGGCGCAAGGGCGGGATCATCGAGGCTCCCCGGAGAATACTCAAGGCGATCCCTGGCCTGGAACTGGTGGAGATGGCAGATCATGGGGAGAACTCCCTCTGCTGCGGGGGGGGGAGCAACTTGGAGACGTACGATGCCGATCTGATGCGTCAGGTATCGGGCAAGCGACTGGAACAGGCGTTGGATACGGAGGCGGAGGCCATCATCACGGCGTGCACGCAATGTGAGCGAACGTTGACGGCAGCGGCGCGCAAGGAACGAGCTCGGGTCAGGGTGATGGACATCACCGAGCTGGTGTGGAAGGCCGTCCAAGCTGCCCGGGAGGCCGAGATGGCCTAGGTGGGCCGGCGCCGCACGGATGGGGGCGCAGCCTCGATATGATCGAAGGAACGGGTCGTCTGTAGCGTTAGAAAGGAGGATGGGTGTGGCCTTCCTTTCCAATATGTTGGCGCGCATCCGGCGGAACCACGCGATGGAGCACGCCACGATTCATGTGCTTGTGGAGATGCGACCTCGCATGCGGCTGGCGGGGCGCACCACCCTTTGGGGCTTCTACGTATATGGTGCGGTGGACACCGTGGACCTGGCCAATGCGGTGGCGAAAGCCCTGTCGCGGCTCCGAGGGGGCGAGCGCGACCTAGCGGTGCATCCCGCGTGTGGGACCAATTTCGCCGTGGCAGGGATCATGGCGGGGTTGGCCAGCTTCGTGGCGCTTAGAGGGGAGGGTCGCCTTCGAAAGTTGCCTCAGGCCCTGACAGCGTCTACGCTGGCGGTGTTGCTGGCCCAGCCCGCGGGGCGCTGGGCCCAGGAGAAGCTCACCACCTCCGTCGATCTGGAGGGAGTCGAGATCCGCGGGATCGCTCGGCGAGACAAGGGGCGGGGCGTGGAGATCCATTTCGTGAGGCTGGACTATGACCGGGGGTGATGGGGCGGCGAGAAGGCCGCCTCCGCTCGTTTTCCTTCTCCATGGGGATGACGAGTTCGAGATCCACCGGCAGTTGACGGAGTGGAAGGCTAAAGTCCTGGATCCCAATGTGGGGGGGCTCAATATCGTGGATTTGGATGGGGGAGTCGTGCCTGTGGCCGAGCTGCTACATTACAGTAACACGCCCCCTTTCCTGGGGGAGCGCCGTCTCGTCGTGGTGGAGGGGATAGCGTCGCGCCTGGAGAGGGGCGTGGCGCGAAGGTCGGCCCCCGGGCAGGCTGTGGGGGAGGGCGGCGAATCGATGGAAACCCCCAAGACCCTCTTGGAGGAGCTGAAGGCGCGACTGGCTCAGCTCCCCGAGACGACCCGGTTGGTTTTCTGGGAGCGCACTAGGTTGGGAGCCAGACATCCTCTGCGGAAGCTGGTCTCCGGGCTGGAGCGAGGCAAGGTGGTGGATATGCTGCGGCCGCGAGGAGATAGAGCCTTCGCACTTTGGGTGCAGGAACGGGTTCAAGAGAAGGGGGGAGCGATCGACAACCGGGCGGCGATGCGACTGGTTGAACTGGTGGGGGGAGACAAGCAGCAGCTGGATCAGGAGCTGGAGAAGCTTCTGAACTATGTTGACCAAGGCGCTCCCATCACCCGACAGGATGTGGAGGATGTGGCCAGTCGGACACGCGAGGAGAGCATCTTCAACTTGGTGGATGCGGTGGGGCAGGGCTTTGTGGAGGAGGCCATCCGCTGCGTTCGGGACTTGCTTGACGAAGGCCAGTCCCCCTTTTACCTTCACTATATGCTGACCCGACAGATCCGCCTCATCCTTCAGACCAAAGAGCTTCTGGCCCAACGGGCGCCGGTTTCCGAGATCCAGTCGCGGCTGAGATTGCGCGAGTTCGTGGCCAAGAAATGCGTGAGCCAGAGCAAAAATTTCTCCTTTGCCCGGTTGGAGAGGGCCTACCAGATGCTGGTCGAGGTGGACGTAGCTCTCAAGACCAGTCGCGTCAATCAAGAGACGGCGCTCTACCTCCTCACGAATGACCTGGTCCAATTGGCCATGGGTCGCTCGCGCGATGGACGTTCCCTGGGGGAGGATAAGGTCGGTCGCCTCGCGGGACGCAGTTGAGTTGGCCGATGGCCTCCCCCGGTTCGGGGCAGAGCGCTTCATCCAGGCTCCGTGGGGAAAGAGCCTTAAAGATTCTCTGTTATGTGCCGTTTGACCGGTCTCTGCTGAGGGGGGGGGTTGACATGACCCCTAAGAAATGATATAATATGGCGCACTTAGATAGAGTGCCCATTGGCGGAGGCACAAAATATCCTCTTGATATGACCCCACCGAGATGTGCGTGATCGGGCTGACCTGAGAGGGTCAGGTGATGTCTTGCGGCGAGAGCTCCATAGGTCCCTGCAGTTGAATATCGTGGAAGGAGGTGGTCACCTGAATCGATTCGCGTGATTGCGTAGCTTGGAATTGGGAATGAAGTTCTAACTCAAGAGGAGGAACGTAGGGTGAGAAACAAAGCGTTACTTTGGTTATCGGTGCTGGTGATCGTCGCTCTGTTGGTGCCGATGTTGGCCTCTTGTGGCGGGGAGACACCGGCCCCCACTGCGGTGCCTGCCGTGGAGGAGCCCGCTGAGGAGCCCGCTGAGGAGCCCGCGGAGGAGCCTGCCGTGGAGGAGCCTGCCGTGGAGGAGCCCGCTGAAGTGGTGGAGATCACCATGTGGCATCACGAGGCGGCGGCCCACCGGGTGGCGGCCATCCAGATCGCCATCGATGCATTCAACGAGGAGAACCCCGACATCATCGTGGTGCAGGAAGTGGTGATGTGGGAGGACGCCTGGCCGAAGAACATCGCCGCGGTGGGAACCGACACCGCCCCTGAGATGGACTTCGCCATCCCCGACCTGACCATGAGCGTGTACCGCCAGGGCGGACTCACGCCGGTTACCGATATCGTCGAGGCGACCCAGGCTACGGGCCTGACCTTCTACGACAACATCCTGTCCATGTTCAAGTACAGGGACGAGTACTGGGGCGTCCCCATCTGGGCGCTTCCTTTCTGCTGGGTGTATCGCCCCAGCTACCTGGAAGAGTACGTGGGCACCACCACGCCGCCGGACACCTGGGCGGAGACGCTGGAGTACGCCGAGAAGCTCACCGTGGACACGGACGGTGACGGCAAAATCGACATCTACGGTGCGGCGCTCGGCGCGGCCAAGAGCCTGTTCACCCAGGAGCAGGTGTGGAGCTTCATGCAGGCTGGTGGCGCCAACTGGTTCGACGAGGAGGGGAACCTGATCTACAACAGCCCCGAGACCGTCGCCACCATGGAGTACTACGAAGATCTGTGGCAGTACTCCGACCCGGCGTCCACCGGTTGGGCCTGGGGTGAGTGCGAGAACAACTTCTTCGCCGGGCGCATCGCCATGATGCCCATGCTCCCCTCCTTGATGAAGCGCATGTACGAGGAGTCGGAGACTGACGAGGAGAGGATGGACATCGCTGTCAGCTACAACCCCACGGTTAACGCGGGTGATCCGCAGGGGGTCGGGCCTCTGTATCCCTACGGTATCCACGTCTTCAAGGAGGCCGTGGATCGAGGCACCTACGACGCCACCAAGCGGTTCATCGTGGCCATGAACCGCCCCGATATCCTGGCGATGCACACCATCGGCCAGGAGCCGGGCGTGTTCCTTCCCACCACCATCGAGGGCTTCGCGGACGACTCGCCGTTCTGGACCTACGAGACCGAGCTCGCGGACGGCTCAATGGTGGCCTTGGCTCAGGTCTATGAGGAGCAGCACAAGGCAATGCGCGACTTCTTCCCGACCGGCACGCTGTACGGCTTCACGCACGGCGGCTGGGACCACCTGGCGGTGGGCGACATCGCCGGCTCGCTGATCATGGGTGAGGTAGCGCAGCTGGTGGGCACCGGCGAGATGGGCCCCGCGGAGGCGGTGGAGTACGGCGCCGATGAGATGCAGAAGATCATCGACGAGGTCGATGCGGCTGGCGATCCCAATATCGAGTAGGCTGAGAGCAAGGTGATCAGCAGCTGAGACGTTGTAACCCTGAAGGGGGAGGGGTGGACCCATCGCCCCTCCCCCTCATCTAATAGGGGGGAGTCGTATGCGCAGATCGTGGAAAGGCTACCTGTTTCTGATCCCCATCTTCGTGCTGATCGGGGGGATATTCGTCTGGCCGTTCATGAACACCGTCTGGTTGTCTTTCCACCGGTCGGCCTTCGGGGGGAATGCCCAGTTCATCGGCTTGGAGAACTTCCAGAAACTCTTGGCTGATAAGAAGTTCTGGCCCGATGGGGTGCGGGCCAGCGCCATCTGGACGGTGGGCAACCTGCTGATGCAGTTGGTAATCCCCCTGTTCATCGCGTTGCTCCTGAACGAGCGACTCAAGGGGATGTCGGTGGTTCGCGCCATCATCCTGATCCCCTGGCTGATCCCCGGCGTGGTGGTTGGTGTGATGACCAGGTGGCTCTTCGAGCCCAGCCTGGGGGCGGTGAACGAGATCCTGGCTCGGACTCATCTGGATGTGCTCTTTCTCTGGCTTCAGGGCGCGGTTCTGACCCCCATAGGCATTGAGCTTTTCACCGATATCCCTTTCATCTACCTGGGCAAGTCGTCCATGGCCATGCTGACCCTCATCAGCGTCAACTCCTGGAAGTTCCTCCCCTTCGGAACCCTGTTGCTGTTGGCGGCCCTGCAGACCATCCCCATAGAGCTCTACGAGGCGGCCAAGGTGGACGGGGCATCGGCGTTTCGGCGGTTTATCAGCATAACCTTCCCTCTCCTGGGAAGCATGATCTGGTTCGTGGGCTTCATCGCCCTTCTGTGGAATTTCAACATCTTCGATCTGATCTGGCTGACCACCAAAGGGGGGCCCGGGAACGCGACCCTCATAGCTCCCGCGCTGATATATGAGCTGGCCTTCCGCAAGTCCAACCTGGGACAAGCGTCGGCGGTGGCGGTGATGGCCGCTGGCGTCCTGATCCTCTTCGGGATCCTGTATTTTGCGGTGCTGGCTCCGAAGGAGGAGCAAACATGAGCGCCAGGAGATGTCCGGGAGGCTGTGGTCGATGAGAACCGGTACGATAGTTAAGTACATCCTGGTGGTTGCTCTAATAGCTGTTATTCTGACTCCTTTCTTCCTGGCGGTGGCGGCCTCTTTCAAGCCCTATAAGGAGATCATGAGCAGCAAGGTCACCTTGCTGCCCCAGAAGCCGACCCTTCGGAACTATGAGCCAGTGTTGCTGGCAAAGGGGGAGTATGAGGATTTCCCCAGCTTCATGGGGTACGTGGTTAGGAAATTCGCCATAGCGCTACATCTGCAGTCTGGGGGGGGCACCAAGGGGGTGCGAGATTTCCCACAGTACGTGATCAACAGCTTCGTGACCTCGCTGGGAGCGGCCCTTTTAGCGGTGGTGGTGGCCACCCTGGCCGGTTACGGGCTGGCTCGCTACCGTTTCCCTGGCCGGAACATCTTGGCGAGATCGATGCTCTTCATCTACGTGTTCCCCACGATCCTCCTGGTGGTGCCGATGTACAGGTTGTTCGCCGGAATCAAGGTGGGCGATGCGAGCCTCTTGGACAGCCATTACGGGCTAATGATCATCTATGCCACCATCGCGGCGCCGTTCCTCACCTGGCTGCTGCAGTCCTTTTTCCAGAGCATCCCCAAGGAGATAGAGGAATCGGCGGAGGTGGATGGGGCGGGAGCATTCTCCCGGTTCATGCGGATCACGCTGCCGCTGGCGGCGCCGGGGATCATCACGGCGACCATCTACGCGTTTGTGACCTCGTGGGGGGAGTATCTGTTCGCGGCTATCCTCATCACCAGCGGGGACTTCAAGACCGGTCCCATTGGGCTGTCGGCCATGACCACCGAGCAGTACATCGAGTGGGGGCCCTTGCTCGCGGGGGCGACGCTGATCGTCTTTCCCATCCTGATATTCTTCTTCCCCATCTCCAAGTACTTCGTGCAAGGGTTCATGGCAGGAGCGGTGAAGGAATAGTGGATTTGGAACCTTCAGCGAAAAGGAGGGTTTGAAAGGTGAGCGCTAGAAAGTACCTACTGGCATGTGCGGTGTTGAGCGTGATTGGCTTGATGGCAGGGGCCACTCTGGTCGGTTGTGCTACGCCCACCCCGGAGCCAACGCCCACGGAGGTGCCTGCCACGCCCACCCCGGAGGCCACCCCCGTGCCCACGGAGACCCCGGCTCCTGCGCCTCCCGAAGCGCAGGATGTGAAAGTGTGGATGGAGTCGGATACCTACGTGCAGCCCGCTGGAGAAATGGCGGGCACCTTCGATGAGCCCGATATCATCTACATGGAGAACGAATACGTGAAGATCGGGGTGATCCCCCAGGCGGGGCGGCAGCTCACCAGCTATATCTTCAAGCCCACGGGCAACGAGCAATTCTGGGTGAAGTACGAGGATATCATGCCCCTGATGTGGCCAGGTATTGGCTACGTGATCGACCAGGGCGGTTACTTCCTCAGCAGGCCCTGGAATGGCCGGGATCGAATCCCCATCGGCATGGAGTACGAGATCAAGGAGGAGGGGCCAGACGTTGGGCGGGTGCGGCTCTTCGCCGAGGATCCGGATCACCTCATCATGGGCGAGGTGTGGATCACCCTGGAGAGGGGCTCCGCGCTGGCCAAGGTGGAGGTGAAGTTGAGCAACGATACTGGAAGCGTCGTCAACGACTTCTTCCGAGATTATACTGAGATGGCTCCGGGCGGCGAGGTAGGTCCCAACGTGGAGCTGTCGATTCCGGTGGATGAGGTGGAGATCGGCCGCAGTAAGGATGGTTGGATGGGCGCCGAGGGGGAGAAGGTGGCCTGGCCTGCCCCCTGGGCCAAGATGGAGAACTGGGAGCATGACGGCGTCTTCTGGATGCCCGCGGATTCCCTGTCCATGCCCTTCATGGCCGCGGCCAATCGAGACACCGGAGACACCTTCATCAAGATCTGGGGGCCCGCCGACTTCTGGGAGCGAATCCGGGTCTGGAGCTATGGAGTTGCCGCGGAGAAGGTTAGGGCGGCCCACAGAGCGGTGAGCATGGATGGCTACATGGAGGACATGGCCCTCGCGGATGGAGATGCGCTGGAGTTCACCACTTACTTCTACGCCTTGCCTGAAGCGCTCCGCCTGGATGCCGCTGATGCCCGATTCGCTGCGGGCTTCGCTCTGGAAAAAGATACCTACGCCGCCGACGAGGAGCTGAAGGCGAGCCTGACGCTTGGCGCTTCGCGAGTGTACGAGGGCCTGACCTTGAAGGTGGCGGTTGTCGACGGCTCGGGCAGCAGCGTGGCCGAGCTGGGTTCCATCGAGGTGGCAGCGGTGGCGCCAAGCGTTCCCTATCGGGGAGCCTGGGTGGGCACGGCGGCGGATTGGGGATTGAGCGAGGGAGAGTACTCGCTCAGCTTGCAGGTCGTGGATGCGAGCGGGGAGGTCATGTTCGAGGCGCTCTCCGGCAGTTTTGTGGTACAATAGGTTACCGCGGGAAGCAGAAGTAGCAACCTACTAACCAGGGAGAGTGGAGATGGCGAAAGTAAGGTACGAAAACGTGACCAAGCTGTTTGGGAAGGTGGTGGCCGTAGACGATCTGAGCATGGAGATCGCGGACAAAGAATTCCTGGTGTTCGTGGGGCCGTCGGGGTGCGGCAAGACGACCAGCCTGCGGCTGTTGGCCGGTTTGGAGGAGCCCTCGGCGGGGGAGATCTACATCGGCGAGCGCCGGGTGACCGATGTGGCGCCGAAGGATCGGGACATCGCCATGGTGTTCCAGAGCTATGCGTTGTATCCCCACATGAATGTGTTCGACAACATGGCGTTTCCTCTGAAGATGAGGAAGATGAAGAAGGACGAGATAAAGAAGCGCGTCGAGCATGCATCGAGGACGCTGGGGATCTTCGATCTGCTGGATCGGAAGCCTAGGCAGCTCTCCGGCGGCCAGCGCCAGAGAGTGGCCTTGGGCCGGGCGCTGGTTCGGGAGCCCGCCGTCTTCTTGATGGACGAGCCGCTGTCCAACCTGGACGCGAAGATGCGGGTGGAGATGCGCGCGGAGCTCTCGCGCTTGCACGAGCGGCTGGATGCGACGTTCATCTACGTGACCCACGATCAGGTTGAGGCGATGACCATGGGCACGCGGATCGCGGTGATGGACGAAGGGATCGTGCAGCAGTTGGCCTCGCCTCAGGATCTGTTCGATAATCCCGTGAACCAGTTCGTGGCGGGCTTCATCGGAAGCCCCGAGATGAATCTCTTCCCTGCCGCGCTCACCGGCAGCCCTGACGATATCTGGGTGACCGCTGGGGCTTGCCGAGTGCCCGTGCCCAAGGAGAAGAATGCCGCCATGGCGCCTTATTTGGGGAAGGATATCCTGTTTGGGATGCGGCCACAGCATGTATACGACAAGGAATACGCCCCTAGGGAAATCGGATGTCCGGCTATCAAGGTCAAGGTGGATGTGCGGGAGCCCCTGGGGAGCGAGGTCCTACTGCATTTGCTGACGGAGGATGATCAGCGATTCGTGGCGCAGGTGGACGCGCGCACCGAAGCGAGGTCGGGAGAACATATGGAAGTGGTCTTCGATATGCAGTTGTCGCATGTCTTCGATCCTCAGACCGGACTGGCCATACGATAGGGGAGAGTCGGTCGTTCTGACGATGTGACGCAGCCCTTAAGTTCAGGGCTGCGTCGTTTTCTAGAAACTAAACTGGATGGAGGGCTGAGATGAGCTTCGATGTGCTGTTCACACCTATCCGGATAGGCGGAATCGAGTTGAGGAACCGCCTGGTCATGCCTTCTATGGGGAGTCAATTGCCGGGGCCGGACGGGAGCATGTCTCCGTACATCCGAAAGTATCTCGAGGAGAGGGCCAAGGGAGGGGTGGCGCTGATCCTTCCCGGGCATACATACGTGGGGGGCGGCGGGGGAAAGGGCATGGCAAATCAAAGCAGGGCGGACAGCGATTCCCTCGTCCCTGACATGGCCCGATTGGCCGATGCTGTCCATGCCCACGGGGCCAGGATCTTCCTTCAACTGAACCACTGCGGGCGCCAGACCGGCTCGGAGGTGGCGGGGGAGCCCATAGTCGCCCCGTCGGCGGTTCCATCCATAGGGGGGGAGGTGCCGAAGGAGCTGACCGTAGCGGAGATCGAGGAGATCGTTCAGGCTTTCGGCAAGGCCGCCCGGCGCGCGATGCAGGCGGGCATCGATGGAGTGGAGCTCCACGGTGCTCACGGGTACTTGATCGGCCAGTTCCTCTCCGATTACGTGAACCGGCGAACGGACCGGTACGGCGGGAGCTTCGAGAAGCGGCTCACCTTCGCTCGCGAGGTGTACCGGGTGGCGAGGGAGATGACCGACCCCGACTTTCCCATCGGCCTTCGTCTGAACGCCGACGATATGATGGATGTTCTAGGGGAGGAGTATCGAGGTCGAGGAATCACCCTGGATGAGAGCCCCAAGATCGCCCGGGAGATGGAGAAGGAAGGGGTTTGCTACATCCACATCAGCACCAGCATCGGCGACAACTTCACCACCACCATCCAATCGCCTTACGTAGGGCGGAACCTCAACATCGAGCGAGCGGCGGCCATCAAGGCGGCGGTCGACATTCCCGTGATTGTGGTGGGCTCCATAAACGAGCCTGACGATATGGTTTCCATCATCGAAGGCGGCAAGGCTGACATGATCGCCCTGGGGCGAACCCTTGTCGCCGACCCTGAAGTTCCCAACAAGATTCGCGAGGGCAGGGTGGATGAAATCCGCAAGTGTATCCTCTGCAACTGGTGCTACACTCAGATCCTCAGTAACCGGCCCCTCGGCTGCGCAGTTAACGTAATGGCCGGGCGGGAGACCAAGGAGGAGTTCGCTCCCCTCGAACATCCCAAGAGGGTGATGGTGGTGGGCGGCGGGCCGGCTGGGATCAGCGCCGCTCTCACGGCGGCAAGGAGGGGGCACAGCGTGACCCTCTATGAGCGGGAAGGAGAGGTGGGGGGCAACTTGTGGCCCGCCTCCGGCCCCGATTTCAAGAGGGAGATAGGCCAGCTCATCAGTTACTATCAGGGGGAGCTGAAACGCTCGAAGGTGAGCGTTCAGACTTCAACCGAGGTCACCGCTGATCTGGTGAGAAGGGAGAGCCCGGATGTGGTGATCCTGGCCACCGGGTCCCGGTCCATCGAGTCGGTGATCGAAGATGCGGACCAGGAGCGCGTCTATCTGGCGCTGGATGTGCTGCGAAAGGCCAGGTCTGTGGAGGGCGATCGTGTGGTGGTGGTGGGCGGAGGCATGGTTGGAAGCGAAACGGCCCTCTATCTTGCTCGTGAGGGCAAGGACGTCACCATCGTGGAGATGCTGGATGAGATTCTCGTGGACGAGACCAATATCTTCATGCACGGTGGGCTGGAGATAAGCTTGCAGCAGGCGGGGGTCGAGGTCAGAACCGGCCTTAAGGCCTCCAGGGTGACCGAGACCTGCATCGAGGTGGAGGATGAGGCCGGGCAATGCCTGGATGTGGAGGCCGATGCTGTGGTGCTGGCCATCGGGTTGCGTCCCGATCAGGAGCTCCAGGGCGCTTTGAAGGAGCTGGGCATTCCGGTTCACGCGGTGGGTGATTGCGTGAAACCGCAACGGATAGGCGAGGCCATTCACGAGGGCTACCGGGTGGCCAATTTCGTCTAGGGCGATCGATTGGTTGGCCTTTTGGTGAGGCGGGAAAGTCCGGTGGGCTTGTCCAGTGGGCTTTCCCGCTAGGATGGTCTGTTGATTGGTTTTTTAGCGAGGCGGATAGTCCAACGGGCTTTCCCGCCGGCATCTCCCGGGCTTGTGAATCGGGTCGTGTGGCCGGCTGCTGGACACCGGGGATGCTTCTTGCTATAATTCCTGCCGTGTGCAGGGGAGTAGCTCAAGTGGCCAGAGCAGCGGTCTCCAAAACCGCAGGTTGCGGGTTCGAGTCCTGTCTCCCCTGCCAGTTGCCACCCTAGCTCAATCGGCAGAGCAGACGCTTCGTAAGCGCCAGGTTATCGGTTCAAATCCGATGGGTGGCTCCAATTACCACTGTAGTATCTGCGCCTTTTGAAGCTGCCAGGTTTGGTAGCGGAGGAGGTGCATTTCTTTGTCAAAGACCAATTTAGAGCAACCGCTCTATGTTATTCGTGGTGATAAGTCCACCATCCTCGACCTTGATATCCAGAGCTTCCTCATTGACTGCCAGGTACGGAACCTAGCTCCTCGCACGCTGGCCATCTACAGTACCCAACTTAGAGCGTTTAGGAGGTGGTTAGGGCGTCGGCCGACGTGGTGAGGGAGTACACAGACGGAACCCTGGCAGCCCATGATTTGAGACGAACTTGGGCGAAGCTGGCCCACAAGGGTGGGGCGGGGCTTGACCAGATTCAATTGAGCCTAGGACACGGGAGCCTGAGGACTACTGAGCGATACTTGGGAGTGGAGCAGGATTTGACCGACGCTCCATGTGACCGTCTGGGCCTAGGGCTATAGAGAAATACGCGCAGAAGGGACACAGCGAACTACAGAGACAATATTCATGGACGGACAGGTACTGTAAGGGAGGCAACGATGCATCGGTTAGTAGTCACCAAGTGGGTCTGATAGAGACTGGTGAGGTCTACCCGCCTGGCGAAGGGGGGGTGAAGTGGCCAGTAAGGCTGCCGCTGGTGATGAAGAGCTAACCACGAGTAGTAATGTTACAGAGGAGATGCAATTAAGAAGTCAGTGCTATTTGAGTGAAATAGCAGTACGGATTATGAGAGTGTCCAATCTGCTATAGATTTCTTCCTTTGAGGCACCGTTCATTAGTCCTTGGACCACGGAGCGGATATGAGGAAGCAACTCTGCTTCGACTCGTTCTGCCTCTTTCGTTAGCAGCGGTCGCTCGTCCCAATGTGAGGCAATATCTGATAGTATGTTATGGAGAACGTAGAAAGGTGTTGGAGAATCTTCAGCGATGGCTAGGTCGTAGCAAACCCGTGCCATTTCTTTCAGATTGTTAACACACAAACCCTTATTAAGCTCCTGCTGTAGCAGGCATAGGTTCATCATTTGGAGTCTCAAGTTTGTCGCTCTTGGAGACTGGTTCATGTTTTGGGGTTCGAAGTTCGGGGCTCGTGAAGATTGAGTCGAACTCATATCCACTTTGGGCCAGGTTCTCTCTAGCTCCTTCGCATCTGTCGACCAATGCAATCACTCTTACTATCTTGGCACCCTTTTCCTGTTTCACTGTCTGAATGGCCTTCAAGATGGATGAGCCCGTGGTGGCAACATCATCCACGATTACTACTCTGGCTTTCCGCTTTAGGGGACCCTCAACCAGCAACTTCTTCCCATGCGGTTTTGCTTCTTTCCTGACGTAGAAGCCATCCAGTTTGATTCCCTGGTGATGGGCGGCATGTAGGATGGAATCAACAATGGGGACAGCACCAATCACAAGTCCACCAACCGCATCTATATCCAAGTTCTTGATGACGTCTAGCATTACCTCGCCTGTCAAATGAGCACCAGCTGGGGACAAAGTCACCTGTTTGGAGTCGACGTAGTATTTGCTCTTCCTGCCTGATGCCAGTTCGAAGGCCTCTCCGTTGCTGAGAGCCTTGTCGTGTAGAAGCTGAAGAAGCTTGTCCTTGGCCTTCATGTTATCCTCCCCGTGTTTCCCTTCTTCTGCATGATGCTGCCGCTGGGCTCGTTCTATTCCCCATACAGCCAACTTCCAAGAGCAGCCACGGATTTCTGTCCTCGGACCACTTCTCTAAGGGCTTCTTTAATAAACACTTCACATTGAGCGGAGATGCGACGTTTTTCCCGCGAGGCTATTTCCCTAATCGAATCGTGCAGCTGCTGGGGCATCGTGATAGTTACTTTAGCCCTAACCTGCTTTTTTGTCAACAGGCCCCCTCGGCGACCGCCACTTCTGATATCTGGCCTGCTACTCAGTCTGCCATAATTATAAGGCAAATGTTATACATTGTCAATAGTTTCCCGCACTTTTAAGGTCGACTAATTGCCATTGCACATGGGCGGGGAGGAAGAAATCGTAGAGAATGCCTACAGTACCCAGCAATCGCCGACTGAGGCTAGGACTTCTTGAGGCAGTCGAGGGCATAAGACCTGAGTCCACAGGAGCGCTGGTTATGGGACATAATTTAACGGAATAGTGCACTCCAGTTGCCGTGACAGAGGTAGATTCCAGTTGGTTCGAGCGACTGCCAGCAGGGCATTTCTCTCTGGCCCAAATACAGACGATGCTTCCACTATTTACATGGTGTGCTCGACCTGTTGACAAACATCTTCAAAAGACTATCATATTTGGGCAAACGCTTCATGGGAAAACCTGACGCTTAGGGTGTTTGATATTTGGTGTTTAGAAGCTTAGAAGGCGCAGATCCCCTGCCACTTGCCACCCTAGCTCAATTGGCAGAGCAGACGCTTCGTAAGCGCCAGGTTATCGGTTCAAATCCGATGGGTGGCTCCAATTACTACTGTAGTGTGTAAGAGCCTGCACCCGCCAAAGCTGCTGCTGGTAGTAGCGAAGGGGGTGCAGGTCCATGTTAATGGCCCCGATAGCCACGAGCTGGAGGAGTTTCCTAGATGGATGCGCTGACCACGCTAGCTGTTGCTATTGCTCTGGGCATTGATGTGCTAACCGTATCCGCTTCCGCTTTCGTGGTCTACGAGTTCGACAGACCGCTGTACCGGCCCATTTTCAGGATGTCCTGGCATTTTGGTCTATTCCAGGCCAGCATGATGGTGCTGGGCTGGTTGGCAGGGGCAACGGTTGAGCCGTATATTGGCGCGCTTGACCACTGGATAGCTTTCGGGTTGCTGGCGCTTGTGGGCGGGCGCATGATACGGGAAGCGTTCAGGGACGAGGATATGCGTTTCGAAAGCGACCCTTCCCGCGGCGCGACGCTGTTCATGCTCTCCATCGCGACCAGCATCGACGCGCTGGCCGTGGGGTTGAGCATGGCGGTGGTGGGACAGGAAGTGCTTTGGCCCAGTTTGGTTGTAGGCCTCGTTTCATCGATCATGGCCGTGGTTGGCGCGGGGCTGGGGCTGCGCCTGGGGGCCCTTCTGGGGAGGAGGGCTGGGCTGGTGGGGGGACTCGTGCTGGTCGGCATTGGGGTGCGGGTGGTCGTCACCCACCTGGGCCTTGTGGCGCTGTAGGGCGCGAGCAGGTTCGCGTATATATATGTGATGTATGTCTTCCCGTAGAGATCGGCTGCGACAGGCAGATTCGAGCGGGGGAGCGCTTTTCTGACCCTACGGCGGTTGGCTATTGACACGCAGGGGGATTATGGCTATAATAGAAAAGAGGCATCGAAGGTAGCTGCTATCTTTTTATAAGGAGGTGATGCCTGTGGACAGTAGCATAACCAGAGGCATCGCCGTAGGGGCGGCCTAAGTAATCGCCGCCCAAGGCGATGCCTCAACGAAACGAGGGGCTGAAAAGCCCCTCGTTTCTGTATTAGGCCGCTGATTGACAATCAGGAGCCCGCTGGTGTATATTGCCACTGAGAGGTTACCTGGATCTCCGGCCATGGAGCCGCTGCCTTGAGTCCGGAATGGGCGGAGGGTTGGTATCGGCGATGATATTGCTGAGAGTGCGGTCCTGCGGTCGACAATTCAAGGAGAAGCTTGTTGCATGGGAGGAGCCTATACCCTCCCATGTGTCTTTTAACGAGCGAAGGTTCCCTCCGCCGGAACGAGAGCAGGAGGTGAGGCGATGAAGCCGAGCACGATCGTCAAGTATTTGATGGTCGTTCTGGTACTGGCGGCAATCCTATTCCCCTTCTTTGTGGTGGTGGAGTCCTCCTTCAAGTCGTACAGTGAGCTGATGAGCGGCAAAGTAACCTTCTGGCCTGAAGAGCCAAGCGCCGAGGCTTACGGGGAGCTGCTGATCACAGAGGGGGAATACCATGATATTCCCAGCTTTCTGGGGTATGTGGGCAAGAAAGTGGCTATCAGCCTGCACTTGCGACCGGGGGAGAGCACTAAAGGACTGCGAGATATGCTTGGGTATCTCATCAACAGCATCGTGACCTCTGCGGGGGCCTCGCTGCTGGGGGTGGTGGTGGCCACCATGGCCGCCTATGGGTTGGCCCGGTATCGTTTTCCGGGGCGGAACCTGCTGGCGCGCTCCGTGCTCTTCATCTACGTCTTTCCCACGATCCTGCTGATGGTGCCCGTATACAAGATGTTTGCCGGGATCAAGGTGGGAGAGTCGAGCCTGTTGGACAGTCACTATGGATTGATGATCATCTACGCTGCCATCGCGGCACCCTTCCTGACCTGGCTCTTGCTGGCGTTCTTCGAGAGCATCCCCAGGGAGATCGAGGAGTCGGCGGAGGTGGATGGAGCAGGGGGTCTTTCGCGGTTCTTTCGGATCACCTTGCCGCTGGCCGCACCTGGGCTCGTCACGGCGGCCATCTTCGGATTTGTGACCGCGTGGGGTGAGTACACGTTCGCGTCCATTCTCATCAACAGTAACGACAACAAGATGGCCGCCATCGGCTTGGCGGAGCTGATGGGCGCCTCCGGGGTGTATTTCGACTGGGAGCGCCTGTTCGCGGGCGCGACGATAATCGTCTTGCCCATTCTCCTGTTCTTCTTCCCCATCGCCAAGTACTTCGTGCAAGGGTTCATGGCGGGAGCGGTGAAGGAATAGAGGCTTTTCTCCTAGGGATGATGATGGCCTGTGGGGAGAGACGAGATTGAGAGCGATGCGGTTGGTGGGAGGAGGGCGGCGGTGAAAGCGGGAACCATCATCAAATATATCCTGGTCCTTATAGTGGTTATCTTGTTGCTGCTGCCATTTGGGCTCATGTTCGCGTCCTCCTTCAAACCGTACAGGGAGATACTGAGCAGCAAAGTCACCTTTCTCCCCAAGGAACCGACCCTAAAGGGCTACAAAGCTGTGCTGATAACCAAGGGGGAGTACGATGACCTCCCCAGTGCTCTGGGGAATGTGGGCAAGAAGATCGCCATTGCCCTACACCTGATGCCCTCGGGGCGCACCGCGGGGATACGAGATTTCCCTCAGTACTTCATCAATACCCTGGTGACCGCGTTCGGGACTTCACTTCTCTCGGTGGTGGTGGCAACTCTGGCTGCATACGGGCTGGCTCGCTATCGGTTTCCCGGCCGGAACCTGTTGTCTCGGTCAGTGCTCTTCATATATGTGTTCCCCACCACCCTGCTGCTGGTTCCCGTCTACAGGATGTTCGCAGGAATCAAGGTGGGGGATTCCAGCCTGTTGAATAATCACTACGGGCTGATGATCATCTACGCCGCATTTGTGACTCCCTTCCTGACCTGGCTCTTGCAGGCCTTCTTCGAGAGCATCCCGCGGGAGATCGAAGAGGCGGCGGAAGTGGATGGGGCAGGGGGGCTTTTGCGGTTCCTGCGCATCACCCTGCCGCTGGCGGCGCCGGGGATCATCACCGCGGGTATCTATGGGTTCGTATTCGGGTGGGGCGAGTACACGTTCGCGTCCATTCTCATCAGCAGCAACGATCTCAAGTTGGGATCTGTGGCCCTGGGATCCTTGGCCACTTCGACCGCATCGGGCATCGAGTTCGAGCCTCTATTTGCGGGCACGATGATAGTAGCCCTCCCCGTCCTGCTGTTCTTCTTCCCCGTCGCCAAGTACTTCGTGCAAGGGTTCATGGCGGGAGCGGTGAGGGAATGAGGGCACCTCACTCACCGTCTGTCAGGTTGGCTGCCGCCCTTCATTTTAAGGTTGCCTCCTTCGCTTGGCGGTTGACAGGTATCCGAAAGTGTGATATACTCACTGTCGGTGTGTGAAGTATTTCACTAGTCGTGCGAGAGTATGGCGGAGCGCTCTCGGGTGAAATCCACTGAGGGGGAAAGCAGCGTTGCTGTCTGGCTATGCTTTCATCGCGCTCTTTGCCATCATCGCAGTCGTTTTTCCCACCATAGCGTTGCTGCTGTCTTCCGTTGTCCGTCCCCGAAGACCTAATCCCATCAAGACCTTGATCTACGAGTGCGGCCTGGAGACCATCGGGGAGACCTGGGTACAGGTCAAAATCGGCTACTATATCTACGCGCTGATTTTCGTGATCTTCGATATCGAGATCATCTTCCTGTACCCCTGGGCGGTAGCCTATAACCAATTGGGTTTGTTCGCGCTGGTGTTGATGTTCGTTTTCCTGGCGATTCTGGTGGCAGGACTCGCCTACGCCTGGAAAGAGGGCGCTCTGGAGTGGACGTAGCTCCGATTTGGCATCAGCCATCGGGGTCTTTTTTTGCCTTTCGATTGATAACTTGATCCGTCCCCGGTCAAAGAGGACGGTTGCTCCTGCCCGTGAGTGGTATGTGGCATCTCAGTTGAAGGGGCGCGATTCATGAGCGAAGAGGGAAGCGTTCGAGGGGACGTCCATCGTAACATCTTCATGACCACGGTGGATGCGGTGTATAACTGGACGCGAAGGTCCTCCATGTGGCCTATCGCGTTCGGGCTGGCCTGTTGTGCCTTCGAGATGATAGCAGCGCAGTCTGCGAGATTCGACCTTTCCCGGTTTGGAATGGAGGTCCTGCGGGCATCGCCTCGCCAGGCCGATCTGATGATCGTCGCGGGCACGGTCACCCACAAGATGGCTCCTCAGGTCCTTCGGCTCTATCACCAGATGCCTGAGCCCAAGTACGTGATCGCTATGGGCGCCTGCGCTATCTCGGGAGGGACCTACCAGTCATACGCCACGGTCCAGGGAGTGGATGAGATCATGCCCGTGGATATTTACATTCCGGGGTGCCCTCCCAGGCCTGAGGCTTTCATCGAGGGGGTCATGAAGCTTCACGACATGGTCATGAAACAAAGGCTCCAGGAGGCGCCTTGGTATGGGAGGGAACGGTCATGACCGTTCAAGAGGCCTACGATCGGTTGAAAGCCAAGTTTCCCAACGCCATCGAGGATGCGGGAGAGCGCGGCTTGATCGTGGAAGGGGCGCAGTTGGTGGAGATCGCCACCCACCTGCGGGACGAGGCGGAGTTTGATTACCTGTCGGGCGTGTTCGGGGTGGACTATCCGGAATACTTCGAGGTGATGTACCTCGTTTACTCGATGGCTCAGAAGGTTGGCCCGGTCATCTTGCGGGTTCGCACCGGCAGGGAGTCGCCGAAAGTGCCTTCGCTGGTCCCGGTGTGGGCCTCGGCGAATTTCCAGGAACGGGAAGCTTACGACCTCCTGGGCATAAAGTTCGAGGGGCATCCCAACTTGAAGCGATTCTTCCTGTGGGAAGGCTTCCCTGGCTATCCTCTGAGGAAGGATTTTGATAATCGAATCTTCTCCTTCGAGGAGTTGAACCGGACAAACCCCGAGGGGGTTCGTTATGGCGATTGAGACGCTAGAGACCAAAAAAATTTACCTGAACATGGGGCCGCAGCACCCCAGCACGCACGGGGTGTTTCGCATCCTCCTGACTTTGGATGGCGAGACGGTGGTGGACGCGGAGCCCGTGCTGGGCTACCTCCATCGGGGAATGGAGAAGCTGGCCGAGGAGAGGAGCTATAAGAAGAACATACCTCTCACCGACCGGATGGACTACGTCTGTGCTATGTCCAACAACTGGCCGTACGTCATGGCCGTGGAGAAGTTGGCCGGGCTGGAGGTGCCGGAGCGGGCCGAGTACATCAGGGTGATCATGGCAGAGTTATCCAGGGTCGTGCGCCACATGATCACCATAGGCTTCTTGCTTAATGAGCTTGGTGCCTACTTCACCCCCATGATGTGGGCGATGCGCGAGCGCGAGCGAATCCTCGACCTCTTCGAGATGACCTGCGGTTCCCGGATGACGTGCAACTACATGCGCTTCGGCGGCGTATCCCAAGATCTGCCCGAGGGGTTCGTGGAGGAGACCAGGGAGGTGATGGCTCAGATCCTGGTCTACTTGGAAGAAATCGAGAATCTGCTGAATGACAATGAGATCGTCGTTGTACGCTGCAAGGGGATAGGAATCCTTCCCCGGGAGAAAGCCATCTCATACGGGGCCACGGGGCCACTTCTGAGGGGCTCGGGTGAGCGCTACGACGTGCGTCGGGCGGAGCCCTATTCGGTCTACGACCGCTTCGACTTCGAGATTCCCATCAGGAGTAACGGCGACGTGTACGATCGCTACATGATGAGGGTCTTGGAGATTCGGCAATCCTTGAGGATCCTGGAACAAGCTCTGGATGGTCTTCCAGAAGGACCTGTCACGTCCAAAGTTCCCAAGACGCTAAAGCCCCCGGTGGGCGATGCTTACGCCCGGATAGAGGATCCCAAGGGGGAGTTGGGGATCTACCTGGTCAGCGACGGCTCGGACAAGCCGTACCGTTTCCACGTGCGCCCCCCCTCGTTCATCAATCTGGGGGTTCTCAGGGAGCTGGTGGTCGGGAATATGATAGCCGATGTGGTGGTCATCTTCGGCAGCATAGACCTAACGATGGGAGAGGTGGACCGATAATGGAGCTTCTGAATAACCTCTTCGTTAATATCAGCCTTTGGCTTCAGGGTCGGCTGGCAAGTTTGCTGCCCGTCTGGGCCGCCCAAGTGGTCATGAGCCTGCTGGTGATCGTGGTCATCCTGGGCCTCGGGGTGGGCTTGGTGATGGTTTTCACCTACATGGAGCGGAAGATCATCGCTCGCATTCAGGACCGGATCGGCCCCAATCGCTGGGGGCCGGTGGGGGTCCTGCAGCCCATCGCTGACACCCTGAAGCTTCTCCTGAAAGAGGATACCACCCCTGCACGCGCTGACCGGCTGGGTTTCCTCCTAGGGCCCCTCCTGGTGGTGGTGCCGGCGCTCTTGGTCTCCTCGCTTATTCCCTTCGGGGATGGGATGGTGGGGACCGATCTCAATGTAGGCATCCTGTTCATGGTGGCCATCTCGTCGGTGACCACCATCGCCATCCTCACCGCGGGATGGGCTTCCAACAACAAGTATGCCCTTCTGTCGGCATTGCGGGTAGCGGCGCAAATGGTCAGCTATGAGGTCCCGATGGTGCTTTCCATTCTCGGGGTGGTCCTCCTGACCAGTTCCCTCTCCATGGTGTCTATCGTAGGTGCCCAGGAGCAAGTTTGGTTTGTCATCGCCCAGCCCATCGCCTTCCTGATTTTCTTCATCTGCGCCTTGGCGGAGGTCAACCGCTCGCCCTTCGATATTCCCGAGGCCGAGTCGGAGATCGTTGCGGGTTTTCACATCGAGTACAGCGGCATCAAGTTCGCTATGTTCTTCCTGGCGGAGTATATCAACACGTTCGTCGTCTCGGCCATCGCCGTCAGCCTGTTCCTGGGCGGGTGGCAAGGGCCGATACTGCCTCCATATGTCTGGTTCTTCCTCAAAGTCTTTTCCGTCGTCTTCGTGATCATGTGGATACGCGGCACCCTCCCGCGGCTGCGGGTGGACCAATTTATGAGCTTCGCCTGGAAATAGAGACGCTCATGCCCGCCACAGAAGTAGAGCTAGATATCATCATCACCGACGCGATTCTTGCTGATACTCCAGCACCGTAACCCGCGTTTCGAGACGCCCAAGCTGGGAAATCGCAGTGGCCAGCTTTGCGTCCATCGGGTGTGGCTCCCGTTTTCTCGCCAAAGCTAACAAATGAACGGAAGGAAAACAGGCTTGCCTCATAGTGACCGCCGCGGCTGTTCGGCTTCCCAGAAGTAACACGCGCAAGGTCAGCAAATACCTGTGATGAAAACGAAAGTATGGATTTGTCATCCTGGCCAAACTTCGGAATCCGGTTTACCAGGAAAAGTCGGAATGCCTCGTATCCCTGGAAATCTTGTGCTAGTATATCC
>SDBU01000635.1_pt1 | contig 49292 bp, 37 predicted proteins | sample 2277071 | NCBI WGS metagenome assembly SDBU01 (sample SAMN10397929, study PRJNA504765) | marine sediment metagenome | isolation source: marine sediment core GS08_GC12, 126 cmbsf | place: Arctic Ocean: Gakkel Ridge, Loki's castle | collected 2008
GGCACGAAGATATCTTCTTCTGCCATGATGGGTGGGATATCATCCTCTGACGCTGCCAGAATCAGTTCGCCCGGCTTTAGCCGGTAAGTCTCCGGAGTGGAAAAAGCTACAGCGTGCGAGCTATTCTGCCCACACGCCGTAACAAAGGAGGAGAGAAACAGGAGGAGAAATACCTTTTTCACCACATCTTATAGATGAACCTGCCAAAAGGAATCTTACTTTGCTCCCTTAAAATCGACCTCGGAGGTCATTGAGACCTCCGAGGTCGATTTTATTTTACCGTTTCCATTCTGTTACAATGAGGATCAGTTGAAAGTAAATAAGGAAATAAATGAAAATAACCACCTGGAATGTTAACGGCCTGCGGGCTGCCCTTAATAACGGAGTTGACAACTGGCTAAAGTCTGCAGACCCGGATGTGCTTTGCCTGCAGGAAATAAGAGCCCGACCGGACCAGCTCACTGATGCCCAGAAAGCTTCCCTAGAGAAGAATAACCCGATCTGGAATCCTGCTGAGCGTCCTGGATACAGCGGCGTAGCTACCTTCAGCAAGGTCCTGCCGCTGGAAAGGGAAAAAGGTCTAGGAAACCCCCGTTTTGACGAGGAAGGGCGAACAATTCAAACCCTTTTTCCAGGATTCAGGATCTTCAACCTTTATGTGCCGAACGGCAAACGGGACCTGAGCCGAGTGGAATATAAACTTGGGTTTTATCAGGAACTGCTGGAAGTCTGCGACGTGCTGCATCAAAAAGGAGAAAAAATCATTCTTTGCGGCGACTTTAACACCTGCCACCAACCGATTGACCTGCGCAACCCGGAAGCCAATTCAGGGACGACCGGTTTCCTGCCTGAGGAAAGGGCATGGATAGACCTCTACCTGGAACATGGGTTCCGGGATATCTACCGGGACTTCTACCCCGACCGGGAACAGTATACCTGGTGGACCTATCGATTTCACGCCCGGCAGCGGAATATCGGTTGGCGGCTGGATTATTTCCTGATCTCCGAAAGATTGGTGGAACAGGTCGAAGATGTCGTTATCCATGACGACGTGCTTGGATCAGATCACTGTCCGGTTAGCCTGTTGATTGACCCGAAGTGATGACACTTAAATTGGATTCTTAAGAGTTCAAACCAGCCCAACCTTACCCTTTAGGGTATAATTTTTTTATAAAAAGATGTGCTCTGGAGGCTGAATGAGTAATTCTCAAACGAAGATCAGAGTATTAATCGCAAAAGCGGGATTGGACGGGCATGACCGGGGCGCTAAAGTCGTTGCCCGGGCCCTCCGTGATGCCGGGATGGAAGTGATCTATACCGGCTTACGCCAAACACCGGAAATGATCACTGAAGCGGCGCTTCAGGAGGATGTGCAGGTTGTGGGTCTTTCCATCCTTTCCGGTGCCCATATGACCCTTGTTCCCAAAGTCCTCAAAATGCTGCAAAAGCAGGGGATGAAAGATGTGAAACTGTTTCTGGGCGGCATCATCCCGGATGAGGACAAATCGAAATTGACCAAACTTGGTGTCACCGGGATCTATGGACCAGGTACATCTACTCAATTGATCATAAAAGACATCCGCAAAGCATGCCAGTGACCCAAGCGAAGGCTGTCCTGAACGGGGAACGGCTTGCTCTAACCCGTACCCTTTCTCAAATAGAAAACAACACCCCGGAAGGAAATCAAATCCTGGAGGATCTCTTCCCCCATACCGGGAACGCGCATTTAATCGGAGTAACCGGCGCTCCGGGTACAGGAAAATCAACCCTGGTTAACCAGCTGGCATTCCACTACCGCCATCCTCCGGAAGAGACTAAACTCCCTACAGTGGCTGTAGTAGCAGTGGATCCCTCCAGCCCCTTCAGCGGAGGTGCCCTGCTGGGGGATCGGGTGAGAATGCAGGATTTAGCGGGAGATCCCGGGGTATTTGTGAGGTCCATGGCTTCCCGCGGATCACTTGGGGGATTAGCCTCAGCAACTGCCGGATTGGTCCAGGTATTTGATGCGGCGGGTTTTGATATCATCTTGATCGAAACAGTTGGCGCCGGCCAGGCAGAGGTAAAAATTGCCAGCCTGGCACACACCACAATTGTTGTAGAAGCGCCCGGACTCGGAGATGAAATCCAAACCTTCAAAGCCGGCATCCTCGAAATCGCCGATATTCTGGTTGTCAATAAAGCGGATAAACCCGGCGCGGATAAGGCGCTCCGGGCTTTGAGGAATATGCTTTCTCTTGCTCAACCTGAAAAAAGTGTCGTCTTGCATCATGGAGAATTGATGGCTGATGAACAAGCACCGGCAAAAGACACTGAGCCAGATCAGAAATGGATTCCACCCGTTCTACCTACCACTGCCACAACTGGAGATGGCGTGGCTGAATTAATTGAACAAATTACTGCTCACCAGCAGCACCTGATAGATAGTGGAGGATGGATTCTCCGTGAGCAGGCCAGGTTAAAAAGTGAAGTGCGAAATCTGCTGCAAGAAACCCTGCATAAGCGATGGAATTCTTCCATATCCCCCGTGGAATATAAAAAAGTTCTGGACCAGGTTGTCAGCCGGCAGGTTTCGCCCCGCCGGGCAGTAGAGAAGTTAATCAAAGGAGCAGGATTATGATCATTGGAGATCAGATTCGGCTGCGGGCAATTGAAAAAGAAGATCTGCCACTATTTGTAAAATGGCTGAATGATCCTGAAGTCAGGCAAGGACTGTCGCTTATCATGCCCCTTTCTCTGACGGAGGAAGAAGATTGGTATGCCGATATGTTAAAACGATCCCCATTTGAACGGCCGCTGGCAATTGAAATCCAGCCCGATCCCCGAAAAGAGGTTTGGGTATTTGTGGGCAACTGCGGATTCATCAACATCGATTGGCAAAACCGTCTAGCCGAAATTGGAATTCACATCGGCGAAAAAGAATACTGGAACCAGGGATATGGAACAAAAGCTATGCGGCTGATGCTTAAACACGGTTTTGAGAGTCTAAACCTGCACCGCCTCTGGCTGCGGGTATTTGAAAACAATCAGCGGGCAATCCGGTCCTATGAAAAAGCCGGATTTACCCTGGAAGGAAAATTCCGGGAAGCACAATTTCTTGAAGGGAAATACGTGGATGTTATGATTTTTAGTATGCTGCATTCTGAATGGCAAGATCACTAAGACAAAGGATCACCAAATGACTCATAGAACTAGTTCAAACGCTGGTATGTACGGTGAAATCAAACTTTTTGCCGGGACCGCAATCCCTTATGTTGCCGAAGGTATCTCTAAATATTTAAACATCCCCCTCAGCGGGAGAGACATCATTGATTTTCCTAACGAAAATATCTGGATCCGGCTTCACAACAGTGTCCGGGGGCAGGATGTCTACCTGATTCAAAATACCTCCAAGCCTGTTCACCGCAATTTAATGGAGCTGCTGATCATGCTGCAGACTTTAAGGCTGGATTCAGCCGGTAGAGTAACCGCAGTAATCCCCCATCTGAGCTATACCCGATCGGATAAAAAAGACAAACCCAGGGTTCCGATTACTTCTCGTTTGATCGCAGATATGATTGAAATTGCTGGTGCTGACCGGTATATGACCATGGATATGCATGCCGGCCAAATCCAGGGATTTTTCTCCATTCCTGGAGATGTACTGACTGCCTTCCATATACTGAAAGAGCACCTGAGAAAATTTCTGCCAGAAATGAAGGATCCTGTCGTTCTTACTGTTGATCTGGGTTTTGCTAAAAAAGGCCGCAACCTGGCAGCCGAGTTGGATGTACCGATCGCCTTTATTGAGAAAAGAAGGCGATCTCGGGAAAACTCTACTGAAGCATTATCCCTGATTGGCGATACTGAGGGAAGAGATGTGATCATCGTGGATGATGAAGTGGATACCGGAGGATCAATGGCTGCGGCCGCTTACCTGGCGAAGAAAAATGGCGCCAGAGATATTTATTCTGTTTTTGTTCATCCAGTCTTTTCTGATCCGGCAATTGAAAAGCTGTCTGCATCACCTATCACACATCTAATCACCACCAATACTATCCCCATTCCCCCTAAAAGTATTAAGACCTTGAAGAAGAACCGGATTGTGGACATCCTGGATATCTCCCTCCTATTAGGCGAAGTCATCCGCCGGGCTCATGAAGGGCGAAGTGTGGGTGAGATGTTTGACGAGTAAACTCTATGCCAGAATTACCTGAAGTTGAAACATTCCGCAGGTATTTACTGCAAGGCAATGACGGTTCGCCATCCATCCTCGGTAAAAGAATCAGGGATGCCGAATTACTCTGGGAAGGAACTTTAGCCTCCCCAACACCAGCAGAATTCCTGGACAGGATCAAGGGACAGTACATTTCCGGAATCGGGCGGAGGGGGAAAAACCTGCTGATACAGCTTTCCCGGGATACGCTGATCATCCACCTCCGGATGAGCGGGGAACTTATTGTTGAAGAACAAACTGCTGCTCCAGGGAAACATTACCGGCTGATCATCAATTTTGACGACAAATACCGGATGGCATTTAACAATATCCGCAAATTCGGACGGATCTGGCTCACAGAAAACACCCAGGAGCAGCTAGCTCACCTCGGTCCGGAACCGCTCAGCGATGATTTTACGCCGGAAAAGCTTCATCAACTGCTCAGTTCCCACAGCCGGCAGCTGAAATATTTTCTATTGGACCAGGATATGATTGCCGGAATGGGAAATATATATACCGATGAAGCGCTCCACCGCGCAAAACTTCACCCGGTGCTGAAATCAGATACACTGGATTATAAGCAGGCCCTTCGTCTCTGGGAAAGCATCCGGCAAGTTCTCGAGGAAGGAATTAAAAACCAGGGATCGAGTATTGATTGGATGTACCGCGGAGGGGATTACCAAAATTATCTCTCGGTGTATAATTTAAAGGGAGAACCCTGTAAAACATGTGAAACGCCGATAGAGCGTATAAAAATTGGCCAGCGAAGCACTTATTTTTGTCCTACTTGCCAACCACCTCCAGAATAAGAAGGAGTTCTTATGCAAACCATTCTCCTTATATTCATCGTGATTTTTGCCCTTGCGATCGGTTTTTTCCTGGGGATGTTTCTTCTTTCCCTGGATACACCTCTTTCAAAAAAGTTATCAAAAAAAGAAGCACCTGAGGAACCCAGTCACCCAGCTGTGGAGATAGCTGCTTCAGAACGCCCAACACCGGTAGAAAAAATCCAGAAGCCCAGCCCAAATTCCCACCTGATCCTCCAGGTCTGGAAAGAAGAGGGATCCCCACCGGTTTATGATTTGGCCGGCACTTATCTGGAAAAAGAAGATCTGCCACAGGAAATCTTAAATGTCATTACCATCCATGCAGAAGCGCCCCCGGCGCCAAAACTTCAATCTCCGCCAGTCACTGTAGAGACACCCCGTATTGTAGAGTATGAAAATGAGGCGGATTTCAAAACAAAAATACTGAGTGTCGTCGATGAAGTGAATGACATATTACAGAAAAGACTGACCGGATCTCCCTTAGCGGGAAAAGGGATCCACCTCATGGAGAACCACAATAAAGAAATCCGATTCTGGGTGGGATTAAATTCATATAATGATGTGGATGAGATTCCAGATCCGGAAGTCCGCCAGATCATCGATGAAGCAGTAAAAGAATGGGAAAAAAGCAGTGGGTAAAGATCATTCTCCTAGCGCTAATATCTCCCTGAAACCCTCGGAAATCTTAGCAGCCAAACGTCGGCTCAGCTTTCCTGGCAAAAATGATGCCCGGGCTGCAGCCAGAACACGTTCCTCCAATACTCCGATCGGCATACCCAAAACTTCTGTTACAGTTTGATACTCATTCGATAAATCAATGCGGGAAATACTTGGGTCATCAGTATTGATGGTGACATTTAAGCCTTCCTTAAGCATCTGCTTGATGGGATGCTTACTGAGTTCATTTACTACGCCGGATTGATGATTGCTCGTTACACATACTTCAAAAGCCACCCCCCGTTCCCGGGCCATCGCTACTACCCTGGGATCCTCTAAAACCCGGATCCCGTGACCGATTCTCTCCGCACCCAAATCTTCGATTGCCTGGCGAACGTTCTCGGCTCCCCCCCACTCCCCTGCGTGTATCGTAACCCGTAAACCCTGCTTTTGAGCAATAGAGAATAACTCCTGATAGGGTTCAGCCGAGAATTCAGCTTCATTTCCTGCTAGATCTACTCCAACAATCCCCTTATCTTTTCTCTCCAAGGCAATTTCAAGCACTTTCTGAGCTTGCGCAATATGTTCATGGCGATTGATGCTGGCAATTAACCGGACCAAGATTCCGTATTGAGCTGAAGCTTCCCGGACACTTTCAATCACCCAATCGACAACCTGCGCCATTGGAAAACCCTCCGCCCGGCTAAGCGCGACCGGGGTAAAACGGAGCTCAAGGTAACGGATATTATCCAGGGCAGCATCCTCAACTGCCTCCCAGGTAAGTCGTTTAATTATTTCCGGGGATTTATAAAATAAACGCAGAGTTCCAAATTTAGCCAGAAAATTTTCGAAAGTATAGGGTTTCTGATGATCTATCTGGACCAAAGGCCTTAAATAGCCGGTATCTTTTACATCCAGATTATGGGCCCGGACGATTTCCATCATGGTTGAAACGCGTAAAGAGCCTTCCAGGTGGCGGTGCAGCTCCACTTTGGGCAGTTTCTTATAAAAATCGGCTGCTTTTGGAACAGAGGTATCCGTCATTAGGTTTTCGCCTTGAACCCAGAAAACGGGTTTATTAATTGTACCTGATTAACAAACCAAACCAAGAAAAACCGGACGTCCCAAAGTGAGGGATGTCCGGTTTGAAGTTTGATGCAAAGGGCAGTTAGAAATATCTTAGGCGTCTTTTAGCCCGGATGCCCCTTCCTCCACTGCAGCTTGGATCTGGCTAACATTCCGGGGTTGGAAGGTAAACATGCGGTTCACAACGCCCATCCGCATATCCTCCATCAAATGCTGGAACATATCAAACCCCTTGGTTTTGTACTGCACCAGTGGATCTCTCTGGGCATAAGCTTCCAGGCCAATAGCTACCCGGAGAGCCTCCATTTCTGTCAAATATTCTACCCAGAGCTCCGAAATTACCCGCAGGAATAATTCCCGATAGATATTTGTCAGCGTAAAGTGACCTAATTCATCCTGTACAAGGGTTTTTATGTCTCCTGGAAGTAAATCCAGTTTTTGTCCGGCGAGGTTTTTAAAAGAATCCTCTCCCAGTTTTTCCTGGATAACAATTCTTAGCTCCTCTTCAAGGGAAGAAAGCTGGACTTCTTTCAGCCGATCCATCTCATTTTTACCCCAGGCATTCTGAATCATCAGTTGTGCTTTTTCCAAATGGGCCAGGATATCCTCCCTTGCCTTTTCCTGATCCATTTGAAGTAGTAAATCAGCAGCATAGAACGTGTATCTTAACCGTTGGGTTCTGAGCCAGATCCGTTTATGGCTCTTTTTATCAAATGCCGCCTGGCGTCCTTCAGCCATCAATCCCAACAAATGGACCAAATCGGATTCGGTCAGCACTTCCTGCTGAATTTCTTTTAATCCTGCATCAAGGCTCTTGGTTATCCTGGCTTCCTCAGGATCATTGAAATACACCTCCAGGCGGTCTTTGAACTGTTCTCGAACTTTTTCAACCAGCAAATCACCAATGGACTGCCAATTCAGGTCAGAAACAGCTAAGGCATCGCCGTTCAAAGCAGTACCCAGCACCCGTTCTACAGCACCGATCAACCGCTTGAATTCTAGCTCTCTGAGCTCGGACTCAACCTGGGAGTTTAATTCGTCCTGGAGATCATTGCTGACTCCTTCTGCAAGGTCTTTAATTTGAACAGGAGTCAATTCAAAACGGATTCTTACCAGATCCCGGAGTTCATTGTAGACGGCTTGTGGATTTCGAACCTCATCACTGTCGTAAGATAACCCGTCCAGGAAAGTATTGAGTGTTTCCAGCCTTATATCAACCTGATCCTCATACTGGATTTGACGATCCTCTAGGATCCTATCCACTGCCTGCAGGATGTGGGCTTCTTCCACAGCCAGAACCTGTTTTCCAGTTTCCAGCAGGATTGGACGAACCAGATCCTTTTTTAAGGATGCGGTTTTCCACTGAATATCATTCAAGATTAACTGCAGAGCATAAGAGGGAATCTTTTCATCCTGAAATGTTAAAGTGGGTTGAATCTGAGTTAGCCATCCCAGCAGACGCCAACCCTGGTCGGAATCTCCTGTGTTTTCATTTTCCCAAGAGGTCCCATCAACACGAAGCTGCACCTCTGCCTGCAGCATTTCCAGGATGTCTTCACTGAGATCCCATTTGCTAAAAATTCGTTCCCGCTGCTGATAGATTTTTTCACGCTGGGTGTTCAGCACATCATCATATTCAAGCAGGTGCTTGCGGACATCAAAATTGGCTCCTTCCACCCGATTCTGTGATTGTTCAACCACACGGTCAACCAGAGTATTGGCAATTGGCATGGATTCATCAACTTGAAGGCGGGTCATCAAGGATTCCATCTGTTGTCCGCCAAAACGGGCCATCAGGTCATCCTCCATGGACAGGTAAAAACGGGAGGATCCCGGATCACCTTGACGGGCTGCCCGTCCCCGGAGCTGGTTGTCAATCCGCCTGGCTTCATGCCTCTCAGAACCAATCACATGCAGACCGCCCAGCGCTTTCACTTGTTCTTTGTCCTGCACATGCTGGAGGAAAAAATTAATCTCGGTATCGTAAATGCCGAAATCTTCTTTGCTCAGCTGCTGGATGAGTTTTTCCTGCTCCGCCAAGGACAGCTCATAGGAATCTTCATATCCCGCCCGGGTCAAGACTCGGATGACATCAGCGGTAATCTCCTCCGCCAATTCCCCACCCAATTTAATATCCACACCGCGGCCGGCCATACTGGTGGCAATCATCACCGCTCCAAAAGCACCGGCGCCAGCAATGATCTGGCTTTCCTCGGTATGTTTGCGGGCGTTCAACACATTATGTTCAACGCCGCGCTTTAAAACCTGGGCTAGCCGCTCAGTATATTTCTGATCCAGATCCAGGACATCTTGTAAAAGTTGGATGTTCTCAGGATCGTTTACATTTAATGTCAGCTCAAGATCTAAATCTTTCACAAGCTTCCTTAAATTCCCCAATTTCAACTCTTTAAAGGGTACATTAAGCGGCTGGAGTTCAGGAATTCGCCGCCCATCCGGAAATCGGTCATTTTTCCTCATCCAGACTTCCCGGATCATGAGAATATATGCCAGGGTCCGGATGGAAGGACCATCCAAGCGGTAGGAAAGCTGCTCGGAATTCTCAACTGAAGTTGTCCCAACCAGCAAAGGTCGACCGATGATGTGCAAAGTCATGATCTCCTCTGCAATCGCCCGCAATTTGGCTTCCTCGCTGAGGTAAATCAAATCAGAATAGTCTTTTCTCTTCCAGAAAAGGGGATTTTGTTCCTGGTCATCCATATCCGCATAATAAGTGTATTCAAAACCCGAATCAAGTTCTTTGGCTTTGAGTGTGACCAGAGAAGTATCTTCCATCGCCGCAATATAATCCAGGTTAGTTGGAATGGCGATGGGATCCAGTTCATAAATCTCGTTAAATTCCTCGGATTCCGTTACTGCAGTACCTGTCATACCGGATAGTTTTTCATACATCCGGAAATAATTTTGAATTGTGATCGTCGCGTAGGTGACATTTTCGCCTTGGACCTTGACATTCTCTTTGGCTTCAATCGCTTGGTGAAGGCCATCGGACCAGCGCCTTCCAGGCATCAAACGCCCGGTGAAATCATCAACAATTACCACCTTGCCTGCCTGGACAAGATAGGCTTTGTTCTTCTTGAAAATAAATTCAGCCCGAAGAGCCTGCTCCAAATAACCCAACAACCTCGCCTGTTCTGTTGTGATATCCTCGGGTCGGTCCGGGTCTCCCAAAGGCTGGCCCAGCAGTTCTTCAACGTGCATCTCACCCAGTGGAGTGAGGGTTATATTCCTGTCGCGGATACTGATCTCATAATCTTCCGCTTTTAGTCTTTTTACAATCGTGGCCATTCTCCGGTACCATTCCGGGTCATCGTGTGAAGGTCCGGAAATAATCAATGGGGTCCGGGCTTCATCAATCAGGACATTATCCACCTCATCGATGATCGCATAATGATGACCGCGCTGCACACGGCCTTCCAGGCGCATGGCCATATTGTCCCGGAGATAATCAAAACCAAATTCATTATTAGTCCCGTAAAGGATATCCGCCTGGTAGGCTTTGTCCCTCAGGACCATATCCAAATGATTACGATCCTCCTGGGGTGATTTATTCTCCAGGTTCACCAAAAAAGCCTTCTTTCCATGCTCTGTCATGGCTGCCATTTGCAGCACCCCAACGTTCAATCCCAGGTAGTAGTAAATGGGAGCCATCCAGCGGGCATCTCGCCGCGCCAGATAGTCATTCACAGTGACCAGGTGAACTCCCCTCCCCACAGGCAGTCCATCGATAGGAATAAATTTCCAATTCTCGGGATTATCTCCCCAGGTTGCCTGGGCTTTATTGATCCAGGCCGGCGATAGAGTGAGTGCGTTTAGGTAAAGGGGCAGGGTTGCGCCAAGAGTTTTTCCCTCACCGGTCCTCATTTCCGCCACAAAACAGCGGTGCATGGAAATTCCCCCGATCATCTGGACATCAAAATGACGCTGTCCAATGGTCCTTTTACTGGCTTCCCGAACAGAAGCAAATGCCTCAGGCAGAATATCTTCAAGAGATTCACCTTTCGCCAACCTTAAACGGAAATGATCCGTTTTTGACCGTAACTCTCCCTCACTTAACCTTTCATATGCGTTTTCCAGATCATTAATAACTACAATTTCTTCTGAAAAACCCTCTAATATCTTTTGATGGGGGTCGCCCCCCACTATACGGACGATTTTTTCAAGCATAGATTCACCTAAATTATTTTCTGAAACCGAAGATATGTCTGATGTTATTAATTCTACTTTTACTGGAGCGATTATAGCATACAGGTATAAATTTCATCTAAGAACAGCGCTGGTTGAATTTCCCTTCCAACCAGCGTCCGGAACCGGGTATTATGAGTGATGTTATAATTTTGTTTTGTGAGAACAGAACCTTCTTCCCCAGATTCTCTTTCAGCAAACCGACAAATAGCCCGCGCTGCCGGAGTGGTTACGCTGGCTTTTGTGATCAGCAACCTTTCCGGCTTAGTCCGTCAAATCCTGGTCGCTGACGCCTTTGGCACCTCTTCTATTATGGAGGCGTTTAATGCCGCTAACAGAATCTCAGAAACCCTGTTTAATCTGGTTGCCGGGGGAGCACTAGGATCCGCTTTTATCCCCACCTTCACCAGCCTGCTGGCAAAGGAAAAACGTCAGCAAGCCTGGCGCTTAGCCTCCTCAATCACCAATCTGGTCCTCATTGTACTCACCATGACAGCAGCATTGGCAGCAATTTTTGCCCCACAGGTAGTGCGGTATATCCTGGCACCGGGTTTTGCGACAGATCCTGCCAAAGAAGCGCTCACCATCTCACTAATCCGTCTGATGCTTCCCTCAGCAGTCCTTTTCGGACTCAGCGGATTGATTATGGGAATCTTGAATTCCCACCAAAAATTTTTTATACCTGCCTTAACTCCCTCAATGTACCAGATCGGCATGATCTTCGGAGTAACTGTTCTTGCTCCGAGAATGGGTATTTACGGTCTGGCCTGGGGGGTGATCATCGGTGCCGCATTGCATCTGATCCTGCAGCTCCCACTGTTATTCAAGCAGGGTGGAAATTACAGCTTTTCCCTGAATCTGAAATCTCCCGGCGTGCGGAAGGTTGCCCGGTTGATGGGTCCCCGTCTGCTCGGTGTCGCCGTGGTTCAGCTGAATTTTTGGATCAATGTCCGGCTGGCCTCTCTACAGCCGGAAGGCAGTGTAACAGCCATTCAATTTGCTTTTGCGCTGATGCTTATGCCCCTGGCAGCGATTGCCCAATCGATTGCCACTGCTGCGCTGCCCACTTTTTCAATCCAGGTTGCTCAAAATAAATTGCATGAGATGCGTGGCTCTCTTTCTGCGACCTTAAGAGGAATTTTGTTGTTATCAATCCCTGCCAGCCTGGGATTGATCCTGCTCCGAAAACCCATTATCACTCTGCTCTTCCAGCGAGGTGAATTTTCCGCGCATTCCACAGATCTGGTTGCTTGGGCGCTGCTCTGGTATGCAGCGGGTCTGGTCGGACACGCCATGGTGGAAATCCTTGCCAGGGCGTTTTATGCCCTGCACGATACCAAAACACCGGTATTTATTGGAATCGCAGCCATGTCTCTGAATGTGCTGTTCAGCTTCCTGTTTTCAGCCGCCTTCAGCCGGCTGGGCTGGATGCCGCACGGTGGCCTTGCGTTGGCAAATACACTGGCAACTGGATTGGAGATGGTCGGTTTACTACTGATTATGAGGAAACGTCTGGGGGGATTGGAAGGAAATCGGATCTGGTCCGGGGTCCTCAAAGCTGGGCTCTCGGGAGCGTTGATGTCAATCGCACTCTGGGGATGGTTCAGTCTAACCGGAAGCAGCTCCATCTGGATCCTCGGGATAGGAGGAATCCTGATCGGTTTAGTGGTATATACTGCAGGTTTATTGATATTTCGGACCAGTGAATTAAAACAGGTTATTCAAGTAATTCGAACCCGCTTCAGCTAGAATTAGAATCTCTTTCCGCTAGATAAGCGCTTAAGGACTGACCAGCACTTCTACACTGGACAGGTGTTGGATTCCAGAGAATTTACCATCCCTGGCAGTCACCTGGACCCGAATCCAGGAGGACAAGCCTACCTGGAAAGGTATTTCACCCTCAAACGGTCGATATCCGCCGCCAAGGTTTTCATCTGAAACCAGCAGCACTTCTGATCCCACTAAACCGCCATCCCTGTTCATTAATTCCACCAGCACCTGGTCCTGCGGTGCAAAACGAGTAACTCCTTGGATGATCAGTACATCACCTTGAATAAGAGTACTGGAGATTGGCTGCTGGATAATTAGATTCTCATATAGATCCTTAACGGATTTGATCTCCGGATCACCTTCTGACAATAATATCAGATCCGTGGTCGCCAGTGCGGATATTCTGCCATATCCATCCAGAGAGCTGACTTCAAGGCGGGCTGTTTCAGCGTCTCCTGATACCTCAAAAATTATCTCCATCACCAGATGTGTATTCCCGCTTTGTTCGGCTTCCCGGACAAAAAAATGCCGCACCAGCAATCTCCCATCGTCTCCATATAGGGAAACCTGATAGCTTGACTCTTCTTCTTGTTCATTCCGCGGAAGTGTCAGGTAGGCATGTATACTGAACGGAGATGTGACCCTGGACAGCCGACCTGGACTTATTAGTTGAATTTCTCCATAAGGAAGGGGGTTCGGCAGAGTGAGGGGTTCTTGGTTGACCAGCGCCAAATCAATGGTTTCGGTAGGGGTAAACTCCGGTTCCGGGTTTGATGGTGTTTGGGTATCTGTGGGTGCGGGTGTCTCGGTAATGGTTTCTGGAGTAGAAGTAGGAAGTGGAGCGGGCGTAATTTGGATTATCCCCTCATCAACCAATGCTTGAGCAGTCAGCTCAATGACGGTAGGCAAGTATTCCTCTGGTATGAAAGTTGGGGGATTAGCCCCCGGGAGAATACCACATCCAGCAGTTATGAAAGTGATAATCAAGACAGAAAAAGGGAAACAAATAGATGACTTCATACTGTCGGTTTGTGCAGCACCTTCTACTTATTTGGAGGACTCTGTATTAAATTTTTCAATCACTGAAAAGAGATCTACCAGGGCAACAGGCTTTTCCAGGAAAAGCTTCGCCCCGGCACTTAATACCTCATCAATCAGATCATCTTCTGGTAAAGCAGAAATCACGACCACAGGAATGGATTTAGTATTCTTATCCTGGGACAATTTTTCAATCAGCTCAAATCCGGAGACCTCTGGTATATTTAAATCCACAAAGATCAGATCATACTCAGTATCCTGAATCATCTCCCAGGCATCTATCGCGCTGGATGCCACATCGGCATCATGATTCGCAAGTGAGACTGCCTTTACATAGGTTTCAAGTGCGTCTGTGTCATCATCGACAAATAAAATCTGTCCCACTAATACTCCTTCTCTCTATCCATCACCTACTTGTTCGCTTAATAAATCCCACCAGATCAGAATCAGACCACTACTGGTTATAGCTGGTAGATTGAACCGAATTTTTCGTTGAGATACTTTAAGTAAGGTTCCGGTGCAATTCTTGATCCAACTATCCTGGTTACTAAATCTTGCGGTTTAAATTTCGAGCCGTGTCTATGGACGTTCTCGTGCAGCCAGGCGAGCAGTTCACTGAAATCTCCTCCCTGAATCTGGGAAGACAAACCCGGGATATCTAGGTTGATCTTTTCCCAAAATTGATTTGACACCAGGTTTCCCAGTGAGTAGGTGGGAAAATATCCCAAAATGCCGCTTGACCAGTGCACATCCTGCAAAACACCTTCTGCATCGTTGGAGGGAACCACTCCCAGGTAATCATCCATGCGCTCGTTCCAGGCAGCAGGTAAATCGGCAACCATGAGTTTACCTTCCATCAAAGCGATTTCTAATTCTAAGCGGAGCATAACATGGAGGTTATAGGTAGCTTCATCTGCTTCAACCCTGATCAGGGAAGGTGCAACTTTGTTAATTCCTTTATAAAAGGTATCCAGGTCTACATTTCCCAGCTGGGTGGAAAAGATTTCCTGCAGCTTGGGATAAAAATAAACCCAGAAATCGTATGATCTGCCCAATAGGTTTTCATACATGCGGGACTGAGATTCATGAATGGCCAGGGAAGCGCCACCTCCCAATGGAGTCCGTTCTAAATCCGGTGAGATGCCCTGCTCATAAATCGCGTGTCCCGCTTCATGCAGGGTGCCAAATAAGGCTGTATTCAGGAAGTTTGGGTCAACCCGGGTTGTAATCCGGACATCCCCAACTCCAAAGTTGGTAGTAAACGGGTGGGCAGCTTTATCCTGCCTGCCGCGGTCCCAATCATAACCATATTTAGTAATTGCCTGTTCACCAAAATCCCATTGTTTTTGATCTTCAAAAGGTTGGTGAAGAAAACTGTCATCCACTTCCGGTTTTTCACCGATCGCCTTAATTAATTCGACTTGTTTGGGACGCAGTTCAGAGAAGATTTCTTGCACCTCAGCAGTTTTCATACCCGGTTCAAAATCATCCAATAGCGGATCGTAAACATGTTCATAAGGCGCAAAAAAATCAGCATATTGACGCCTCATTTCCACAATCTTTTCAAGATGCGGCTGAAAATGAGAGAAGTCATCGTTTTTTCTGGCTTTTTCCCAAGCACTATGAGCGACAACTGTGACCCGGGAAAATTCAGCTACAAAATCACTGGGGACTTTTTTTTGTTTGTCATAATCCCTTGAGGTAACCTCAAGCAAACAAAAATCATCAGAATCGGGATCAAGAGATTCGGCATAAGGCTTCAAATCCTCAAGTAAAACTCCAACTTCCTGAGAAATGAATTTTGAATGAGCCAGACTGCTCAAAGTACCAATCTGATTACCGCGGGCAAAAACACCTCCGGGGGGCATGTAGGTCTGTTGATCCCAGCCAAGTAAGGCTGCGGCACTGTTTAAATCGGATATTTCCGCCAGAAATGATTTTAATTGTTTTAATTTTTCTTGCATAATTTCTTTTCTACTGCCTTAACACATTTTTTTTGAAACATGAGTACTTCTGTTAAGATATATTAATCCAAAGAACCACTTGACACTAAAAAACCCTTTCATAACTCATCTGAGAGGGATTGGGGCTAAATTGGTCGAGTGATCAAGGGTATCTTCTTAACAATCTATCATACCACGAGTTGACCCGGGATATTCAGGATCATCTAACCTGTTTGACAAAAAAATTGGTTTTCCGGTTGGATTTAATCAACCTTCCAGGGGATGACTTTCATTCCCTGAAGTTTCAGAAACGATCCAGTTCAGATAGGACTCTGCACACTCAACAACCGGCAGGGCAATGATTTCCGGTACCTGATAAGGATGCAGCTTTTGGATCATCGGGATCAGGTGATCTTTAACCAACTCTGAACGGGTTTTGATCATCATCAGAAACTCTTGATCGTCCTGAATCTTCCCCTCCCAACGGTAGAGCGAACGCAATCCGGAATATATATTCACACAAGCTGCCAGCTCTTTCTCAAGGAGAGTATTGGCTATTAACTCCGCAGTATCAGAATCTGGCGCTGTGACTAGAACTAAACAAATCAAATCAGGGTTTTTCGTGTTATTTTCAGCAGAGATCAAAATCATTACGCCGCCTCCAAGGTTTATCGTTCAGAACTCTTATTGCCCAGTCTTCCAAAGGATATCCGAAAGAGAATATAATCCCCGGTATTCCCCAAAAATTCCCCATCCGGATCATCCTTAAATTGATTTAAATCGCGTCAAACCCTTCCTCTCCGTATGCTTCCCGAATCTGATTTTGTGATTCCAGGTCAGGTTGAGTGTCATTTTCCGCCCAGTATTTTGCATGACAAATAGCAAGTTTTTCCTCCGAGGGCATATCCTCCGGGATTATTCCGGAAAGATAGGTTTGGATTTCCTGTTCTGACAGTCCGGCCTGATAAGCCTGCTGAATATGAAATGACCTGCAATGCCGGCAGTCATTAACCTCCGTAACAGCCATCATCAACCGCTCCCGGAACGCTGGTGAGATGCAGTCTTCCTTGAGCGCTTTTTTAATTTTGTTCCGCTGGGATAGCAGAACCCGTAAATCCTGCCAGAAAGCCCTCCAACTGGAGTAATGCCGCCTGCGGAACTCTTTATTTTGCCCGGCAGAGATTGGAATGTTTTATTGAGTTTCTTTATTAAAGCCGTCAATCATGATCTGTAAGGTGTTTGGTAATTATTGAAGAGTCGGAATATAAGATCAGCTGGAAATTACCCCTATGATAACAGGAAGGGAATGGAAAAAGATACCAAACCGCTGAGCTGGCTGCTAAAAGTTTTCCCTGCTGTCCCTGTGATATACTCGTGATGAATTACGACACCATTCTCAGCTGGTAAAAGAGCTGAAAGAACTTATGACATGTAACATAAAAAAAATATGACTTCCAGAAGCATATTAAAGATATAATTTGAATAGTTAAAAAAACAGCCTTTTAAGCCGATTTTCAGGAGTAGAAACTATGTATAAGATCGTTTCTAAAAAGATTCTCGCTCCCAAAATAACCCGTTTTTCCGTGGAAGCTCCCGAAGTTGCAAAATCAAGAAAACCCGGTCAATTTGTAGTCATCCGGGCGGATGAAACAAGTGAACGGGTTCCGCTGACGATTGTTGATTCTGACCCCAAAAAGGGCACAATCGATTTAATCATCCAGGACGCCGGATACAGCACCCACTGCCTGATCTGCTACGAAGAAGGGGATGGATTTCTGGATATACTCGGTCCCTTGGGACGACCAACAGACATGCATAAATACGGCACTGTGGTTTGTGTAGGCGGCGGTGTGGGTACCGCAGTTCTCTACCCAATTGTCAAAGGATTAAAGGAAGCCGAGAATACAGTCATCACTATCAACGGTGCCCGAAACAAAGAATTGGTCATTCTTGAAGAAGAACTTGCAAAAGTCAGTGACGAGTTGATTATCACAACTGATGATGGAAGTTATGGGATCCAGGGATTCGGATCAACTATCCTGCAGGGGATGATCGATGATAAAAAGAAAATTGATTTTGTGGTTGCTATCGGACCCACAATGATGATGAAAGCTGTCGCAGAAGTTACCCGTCCCTACGGTATCGAAACCATCGTCAGTTTGAATGCGATCATGATCGATGGAACAGGTATGTGCGGCGGATGCCGGGTCACTGTGGGAGATGAAGTGAAATTTGCCTGTGTTGACGGACCCGAATTTGATGCTCATCTGGTAGATTTTGAAGAGCAGATTGCCAAACACCGTTATTATGATGAAGAACAAGCCTGCCAAATGGACAAACTCATTACCGAAGCTGAACAGGAGAAAGCATAATGGCCGAAGAAAAAAGAACCCGGCCTCCACGGAAAAAACCTGACCGCATTCCGCGTCAGAAGATGCCGATTCGGACCGCACAAAACCGCGTCCAGGATTTTGAAGAAGTTGCCCTGGGGTTTGACGCGGCACTTGCTCAAAAAGAAGCTCAGCGCTGTCTGCAGTGCCCGAAACAACCCTGTGTAGATGGCTGCCCGGTCTCGGTGGACATCACTGGATTCATCCAGCTGATTACCGAAGGTGATTTCATCAGTGCAGCCCTAAAAATCAAGGAAACCAATTTGCTGCCGTCAGTTTGCGGTCGGGTTTGCCCCCAGGAAGAGCAGTGCGAACAGGTTTGTGTGGTCGGAAAAATTGACGAACCGGTCGCAATCGGTCGGCTGGAACGTTTTGTCGCAGATTATGAACGGAATCATGGCGCTGTTGTACTGCCGGAAGTTGCTCCTCCCAGCGGAAAAAAAGTGGCTGTAATCGGCTCGGGTCCGGCTGGCATCACAGTTTCCTACGAGCTGCTGCAGGCTGGTCACAAAGTGACTATCTTTGAAGCACTGCATGAATTGGGCGGTGTGCTGGTTTACGGCATCCCGGAGTTCCGCCTTCCCAAGAAAATTGTCGCTGCCGAAATTGATACCATCAAGAAACTCGGTGCTGAAATCAAACTAAACATGCTGATAGGTAAGACCCGAACCATTGATCAGCTTATGAATGATGATGGCTTTGACGCGGTCTTTATCGGCACGGGATCCGGGCTTCCAATGTTCCTGAACTTGCCTGGAGAAAACCTGAACGGAATCTCTTCTGCAAACGAATTCCTCACCCGTGTAAATCTCATGAAAGCTTACCGCGAGGAATATGCTACACCGATAAAAGTGGGTAAAAAAGTGGCTGTTTTCGGTGCCGGCAATGTTGCTATGGACGCTGCCCGATCTGCTAAACGCATTGGTGGAGATGATACCGAGGTTAGCATTGTCTACCGACGAGCAAGAGATCAAATGCCTGCCAGAGAGGAAGAAATCCATCACGCAGAAGAAGAAGGCATCATCTTTAACCTGCTGACCAACCCCATTCGTTTCATTGGGGATGAGAATAATCATGTTAAAGAAATCGAATGCGTCAAGATGGAATTGGGAGAACCAGATGACTCCGGTAGAAGAAGACCCATTACCATCAAAGGATCCGAACACCTTGTGGAAGCAGACACGGTGATTGTCGCCCTGGGTACAATGCCCCGCAAGTTTATCGCTGAAACCACTCCGGATTTAGAAACCAGCGAATGGGGAACCTTCCTGGTGAATGAAGAAAGCGGGGAAACCTCCAAAAAGGGTGTTTTTGCCGGAGGAGATATTGTTACCGGTTCTGCAACTGTTATCCAGGCTATGGGCGCTGGGCGGGTAGCCGCCAATGCAATCAACGAGTACCTGGCTGAAAACTGAACAATACCCCCCATAAATTATCAATAAAAAACCCGGTTTCCCGGGGTTTTTTTTATTTCTAGGATCAATAAACAAGGTCTCTCGGGCTGCTTCCCTTCACTGCTGCCGGACGGTATTTCAAGGGTCAAAGTGGTATAATAAAAGCAAGTGTGCTCCCTTACTGCAGCACACGTTTTCATTAATATGTAACTAAAAAAAAGAAGGATCGTTTTATGGATATTGGTGCTGTACAATCGATCAATATTGATCAGGAAATGCGCTCTTCTTACCTCGATTACGCTATGAGTGTGATTGTTGCCAGAGCGCTTCCAGATGCCCGGGATGGACTGAAACCGGTCCACCGCCGGATACTGTTTGCCATGCACGATATGGGCATCCGGTCCAGCAGCTCCTATAAAAAATCTGCCCGTATAGTCGGTGAAGTGTTGGGTAAATACCACCCCCATGGAGATAGCGCGGTTTACGATGCCATGGTGAGAATGGCGCAGCCATTCTCCATGCGCTATCCTTTGGTGGATGGACAGGGCAACTTTGGATCCATTGACGGTGATTCACCGGCGGCCATGCGTTATACCGAAGCCCGATTGGATTCCATATCTGAGGAAATGCTGGCTGGGATCGACAAAGATACAGTAGACTTTACAGACAACTTTGATGGGTCCCTAAAGGAACCAGATGTGCTGCCTGCGCGGCTTCCCAACCTGCTGTTGAACGGCGCCTCTGGCATCGCGGTCGGCATGGCAACCAATATCCCTCCTCACAACCTGAACGAGTTAGCGGCGGGCATCAATCACCTGATTGATAATTACAATAAAATAGATAAGGTAACCATCGAGGATCTTATAAAGTTTATCCCGGGACCTGATTTCCCCACCGGGGGTATCATTATCGGGGATGAAGGCATCCGCCAGGCGTATGTGACCGGTAGGGGTAGGATTATTCTCCGGGGCAGGGCCCACATTGAGGAAATGGATCAGGCCGGCCGCTTTAGAATCGTGATTACAGAAATCCCCTATCAGCTAAAAAAGACCACCCTGATTGAACGCATCGCCAGCCTTGTCCGGGAGGATAAAATAAAATCCATCTCTGATTTAAGGGATGAATCCGACCGAGATGGGATGAGCATCGTTATTGAACTAAAACGCACAGCACAGCCGCGCAAAGTTCTCTTCCAGCTCTATAAATATACCGCGCTGCAAACGACATTCGGCGCCCAGATGCTGGCCTTAATTGATGATGAACCCCGGCTGCTGTCATTAAAACAGTCCTTAACGCTGTATATTGACCACCGCCTGAACGTCATCCAGCGCCGCACACAATTTGAACTGAACAAAGCGGATGCCAGGGCACACATCCTGGATGGTTTGTTAGTCGCACTCTCCAACCTGGATGAAGTGATCAAAACTATCCGCAATTCAGCAGATACAGATTCGGCGAAAACTAGTTTGATTGAACGTTTTAAACTGACCGAGATTCAAGCTCAAGCAATCCTGGATATGCAGCTGAAACGGCTGGCAGCTCTGGAACGTCAGAAAATCGAGGATGAGCATAAAGAAATAGTTAAAAAAATCAAAGGTCTAAAAGGGCTGCTGAAAAGCCAGAAAAAGCAGCTAAAAATCATCAAAGACGATTTAGCCGATTTAGTTACGAAGTACGGGGATGAACGCCGGACTGATATTGCCCCTGACGCAGCGAAGGAAATTGACGAGGAAGATCTGGTTCCTGACCGACCGATACTGATCAGCATCACAGAACGGGGTTATATAAAACGGGTGATGGCCCTCACTTACCGCTCCCAGAAACGGGGCGGCATCGGAGTGAAAGGGCACAGCATGCGTGATAAAGATGAGGTCATGTCCTTAATTCCCGCCCGTACACTGGATACCGTGCTGTTCTTCTCAGACCGAGGAAAGGTCTATTCTTCCAAAGCCTACCGCATCCCGGATGCAAGCAGAATCAGCCGGGGACTGCCAATCGTTAACGTGTTGGAAATCGATCCCAACGAAAAAATCACCGCAATTGTGCCGGTGGCAAATTTTAAGGCAGCTAAATACTGCACCATGGTAACCCAAAAAGGCTTGATCAAACGGGTAGATCTGTCTGAATTCGATTCTGTCCGGCCTTCCGGTTTAATTGCGATCAAGCTCAAAGAGGATGACAGTTTAGGCTGGGTCCATCTCTCCAGCGGTAAAAATGAACTGATGCTGATTACCCGCAAAGGATATGCCTTGCGCTTTGCAGAAAAAGAAGTCCGCCCGATGAACCGGCCGGCAATGGGTGTAATCGGCATCCGTCTCCGCGAGAAAGACGAAGTGATCGGGATGGATATCGTTGAAAAGGGAGGAGATTTACTGGTCATCACTGAAAAAGGCTTTGGAAAACGAACCTCGCTGGATGGATATCCGCGGAGAAGCCGGGCGACAATGGGCGTATTAACTATCGACAAAAAAGCCCTGCCTATTATCGGTGAAATTGCGGCAGCCCGGGTCGTCTTACCAGAACAGGACCAGATCACAGTCATCTCTGCCGAAGGTACCGTAATGCGCACCAAGGCTGAAAGTATTTCCCGGTACAACCGTGTTGCCCGCGGTGTGTCCATCATGCAGATGCGTGAAGATGATGTGGTGGTATCTATTGCACGGTTTGCAGAACAGGATTTAGAAACGATAGAAGATGAGAAAGAAATACCAATATAAACAAAAAGTTGGTGAGTTTGAAAATGAAGAAAGGGCTGTCCAAAAAATAATTGGCACAGCCCCTACGTATATAACCCAAACTACTTCAATGTTAAACGGTTACCCCGCCAGGGTGTTACATCCTGCATGGGCAGTCGGAACTCCATAACACGATAGGCGATTACCCCTCTATTCAGTAATTTACGTCGGCGCAGATAGTATAGAAAATGACAAAGGCAGCCTTTTTAAACAACCCCTTCTTTTAACTCTTAAATAAAGGAAACGGTTTCCTGGGATGGATTGCACCGTTTCTTGTGTTATTGATTTTTTTGAATAACTTAGATCGGCAAAGCTACTTTCCCGACGACCAGTAAACAAAATGCGCTGATAATTATCGTGATGAGAAAAAGAAGGAACGCTAGGACAAAACGCTGAACTGGAGTCATCCCAAATAATTCAGGTTTGGCTTCAGGTTCTCCCCAAACTTCCTCTTCGGAAAAATCAAAATCATCGTCGAACTGGTTTCGGATATCATCTAATGACATAATATCTTCTCCCCGGAACTCTCAATCCTTTTCCTAGTGTAGCTTATTTTCGGGATCTGTCAACCAAACGGAGCTGGATCTCTCCTGTCCGGTACCGGCGCTCTACTCCAGAATCTGAGTGCAGGATCAAGGAGCCTTCATCGGATATACCCAACAACTTCCCTTGATCAATGATTTTTTTTCCTGTTGTCAGAACGACAGCTTCATTTTTGTAGGCCAGCCTTTCCTGCCAGGCAGTTGTGAACAACCTGGAGGATAGCTCCGGATACCACTTCAAGAGGGATAACATAACTTTTTCCAGCAGCTCCAGGCGGGAAATATCTCTTCCGGAAACTTCTTCCAAGGAAGCCGCTGGAAAATGAAGGTCCTTGTCCTCCGGAATAGATCCCCGGGACACATTTATTCCAATTCCCAGCACAGCATCTTTCAATTGGTTTCCAGTCCAATGAACATCTACCAGCACTCCGCAGACCTTTTTCCCCCCTACCAGCACATCATTGGGCCACTTTATCTCCGCTTCCAATTGATATTCTTCGATTAAGACTTCAGCAACTGCCAGGGCTCCCAATCCACTTAGGTTACCCAGTGATCCAGGGGTTAATATTCCCGGTTCAGGGTACAAAATCCAGCTGAAGGCCAGGGCTTTTCCTGCCCGGGTCTCCCAGGACCTGCCGTGCCGCCCCCGGCCAGCAGTCTGGGTATCTGCCAGGACCAGAGAAAAAGCAGACGCTCCTTGTTTGATATAATTTTCTGCTGCCAGATTCGTTGACTCCACCTCTTGATAGAGATAAAGTTCTCCCAGTGGTAATTTTTCTAAGCGGCTTCTCCAAGCGGATAGATTCATGATTCAATTGTACCTGAGGAAGTTCCCTTAGAGGATAGAGTCTTATAAAATACGCAATGATCCCAACTGCTTTTGTCTTTATAGATACACAACTATGATTGACAAAATCCCAACCCATAACAGGCGATTGAAATTACTCCTGAGGGTTCCGCCGGACGTCGACCCCTGTCAACGTTTAATTTTCCCTGAAATATGATCAAAAGTCAAATCATTAAGCGTCCCTGGAGAGAGAGTTTATCCTGAGTTTATCGAAGGGCACAGCGGCAGCTCCTTCTACGACTTCAGTCGGAACTACTTGGCAGGACATAACATCATATTACCTGAGGAATAGATTACGATCCTAAATCTTTAGAGGATTACAGATCGGTCCTTAAACAAAAAGGGACGGGGGATATTTCCCGTCCCTTTGAATTCATCCCAAAACTTACTTTATTTACTGTTTTTTACCGGCATACCACCGGTTTTAGGAGAGGGAACTGGGAAAATCTCATCCAGTTCTTTTTTGTCAACGGTCTCCTGGTCAAGCAGTTTTTCAGCTAGAACTTCCAGTACTTCACGGCGTTCCTTCAAGATATCGATTGCCCGCTGGTAGGCATCGCTGACCAATTTCTTGACTTCGATATCGATTTGTTCGGCAACGGCTTCCGAGTAATCCCGCTGTTCAGTGAATTCTTTTCCCAGGAAAACCATCTCATCTTTTTTTCCGTATACCATGGGACCTAACACTGAGCTCATCCCCAAGTGGGTGACCATCTCCCGTGCCATTTTGGTGACGCGTTCCAGGTCATTAGAGGCACCTGAGGTTATATCGCTGAAGACGATTTCCTCTGCGGCTCGTCCGCCCATAAGACTCACCATATCTGCCAGGATCTTATTGCGGGAAACGAGGGTGCGGTCAATGTCAGGCAGGATCAAGGTATATCCGCCAGCCTGTCCCCGGGCAATAATTGAGATTTTATGCACATGATCTGCCTCAGGCAAAGAGCGGGCGGTGATGGCATGACCGGCTTCATGGTAGGCAATAATCTGTTTTTCAATATCACTGATTATGCGGCTCTTTCGTTGCGGACCAGCAATGACACGTTCAATTGACTCCTGGAAATCATCCATCTCAATGACTTTCTTTTCATTCCGGGCAGCTAAAATTGCCGCTTCGTTGATCATGTTTTCCAGATCAGCGCCTACAAATCCAGGGGTTGATTTGGCGATGGTTCTTAAATCAACATCCGGAGCTAATGGTTTGCCGCGGGCATGGACCTCAAGAATCGCTTCCCGTCCCCGTATATCCGGGCTATCCAGTATGACCCTACGGTCAAACCGACCTGGACGCAGCAGCGCCGGATCCAGTATATCGGGTCGGTTGGTGGCCGCGATGATGATCACATTGGTATCGGTATCAAAACCATCCATTTCTACCAGGATCTGGTTCAGGGTTTGCTCTCGTTCATCGTGACTGCCGCCCAATCCAGCGCCCCTGTGGCGTCCAACTGCATCAATTTCATCCACAAAGACAATACAGGGAGAGTCGCCCTTGGCTTTATCAAATAAATCCCGGACACGGCTTGCTCCAACACCGACGAACATCTCCACAAATTCAGAACCTGAAATGGAATAAAACGGCACACCGGCTTCACCGGAAACTGCTTTTGCTAGCAGGGTTTTTCCGGTTCCTGGTGCTCCCATCAACAGCACACCTTTTGGTATTCGCGCGCCTAAATAAATAAACTTTTCCGGTTCCCGGAGGAATTCAACTATTTCAGCCAGTTCCTCCTTGGCTTCTGGTATACCAGCCACATCATCAAAAGTCACTGTCGGGTTGTCTCCAGTTAATTTCCTGGCCTTGGATTGACCAAAATTCATAGCAGCCGAACCGCCGCCCCGCGCCTGACGAAATACAAACCAGAACAATCCGGCGATCATAATAAAGGGCAGAATGTACCCCAATACGTTAATTACGCCGAACCAGACGCTGGGGGGCTTTATTTCAATAATGACATTATTAGGGTTAAGCTCAACTGCGGTTACACCCAATTCTCGCAACTGCTGTACAACGGTAGCATCCGGTTCCTTCAGAGAGGTCCCTTCAGTACCGTCCCGAAAGATCAACTCCAGCTCATTTTCATTCACTATCAGCTGTTTCAGTGTCCCGGATTTGATTTCCTGGGCTACTTGCCCAATGGTTATCTCCTCGGTAGTGATAGTCTGCTGGCGGAAACTGTAAAAAACCAGGATGATAATGCCCACAAACAGCATAATATAGATTATTGACTGACGATTATTTGCTCCAGAATCCACAAAAACCTCCGTTGGGCTCACTAGCCCAGGATGAACCAGAATAAACAGCGGGCACACAACGCTGTCCAGCAATCCAAAATGCACTTTTTTTTTATGAAAAGTAAAGCCCATTATACCAACCCCTTTCAAGCTTGAATATAGAGCGGGGATATATTAATATGGATTTAACAATGTTAAATTCAATTTGCTACCTTGTTATAATCAGGACAATCTACCTAAAAATCAAATGTTTATTACCTCTCTAAAAAGTCACTCTGCTTTTTCCATTGCACTTATTTTCTTGATAGGAATATTTCTTACCACCGGCTGTGATATGCGGGATTCCAACCCTGCAAGTTATACACCCGTTGTCACTCCCCAAATCAGAACCTCGCAAGATCAAATATCGAACCCAACCCCCCAGGATGATTCTAGTTCAACCCTGGAGAAGTGGGACCTCTGGGTTGGGGCTGCGCAGCTTCGCGGCGCGAATATCTGGCAGCGAATAGTGATTCCCGATCTGGACGGAGTGGAGTTCCTGGGTTCGGACTATATTGGCCCACCGTATTCGCAGAAAGATTTCAACCGCCTGGCCGCTTTGGGTGCCAACTATGTGAATATTTCAGGACCCGGACTTTTCACTGAAGAGCCGCCTTATCAATTGGATCTCCAGGTGCAAGCACATCTCGACCAGCTGCTGGATATGATCCAAAAGGCAGACCTTTTTGCTGTGATCACATTCCGTACAGGACCTGGTCGGAGCGACTTCACATTTTACCGGGATGGCGCTGGGGATTGGTTTGATCCGGACCTGCTCCAAGAATGGGTTTGGACGGATCAGGCAGCACAGGATGCCTGGGTGGAGATGTGGCGCTATACTGCATCCCGATATCAAGGACACCCGGTGGTCGTCGGTTATGACCTGATGTGCGAACCCAATGCAGCTGGAATTCGTGATATCTGGGAACCGGAGGATTTTTATCATGATTATGCGGGGACAACTCTGGATTGGAACCAACTCTATCCCAGAATAACACTAGCAATAAGGGAAGTCGATCTAGAGACTCCGATACTGATCGGGGGAATGGGTTGGAGCAGTATCCGCTGGCTCCCCTACCTGGAACCTACTGGCGATTCAAGGACTGTATATCTTGTCCACCAATACGAGCCCCAACAGGAATATACCCATCAGGAAAATCACTACCCAAAAAACAGCTACCCGGGTGAATTTGACCTGGATTGGGATGGAATTCCAGACTCTTTTAACCGGGAATGGCTTGACAATTATTTCATTTTAATTGATGAATTCCAGGAGGAATGGGGTGTGCCCATAGCAGTGAATGAATACGGTATTGTACGCTGGGTCCCCGGAAGCGCAAAGTTTTTGGACGACCAGCTTACGCTCTTTGAGGAGCGGGGACTCAATCATGCCATTTGGATGTGGGATCCACATTGGGAACCCTGGACAAGCGAAGTCAATGTTATGAACTATCGTTTTGGGCAAAACCCCGGAAATTAAACCGAACAAATGCCAAATCCTTTGCTGGATGTCATCCGAAAGTACTGGAACCTTAATACCATCCGGCCATCAGATTTCAACCTCCGGTAATCCTTTTAGGCAGCTTTAAGCCCCCTGATGACGATCACAGTAAATATGGACTGCTTCCTGCACAAATGCTGCACCCCCCTTCCGAATGCGTTCATAATTTACCGCAAACCGCGGATCCTGGACCCACATATCCGCCAAACCCCGCAAGAATCCTACCTCGCAGGCATAAAAATACTTATTGAGATAGTCATAATACTCGCCAATAGCAGCTTGAACATCGGGATCATCTGCTGATGCATCAGGATTTTCCGTAACCATCCGCTCTGTGATTTTTCCGCCCTCTGCCTTGATTTCCTCTTTTTGATCTTTGGTATAGCTGGACCATTTCTGCTGCGTTTCGGCGTACTGAGGTGTTTGGCCCCAGCGCTCCCGGGTTTCTTCTTCATACCGGGTCTCATCAAATCCTTCAAAAAATTCCTTTTCAGACATATTCCCTACTCCGTGTAAATTGCTGATGGTTTTTTCCAACGTTGCCAGCAGTTTGTTTAATCGTTGCACCTGATCCTTGAGCGCAGCCTGGTGTTTCTCCAACGAGGTTGAAAGCTGAAAATCGGGACGGCTCATGAAATATTGAATCTCCTTTAAGGGGACATCCAATTCCCGAAAATACAGAACTTGCTGCAGGCGCAGTAAGTTGCCGTGATCGTAATAACGGTAGCCGTTTTCACCAATCTCAGCCGGAATAAGCAGTCCAATCTGATCATAATAGCGCATCGTCCGGGTAGTCACTCCTGCCAGATCGGCAATCTCTTTGATGGTGTACACAGTTAATTCACCTCTCTGGCCCTATTGTACACCTTAACGTTACGTTAAGGTCAAGGGGAGATGTACGGGGTCGATTTTCCGAGTCAGTATATGTTACTAAACAAATCCGATCGGGTTTTATCTGGTATATTCTCCAGAATGCAAATCCTGACTTGTGTACTTGACTGATTAATATTCAACTTCTTACTTAAGTATTATTGGAGGTAAATATGTCCCGCGTTGTGCATTTTGAAATTCCAGCCGATGATCCGGAACGATCGATCAAGTTTTTTGAGACAGTATTTGGCTGGAATTTCGAAAAATGGGATGGTCCCATTGAATATTGGCTGGTCATGACCGGACCGGAAGACCAGCCCGGGATTGACGGTGGGTTAGCCCGCAGAACAGATCCCAAAACCGGCGTTGAAAATACCATTGATGTTAATGACCTTAAGCAATCACTCGCCAAAGTAGAAGCCAACGGCGGGCAAGTCATCCGCCCCAAAATGGCAGTCCCGGGTGTTGGCTGGATGGCCTACATAAAAGACACTGAAGGCAACATTTTTGGCTTGATGGAAAGTGATCCTGGCGCAAAATAAAAGGGAAATATTAAAGAAGAAATGAGTGAAGATAATCAATATACTTTATTGGAAGCCCATTAAGAGTTTGCCAAAAGAGCCAATCACCGTGTTTGGGATCTGTTAGAACAATCCACCCGGACGGCTGAGGAAGATGAAGAGCTGATCCTGGCTGAAAGCGCATCGCTCTATCCTTGGCTGCAGGCAGGGGGAGCAGTCCAGTCCCAAAGGGGGCACTGGCTGCTTTCCCGTGTTTATGTCGTTTTGGGCAGGGTTATAGACGCGCTGGATCTGGCACTAAAGTGCCAATCAATCACGGAATCTCATCTGGACGAGATGGAAGATTTTGACCTCGCCTTCGCCCAAGAATCTCTGACCCGGGCTTATGCTCTGGCAGGAGATTTTATGCAAGCTGATGAACATCTCAAGGCGGCGGAAAAATTAGGGCAAGCGATCAAGGATGCATAAGATCAGGAAATCTTTCTAGGGGATCTGAATTCCGGTGATTGGTATGGGATAAAGTAAAGTCTTTTTACCCTTCCTTCCCAAAAAAGCTGCGGACGGCTTGTTTCCCAGACTCATAGAGCTGATTGTATTTTTCACTTCCTATGTCGATCTCAAAATCTGTCGATGATATCCCACAGTCGCTGATTTCTACCGTGCGGTGCTGGTCCACAGTGCTGGTTTAGTAGTAGGAAAGCTGGTGAGATTGGTACAAATTCCGGAGCGCCAGAGTGAGGAACTCCCAGACATTATCCGGAATCTCTGGTTCTACAGGCTGTAAATACTGGTCTGGATAAAGGAATAAGCCCAGGGTTTCCCAGTTAATACCATCACGGAAGAACCAACTTTTTCCTGCAAGTTCGTCCTGGTCAAATATATGCATGGGGAAATTATCAAACAACCCACCGTCAACATAATAATCTCCATCACCAAATTTCTTGCCATCAAAGCGCAGTGCCTCAAAAAAGATCGGAATAGACATTGACATTCTAACCGCATCCGCTACAGCAACATCCGGGGTTTGAGCAGCGGAAAATACCTCAGCTCGCTGCCGGGACACATTTGCAGCCACGATATACAGCTCCCTAAAACCGCGATCATGAAAATCCGAGAAAGTTGATCTCCCTTTCCCATCACACTGATCGGCAATGATATCCTCCAGCCAGTGGTGAAAGTACTCGCTGGAATACCAGCCGTACTTATTAAAAAATCGGCGGTAATTTTCTTCTTCCTTGAACCGCAAGAATTTCCACCTTCTTACCTTTGTCTCGCTTTGGGGTATTTTCGAGAAGTCCAGGGAATTAAATAGCTCCGTGGTTTCAGGTATGCTTAACCGGAAACTGACTAGGGTAGCCGCAATCGCTCCCGCAGAAGTCCCTGCCACCCGCTGAATATTTTCCACAATCCTGTATTCATCCAGGACCTCCAAGGCGCCCATATAGGCAATTCCCCGCACACCGCCGCCTTTAAATACCAGGTTCTTATAAAGGTTTCTCTTAAATTCATGATCTATCGCCGATTTAATCTTATTAATATATTTTGGTAACGCCATAAATTAACCTTTATATCCTGAATATTGTAAAATCCGCCTCCATGCCCTTCTGTGGATAATTACGTAAAAATCACTGGTCAGTTGTATGATAAGAAACGGAATCCTGTGATCGCAGGATCCCGTTTCTTGAGTTGTTGGAACAACTGGATTAGTCGCCCCTAGAGAAAATACCCCGCTTCCTTGTTAAATCCATGCCAGGCAGTAGTGTGAAGGAGGGATTTCTTCTCCGGTAAAAGCCGGACCCGTTCCAGCCAACCCTCTTCTGCATCGGCAGCCTGCCGGAAGCACTGCTCAGAGAAGGCTGTTCTCTCTTCGGGTGATGCCTTTTTGAGCGCCAGGGCGCCCTGAATAAATTCTTCTTCCAGTTGATCGCGATCGGGTTGATAAGATGCCAATCTATCAGTGTAATTAAGCAGCACTTCCCGGTGCAGACGTTCATGAGACCAGAAGGTTGTTTTTGGATCATAATAATCCTGCGGCAAGGGTATTTGATCCTGCGAGGGAGCATCCACCCAGCATGGTTTAAAAATACCAGTACACGGCGCAGATGTTCCCGTTGTAAACACTAGCGGATTCCCTTCTTCCAAAGAGACAATCATTGAACCAGTGGTTTGGCTGACGCGAATGGGTCCAAAACTGGCGTGCATACATATATCCGCACCTGCAATTCCAGCAGCAGGATCAGGGTGGACATGGTGATCCCTGAGGATTGATGCCATGGTTTGAACTGTAATATTCCCTGAATTAGACTCCATTAATCCCCTGGACCTGGAGCAGCGCCGGCGAGCGTCGCTGAAAGTGGTGTATAAAAAATCTGAATAGTTCTTGGAAAAATTGATCTCTTCTTTTGATTGGGCAAATTTTTTCTTCACAGTGTAGTCCTGAAAACCAGCAGAAGATTGATCCCATTGGTCTTCGATTGTGAGTATATTGGAGATGCTATAGATCGGTGTGACCTCGCGAGAAGTCCAATGCCCGTCCACTGTCTCCAGCACCCAAGTTTCTCCATGATCGGCAATCAGAAAGCTATTGTGGTAATACAGCTCTCCTTTTTGCTCACAGTTTCCGCCCTGCCCGTATTCTTCCAGCATACCGACAATGACTCCGATCGCTTCTTTTGGGGTTACCGCCCGCTCTAGCGCCAGTCTAAGCAAATCCATCCCCAGCAAGGCTGGTGTTTTATTGGCTGGAACTTTGGAAAATACTGCCTCATTACCAATAGCCAAATCATGCTCATTCACTCCCATTTCCGCTCCCCACATCCAGAAAGGTTTAGATAGCAGTACCGCATGAGTTTCCCTTATCTGGGGAATTTCAAGATACGTGCACTGGACCTTCATTCCCGGTGAGTGGGTTTGAGCTGGAAACCAGGCCAGGTGCTGGGCCTCATTGGGTGGACGGTCGGAATTCTTGGCAAATATTGTTATATTATTTTTGGTCACTTCAGCGGCAGCAATTAATGTGTCACACATATTTTCCTCCTGCCTGGATTATACCTGCTCATCTGAAAGTATATCCAGATCAAGTTATGCATATTCCTCCTTAAGGTAGAAAACGGTTTCTTGTGTGAGGAAACCGTTTTCTGTAAAAATTGGCAGCAATTAAATTATGCTGAGACAGGAGGCAAACCCTCAACAGATTTGGATTGGATTTTACCTCTCACCATTCGGTAAAATATAGCCAGGGTTTCAATTACAGTAATAATCAGCGCCACGACAAAGGCCAACCGGAACGCATGCATGCCAACAATTTCCCATGCTCCTCCTGCGATATCGGGGATCGCTTCCAGCGCGTCGAAAAAGCCGCTCGCACTCCGCGCTGCCAGCCAGGTATTGTGACCTTGAACCAACAAAACCAGGACAGCAATACTAAACAGGTTTTCAGCAATTTTCACCAACCGGGTAATCGAGCTCCGCCGTCCCTGCCAGAGTAGGAAAATGTTAAGCCCAATACCTGCCAGCAGGGAAACTTTGATCCAGCCCAGGTATTGAATAATTACTGGATTGGGATAAAACTTTCCACCCGGAGTGGTCACAAATCCAATCCACTGCGGGAAAAAGACCACCAGGACCATAATTAAAATGCCGAAAACAAGACCAAAGACAAGTTCCCAACGCGTGAGATCCTCTTCCTCATTGATCTTAGGTAAGGTTTGGGGATCCCAGGGCTTATCTTCGAGATCCGGTTGAACATCAAAACGCTGCAGGATGATAAAGGTGAGCACCACCCAACCCAGCGAAACAGGGATGCTGTTCAACAGGGAACCCAGCATTTCCAGGACCGTAAAGGGTTCCCCGGCAATAAAAATCGCCACTCCCCAGGCCAGGAGCTGCGCTCCCAGCACGGCTGCCACGACAATCCAGGCAACCATCCGGAACAAAGGATATAAACTGGGACCAATCAAGTACTGTCCTTCCGGAAAATACGCGGCGGCTACTTCTCTGGGCTGTCCAAATTCTCTTAGGAAATCTTCAACTTCAGATTCTGACGGTTCAAGACCAAAGCGATCTTCCAGGGTATCTACCATTGAGGATCGCAGTTCAGCTTTGATATCAGCCCGGTTTTTTCGCGGCAGGCGCCGCCCTACATCTTGGATATAACGATCAATCAGACTCATTTTGTTCTCCTTCACTGGATATTCCATCCAACAATTTCTCCATTACGTTTGTCAAACTTCGCCACTCCCCGGCCAGGTCCTCCAGGGTTCTGGATCCTTCAGGACTGATCACATAGTAGCGTCTGGGTCGCGAGCCTTCCACATTCCACTCACTCTTCAGCAGACCCTGGGACTCCAACCTGCGCAGCAGGGGATACAAAGTACCCTGTTCAATGTCCAGTCCTTTTTCAGCCAGGCTACTTATTAATGCGTAGCCGTATTTTTCCTCCTTCAATTGGCTGAGCGCGGCCAGAACCAAGATACCCCGCCGGAGTTCCTGGGTCAGCTTTTGATATTGTTCGGGAATTTCGTTTTCTTTACTCATGCACACATCATACAATGTATTACACAGTATTGTCAAGGGCTTAATATTTCATTTTCGTTACATTTTTATATATACAGTAACGATCCAGGAAATCACTACATTTTTTGGATTAAGAATTAAAAAACAGCACTTTTCGCGAAGTGCTGTTTATCTTTTTAGAAAAAGATGATCACAGATTTTCTATAGCCGGTTCAACCCAAAAACTACTACACTGAAAGATAACACTTTCCAGAGAACTATTCCCCCCTATTCTCGGATGTGGTTATCCCCCCAAATCACCCATTTATAGGTAGTGAGCTCTTTTAGTGCCATCGGCCCGCGGGCGTGCAGCCGCTGGGTGGAAATGGCTACCTCGGCGCCCAAACCGAGCTGGGACCCATCAGTGAAGCGAGTGCTGGCGTTAACATACACCGCTGCCGAGTCCACTAGTGATACAAAACGCCTGGCATGTTTATCGGTTCGGGTCAGGATGCCATCCGAGTGCTGGGTGCCATGTTCTGCGATATGCTCAATTGCCTCATCCAGTTCATCCACAACCTTGAGACCCAAAACCAGTGAGAGCCACTCAGTATCAAAATCATCCGGTCCGGCAGGCTGAATCAGCTCCGGGGAGTATCCTCTTAAAATCTCTCCTGCACTCTCATCGACCCGGAAAGTTACTCCGTCCTCCGCCAAGCGGTCTACCACCGCAGGCAGGAACTCGCCGGCAGATCCCTTATGGACAAGCAGAGTATCCAGGGCATTGCAAACCGAGGGACGCTGCACTTTTGCGTTTTGAGCAATCTTAATAGCTGCCTGTAAATCTGCACTCTCATCGACGAAGAGATGACAAATTCCAATCCCCCCTGTAATAACCGGGATGGTGCTGTTCTCACGGCAGTATTTATGCAGGGCTGCCCCGCCGCGGGGTATTAACATATCCACCCACTGGTGCATTTTCAACAACTCGGCAACGTATTTCCTGTCAGGAGAATCAATCAGTTGAACCGCCCCGGCAGGTAGATCTTTTTCCTTGAGCGCCAAGTGGATGATTTCCACCAGCTTTCGGTTGGACCGGATGGTCTCACTTCCCCCACGCAAGATAACCGCATTCCCGGTTTTAAGGGCTAATCCGGCAACATCCAGGGTGACATTCGGCCTGGATTCATAAATAACGGCAATTACCCCCATCGGGACCCGGACTTTGTGAACTTTGAGTCCATTTGGCGGGAAGTATTCATCAAAGATTTCCCCAACCGGGTCAGGCAACTCTGCAACACGGCGCAAGTCATTTACGATGGAGGCCAGGCGATCTTCGGTCAGGGTCAGGCGGTCCACAAGGTGCTCTGCCATACCCGCCGCCCGGGCTTCCCTTACATCCGACTCGTTAGCCACTAGCACAGCATCCCTCTGACCAGCCAGGGAATCAGCAATATGCTCCAGAACCGTGTTCTTCTTTTCTTCACTGAGCAACGCCAGCTGTCTGGCAGCCATTCTGGCCTCTTGGGCCATTCTCGTTAGCACAACTTCCTCCTCTCAAGAATATCCATCAGACCAAGATCAGGTTGTCATGATGAACCAGCTCATTGCCGTAAGTAAACCCGAGCAGATCCTCAATCTCCGCCGAGTGATGACCTTGGATTAATTTCATGCTCTTCACGTCATAGTTTGCCAAACCGAGCGCAATCTCTTGACCACCCTCATTCTTGATCGCCACAGTTTCTCCTCTTTCGAACTCTCCCTCAACCTGAACCACGCCTACCGGGAGCAAGCTGCTCTTCCCTTTCCGGAGAGTATCCTCGGCGCCGGTATCCACCACAATTACTCCATTGGATTTTTGACCCGCCAAAATATAGCGCTTCCGGCTTTCCAAGTTTGAGACCAGGGGCTCAAATCGGGTACCCAAAAGCTCCCCGGTGACTACACGAGTGATTACATCCGGGACAGAACCCTTAGTGATCACCACCCGGGTGCCAGACCGGCGGGCCAGGTCAGCCGCCTGGATTTTAGTATACATTCCTCCTGTTCCGATACCGCTGGTCCCTTTTCCAGCTGCCTGCCAGAGTGAGTCTGGAATACTCTCACCTTTCACTTCAGGGATTAACTCAGCATCCTGATCCTTATCAGGATCAGCAGTGAAAACCCCTTGTTTATCCGTGAGCATAATCAGCAGATCTGCTTCAATCAAATTACTTACCAAGGCGGAAAGGGTGTCATTATCCCCCACCCGGATCTCTTCTGTGGCTACCGTATCATTTTCATTAACCACCGGAATTACCCCCTGAGCAAGCAAGGCTTCGAGTGTGTTGCGAGCATTCAAATACCGCCTCCGATCAGACAAATCCAGCCGTGTGAGCAGCACTTGAGCGACATTAACATCAAATATCCCAAATAAATTGGAGTAGACATTCATTAACCGCGGCTGGCCTACTGCTGCCAGCATTTGTTTGGCCGGGATAAATTTGGGCAGCTCAGGATAACTCAGGGTTTCCAACCCTGCTGCCATGGCTCCTGATGACACCACTACAATATGGTATCCTTGTTCTTTCAGATGGACAATTTGTCTCACCAGGTTGACAATCTGCGGCAGTGACAATTCATCAGTGCCCGCGGTCAATGTGGAAGAGCCGATCTTTACAACAATTCTTTTCATGGTCGGATCTTTTCCAGAATAAAGAGTGGTATTAAATTCAAATCATACTACAATTTGTTACTCCCAGACAAAAAAGGGAAGTTCAGATGGCCGTGTTGATGCTGACTTTATTACGATATAAATCGGGTTTTTTCATTATCCCCCTCATCTATTCACTCACCACACTTTGCTTGGGCTATTGATACCGATGCTGTTGTCTTTGACAACAGTGACTATCACCCCCTTAGTTTATTCTGCCGTTAGCCCTTCTAGGGATTGTCCCCCTGCCGGTGCTGGGATACAGCAAGTTTGATTAACTGCACCCAATAACAATGATTAATGTTCTTTATTCTAGACTACGCTATTTTATCTTTGACTACCCGATACTGTTTGTTTAATATATACTTAGCTTATTACTCGGTTTAGATTTATTATAATCTCACCTCATGCTGATATAGTTGTTGAAGTCAAGGATCGTGTGAAAAGTTGGATATAAAACAAAGAATGATCTTGTCTTATTCCCTGTATGGGTTTTTCCTGGGTTTGATTCTTCCAATAATCAGTACAATATATGAACTGCTCCAATTCGGGGTTAAACTTTCGCTCTCAACCCTATTGGCCATACATCTTGCCCAACCTATAATGTTGATCATCGACATGGTTCCTATCATTTTAGCGTCATCTTTTGCTCTGATTGGTTTTCAATCAGCCCGTTTCCATGAAGCGTCTTTCCAACTTGCTGAACAGATCAAAGAACAAGCCATACAAATTCAAAATGAACAATATTTCCTCGAAGCATTAATAAACAGCACGTCTTTTGCGGTGGTGCGATTAGATATTCATCACAGGATTATTTCCTGTAACCCAGCCTTTGAAGAGCTTTATGGCTATTCAAATGCAGAAATCACAGGTCTTGATCTGGACAATTTGATTGCTTCTGATGATCTCTTTAGTGAGGCTTCAGAAATTACCCGTTCGGTCGCAGCGGGCAATATCTCCAGAAAGGTAACCCAGCGAATGAGAAAAGATGGCCGCCTTGTGGATGTTGAGATCATTGGTGTACCAGTACTCGTTGGCGGAGAGCAGATCGGCATTCTTGGGCTCTATCATGATATCAGCCAGAGAATAGAAACTGAGAAAAAGTTACGTGATAGCGAAGCGCGTTTTAAAAGCTTGTTTGATGAATCACCCATATCTCTGTGGGAAGAAGATTTTTCGAACGTTAAGAGAATCCTGGACAATATTTCTGAAGATCAGGATGTTGTGGAACGGTTGAAAACTGATGATGACCTGGTAAATCAATGCATTAAGTTGGTAAAAATCCTGGATGTCAACCAGGCTACTTTAGATCTGTTTGAAGCCAATTCAAAAGCGGAAATACTTGAAGGTTTACCTCGCGTGTTGGTGGAAGAATCGCTTGCAGCGTTTAGAAATGAATTGATCTCTTTAGTCAACGGTGAAGTCTCTCATGAATGCGAGATAATCCAGCAAAAAACAACTGGTGAGCTAATAAATGGCTGGCTTCGTTCATCACTTCCCCCGGGATATGAAGATACCTGGGAAAGGGTGTTCATTTCAATCATCGACATCACAGAACGCAAACAAACTGAAGAGAAGCTGCGCTTTTTGAGTTTCCATGATGTATTGACTGGACTGTACAACCGGGCGTATTTTGAAGAAGAAATGACACGCCTGAGTTCCAGCCGCCAATTTCCTGTCAGCATTATTGTCTGTGATCTTGATAACCTCAAACAAATCAACGATACATTGGGGCATGATATCGGTGATCAAGCGATTAAAGGGGCCGCAAAAATATTAGGATTGAATGTGTTTAGAAAGGAAGATGTTGTTGCCCGAACAGGGGGAGATGAATTTGTGATCCTATTGCCTAATGCTGATATAAACGATAATCCTTTTATCCTTAATCGACTGGACCAGGCAATCACTGAATTTAATGAAAGTAAAGAAAACGATGGTCTATATCGTCCGATTTCTATGTCATGCGGTTATGCGGTAACCCAACAGGGCGACTCACTCATTGAAGGATATAAACAGGCCGATGCGGATATGTACAGAAATAAAAAGAAGACTAAAGGGAAAAATTCCTAAACTTTTTCAGTGGCCATGGTTTTTTTCTCCTAAATATACTGATATATAAATAATTCCCCCCAAGCAACAAATTTCTAACCAACCCCCTATTAGATCCCCAGTGAACACAGCAGTCCAATGAACTCCCCAACCCATCCCTTTACAATCCGACCTCACAGAACTCTGATAGGGCTTTCCATCCCCGTGCTGCTCTCATTGACTGCCGAGCCAATTACCGCCCTGGTAGATACCGCCTTCATTTCCTCTCTGGGAGTTGTTCCCCTGGCAGCGTTGGGCGTGGGCACCACCGCTCTCTCCAGCCTGTTCTGGATGTTTAACTTCCTGGGAATCGGTATCCAGACGGAAGTCGCCCAAATCTACGGCAAAGATAAAAAAGAAGATGCTGGCAAGATATTAAGTCTGGCTCTGCTGCTGGCAGCCGGATTTGGCATTCTATTAATCCTGGTCTTTGGACCTACTGCAAACTGGTTTGCCGGTCTGCTGGGTGCCTCAGGTGAGGTGCAGCTTAAAGCAGTTCAGTACATGCAGATCCGTCTTTTCGGCGCTCCCGCAGTACTGCTGACCCTGGTCACTTTCGGCGCATTCCGCGGCCTGCAGGATATGCGCATCCCGTTGTGGATCGCTTTGGGTGTTAATCTCCTGAACCTTGTCCTCGATTGGCTTTTAATTTTCGGCAGTGGTCCCATCCCCGCCATGGGTGTGGGAGGTTCAGCCCTGGCAAGCACTGCCAGCCAATGGTTGGGTGCATTGGCAGGGATCATTCTGGTAAAAAAGAAACTCAGTCTATCCAGAGGGTTTGTCCTGCGAGATGCAGTAAAACTGCTGCAGGTAGGCGGAGACTTATTTATTCGTACAGGCATGGTCAATCTTTTCCTGGCCTACACTACCAGGGCAGCCAATGGCATTAGCCCTGATGCTGGGGCAGCGCATCAAGTCATTCGCCAGATGTGGGTATTTACCGCCCTGGCATTAGACGCCTATGCTTCAACAGTGCAGTCGCTGGTGGGATATTTTATTGGACAGAATTCAATCTCCTGGGCCAGGCAGGTGGTCCGGGTGGCAATGAGTTGGAACCTCGGCACCGGTTTCCTTCTGGGGGGATTGATGTGGTGGAGTCGAGGGACTGTAATCCAATTCTTGGTCCCAGCAGCCTCAATCAGTGTCTTCCTGCCGGCCTGGGCAGTATCCTCAGTCAGCCAACCGCTGAATTCATTGGCTTTTTTAACTGATGGTGTTCATTGGGGTACAGGAGATTACCGGTATTTACGAAACGCGATGCTGATCGCCTCCGCGGTTGGCATTAGCGGGCTCTGGCTGCTGGACATGCGGGGAGATGGATCGCTATCCTGGATTTGGGTTCTGATTGGAATCTGGATCGCGTTTCGGGCACTATTTGGTATGCTGCGTATCTGGCCCGGGATAGGAAAAAGTGTTTTTGTAGATCGGGATCCAACCGCAATTTGAGCAAAGCTAATAGATCTTTCTCTCTAGATTGCCTTTGTATAATAAAAATATTATCCCGATTCTTGATCACAAAAAGCTCAAGGCTGACATGGCGAAATAGACATATAAATATTTATGGAAGAGTTGTAGTTAGAGCTAGCCGATACCATCCATTTGTTATATACTTATGGTGACCCACCGCTACCCTACTTCTAATCTCATCACATCCAATCGAAACTTAGGGCCTGAACAATAAAAACATAATATTGGGTTTCCCACTCAGATGGAAAAACTCCGCTATATTAGTTTCCACGATGCGCTAACCGGGCTTTACAACCGGGGGTATTTTGAAGAAGAAATGGAACGTTTGAAATCCAGTCGTCAATTCCCTGTCAGCATCATCGCCTGTGATCTTGATGACCTGAAACAGATCAACGATTCTCTGGGACACGATGTTGGCGATCAGGCAATCAAAGCTGCGGCAAACATTCTGAGATCGAACGTGTTTAGAAAAGAAGATGTGGTTGCCCGAATAGGGGGGGATGAATTCGTGATCCTCTTACCTAATGTGGATCTAAACGAAAATCCTACCATCCGCGAGAGGCTAGACCAATCAATTATAGATTTTAATCAAAGTACCGAAAACGATGGTCTCCACCGTCCAATATTTATCTCATACGGTTTTGCAGTAATCCAGTCTGGCGAATCGCTTATGGAAGGATACAAACAAGCTGATGCGGATATGTACGCCGATAAGTTGAAGAAAAAATCGAAATAATATAGTTACTGGAGGATGATAACCAAAATATCTTGGGTCCATTATTGCTCCCAGAGCCCTTAACTTTACGGTCTCCGCAAGTATTTTTGTGCTAGATAAACGATCTGCTAATTAAATTATCCGGAAGATAGATAGTGAGAACCTTATGGATTATCGCAAGATTTTTCTTCCCCCGGTATATGACAATCTAGAGAGATCACAAAAAGCTGCTTTTCTTCATTACACTCTCATCATCTGTGCAGCAGCTCTTCTCATATTCGGTTTACTCAACCTATCCTGGAACGCAATAACACTTGGATGGTTGTTATTGGGTATATCCGGATTTTGCATAGTTGGAATCGTTCTCAATAAAACCAACCGGTATAATTTGGCAGCAATTCTGTTTTCAGCCTTAATTTTCATTGCTATCTTTTACAACCTGATTGATGGTGCTGCTTTCCATGATCCAGGGATTGCTGCCCTGCCAATCTTCTTGATTTTGGTCAGTATTTTATTTAACCGATCGGCAATACCCTACTTTTCCTTAGCGACAATCCTGGGGGTCATTGCCCTTTATCTTTTCTGGATGAATGACCTTCTTATCTTGTCAAAAGCCCCCACCTTAAATCGGGTTCTCATTCTAACTCTCCTCCAAATAATAACAGGACTATTTTCCTGGATGATTGTCTCCATGCGGCGCGAATCTATGGAAAAGCTCGATTGGAGTAAGGAGAGTTTCCATGCCTTGTTTATGGCAGCTCCCCTTGGTATTGGTGTCACTTCCCTTGATGGTAGGATCCTTATCTATAATGAATCGCTTATCAAAATGGGTGGTTGGACTCCAGATGAATTTAAGCTGATGAATGTCCAGGATTATTATGCAAATCCCGAGGATCGGATTGAGATGCTGGACATTTTAGAAGCAACTGGAGTTGTCAGAGGATACGAAACTCAATTCTCCCGCAAGGACAAAAGTATTTTTTATGTTAATATGTCGGTAATCCCCATCAAATTTGGCGCTGAAGATGCCTTGTTAACCATAATAGAAAACATCAGCGAACGCAAACAAGCTGAGTTGGAGAAGCAAAACGAATTAGAATTCAGAAGATTACTAGTAGACAGCTCTCCAATATTTTTTACGGTGGTAAATCGGCAGGGGCAAACGACCATGATGAATAAATCCATGCTTGAGGCTCTTGGTTATGAATGGAAGCAGATTCAAGAAGCAGATTATATAAAAACATTCGTACCTGAACGCGAGCAATCAGCAGTATTAAAGGTTATCGAAGGAGAGTTTGCAGGCAATAAAACCGCAGTAAGCGAAAATCATATCCTCACCAATACCGGGCAGGAATTGTTGGTAGAGTGGCATGCCTGCCCGATAACAAATTCTGAAGATAAGATCGAGTTCATTTTTGCCTATGGTGTGGATATTACAGAACGCAAAAAAGCCGAAAAGGAACTGCAGGAAAGCGAAGAGAAGTTCTATAAAATATTCATGGAAAGCCCATACTCCATGACCATCGCACGGCTTGATGATGGGGTCTTTGTTGATGTTAACGAGGGCTTTGAAAAGAATCTTGGTTATTCCAGAGAAGAAATCATTGGTCGTTCAGCAATGGACCTCGGTTTAATAAAGGATCCATATGCTATCGAGAAAATGAATCGGATCATCGCTAAAGAGGGTGGGTCAAAGGATCTTGAGCTGATTTTTTTACACAAGGACGGCCAGGAATTAATCTCTCTGGTATCTAGCATGATCATCGAACTGAATGGAGAACCCCACCGCGTTACCGTAGGAAAGGACATCACTGGTCTCAGGGAATCGGAACGAGCCCTGGTCGAAAGTGAACTGCGCTACCGAATGCTCTTCGAATACGCCAGCGATGCGATCTTTATCATTAAGGGAGACCGTGTCATCGATTGCAATAATGCTGTCCTGAACAATTTTGGATACACGCGGGAGGAAATCATTGGTAAACACCCGGGTGAGGCCTCACCGTCAATTCAACCGGATGGGCAGGAATCGACCTCCAAAGCCGAAGCTCTCCACCAAAAAGTACGGGAGGGTTTCCCACAAATATACGAGTGGGTACATCAAAGGAAGGATGGATCGGAATTCACGGCTGAGGTAAATCTCCACCAGGTAGTGATTCAGGATGAGACCCTTACTCTAGCGATCGTCCGGGATGTTACTGAACGCAAATTGACCGAACAGGCTGCACGTGAGGAGCGCCAGCGTCTGGCGCGTGACCTGCATGACGCCGTCAGCCAGACCTTGTGGTCAGCCTCGCTCATCGCCGAAGTGTTACCTGATGTCTGGGAGCAGGATCCAAACAAGGGGTTGGAGCGACTCGTGCGTCTGCGCCAGCTCACCCGCGGCGCATTAGCCGAGATGCGGGCTTTGTTGCTCGAGCTGCGCCCCATGGCGCTAATCGAAACCAAAATGGCGGAATTACTGAATCGGCTCGTCGAAGCCACCACCAGCCGCAGTGGGGCTCAGATCTCTATGGATTTCGAAGGTGAGTGCGATCTGCCGGAAGATGTCCACGTTGCCCTTTACCGTATTGCGCAGGAGGCGCTGAACAACGCCACCCGCCACGCTATGGCCACTGAAATAAAGATTCGATTGCAGAGCGAACTGGATTATGCAAGGCTGGAAATTGTAGACAATGGACGCGGCTTCGAACCAGAAGATACCTCACCAGGACAACATCTCGGATTGAAGATCATGCGCGAACGAGCTTCCACCATTGGAGCAACTCTGGATATCATTAGCCAATCCGATGAGGGTACGCAGGTGATTCTCAACTGGACAGGTGACGGAGAGGTGAACGATGGCTGAATCTAGGAAGATCCGCGTGTTGATCGTTGACGATCATACAATCGTGCGCGAAGGGCTGACTACATTGCTCGAGGTCCATCCAGAACTGACCCTCGTCGGTGAGGCTCCCGATGGCGGCAGAGCTATCGAGCTCTGTGATCAGCTGAGACCAGACGTAATATTGATGGATCTGATGATGCCCGAGGTGGACGGGGTCACCGCCATTCAGTCCATCATGGAGTCACACCCTGAGATGCGGATCCTGGCCCTGACCAGCTTCGTGGAGAACGAGATGTTGAAAGCCGCGCTGGAGGCAGGCGCTATCGGATACCTGCTCAAGAACATCTCCGCCGCAGAACTGGTGGAAGCTATCAAAGGTGCCCACGTCGGAAAACCTTCCCTGGCACCAGAAGCCACCCAAGCGCTCATCCAGTCCACCACAGCACCGCCATCATTGGGACATGACCTAACACCTCGTGAATTCGATGTGTTGAATCACCTGGTAGAAGGACTGACGAATGCAGAAATCGCTCAGCGGTTAGGTGTTAAACCCTCGACAGTTAAGAATCACGTCAGCAATATACTCTCCAAGCTTGGCGCTGTTAGCCGCACCGAGGCCGCAACCCTCGCCTTAAAGCATAAATTGGTAATTCCCTCGTCATAGTTTCATCTAGGTCGAACTACCTATCTCAACCCTCCCCGAAGAGCTCATGAAATCGGGGAGGTTTTCATTTAATATATAAGACAAGTCAAAGATGATTGGATCCTTGAAGTGCTAGGCAGAGAGACGGAGCGTTATGAAAAGCATGAAACCAATTCGAATCATGATCGTTGACAATCACAAAGGTGTACGTATGGGCGTAATAACCTACCTCGAGTCGCACGCCGACTTTGAACTGGTAGCTGAAGCCTCCAATGGGAAGGAAGCCATTACGCGTTACATCAAAGAAAAGCCGGATCTCGTCTTGATGGACTTGGTGCTACCAGATTCCAGCGGCATTAACATCATGCAGGATTTGCATCAGGTTAATGCCCAGGTTCCGGTGATCATCCTAATCACTTCGAAATATTCTTATCTATCAGAGGTTGCAATAACTGCTGGAGCAGCGTGCACAATCAATAAAGATGTAAGGGGTCAAACACTGACCTCAGCGATTAAAGAAGCGATGGAAGAAATCGTGAGGGGCAGCGCTTGGCTCAGAAGCAATCCAGAGGAAATTGATAAGTTGGGGATCCATCACTGAGCTTTACCAGTGGAATTAATGAAGGAGAGATTCACGTGGAAAAAGTAAAACAAATTCCAAACCATGAGGAATACCGGGGTGAACGCATGTTGCTTGCGTTGAGCAAGGTTTCCCAGGCATTGCAGAGTACTAGATCGCCTGAAGATGTGTATTTAAAGTTCACAGAATCGATCCATGAACTCGGTTTCGAGGCAACGATCCTCTCCCTCGATGATTCCGGCACATACCTAACCACAGCATATCAGGCTCGCGAACCCAAGAGGATGAAACGCTTCTCGAAAATGATTGGGTTCTCCATTAATGATTTTCGGGTTCCCATTCGCAGAGATGGCATCCTCGATCAGGTGGTAAATTCGGGACGAACCGTATTCCTGGAATCAAGAACAGAGATCTTTCTCGAGATTTTTCCCAAGGGTTTTCGATCATTGATTAGTCGGATGGTTGAAAAAGATGGCAAGCAGATGAAAAGCATCATCGCCCCGCTGAGGTTCGAGGAAAAGACCTTCGGTGTAATAGGGGTGTCCAGTGTCGAATTGGGTGAGAATGATATGGCAGCTATTACAGTTTTCGCTGGCCAGGTATCAGCCGCTTTGATGAATGCCCGAGCTTATTTGGCACTCCAAGAGCAGGAGAAAGAAAAATTCAGGATTATATTCGAGTTTGCTCCTGATCCATATTATCTTAGTGACCCGAAAGGAGAGTTCCTAGATGGGAACAGGGCAACGGAGAGAATAACGGGATACAGCAAAGAGGAAATAATTGGGAAAAGCTTTCTGAAACTTAATTTACTCCCCAAGAACCAACTCCCAACGGCTGCCGCTCTTCTCGCAGAAAACGCTCTAGGCAGACCGACCGGACCTGATGAGTTCACCTTAATCAGAAAAGATGGCAGCGAGATTGAGGTGGAGATATCCACGCATCCCGTTCATATTGCAGGGAGACCTGTAGTACTGGGAATAGCCAGAGACATCACCGAGCGCAAGCAAGCGGAGAAAGCTCTAATTGATAGTGAATATCTACTTAGAGAATCGCAGGAAATTGCGCTGCTCGGTAGTTATATTTTAGATATTCCAAGTGGTTATTGGGAAAGTTCCCAAATCCTTGATGATCTATTCGGTATTGATGAAAAATATACTAAGGATATTGCGAACTGGGCACTTATCATCCATCCAGATGACCGGGCTATGATGCAGGAATATTTTGCTACTAATGTGTTGAAGAATCAGGAATCCTTCAATAAAGAGTGCCGCATTCAAAGGATTAATGATCAGCAGGTACTCTGGGTACACGGTTTGGGCAAACTAGAAATTTCCGATGATGGTATTCCCATAAAAATGATCGGAACCATACAGGACATCACAGAACGTAAGCAAACGGAAGCGGCATTGAAGGATAGTGAATCCAAGTATAGAAATTTAGTAGAATCATCACCAGATGGGATCATTACACTTAGTAAAACAGGACAAGTACTTAGTGTAAATGAATCATTTAGTAAATTGACGGGTTTTGAAAAAAGCGATTTTGTTGGAAAATCTTTCCTTAAGGCACCAACACTACTAAAACAAGATCGAGACTTTTTCACTCGCCTTGTTAAAGATGTATTCCAAGGGAAAATCAAAGGAACAATCGAATTTAATTGGAAGCATGCGAATGGTGAGATAAGGAACGGTGAAGCAAAAGCAAGTTTTCTAAAGGTGGAAGACAAAATCGTCGGGATACAAGGAATTATTAGGGACATCACTGAGCGCAAGAAGACGGAAACTAGATTAAAAGAAACCGAAAACCGTTTTAGAAAGTTAATGGAGAACTCCCCGGATGCTATCCAGCTCCTGACCACTGAAGGGAAAATTGAACATGTTAATGATTCCTATTTGAAGTTATTTGGTATTTCTGATGAGATCCTGCCAGAAATTATTGATAAGTACAATATGCTTCAGGACGAGCAAATAATAAAATTAGGCCTGATGCCACTAGTTGAAAAGGCATTTGCGGGTGATGTAATCAAAATCCCCCCAACTCAATATGATGCTACCCAAACTATGAAACTCTTGGAATTTACGAACAGCGAGGGTAAAAAGCCTTGGCTTCAAAGTCAAATTTACCCAATCAAAGACGAAAATGGAAATATTCTGAATATTGTCTGTGTTCATGAAGACATCACTGAGCAAAAACAATCAGAAATAATCCTAAAACGGCGTTTAGATGAGCTGCATATTTTGCAGGAGATATCTTCCATCTGCCTGGAGAATGTGGACGAGCACCAAATAATTACCCAGATAACAAAAACAATTGGAAATGAACTTTATACCGATCATTTTGGTGTTATGCTGCTGGATGAAGAGGATAATGTTTTGCGGATCCATCCTTCCTACCAGGGTCTTGTCCCTGAAGATGCCGATTTTGAGATCAAGTTGGGCGAGGGAGTAGTTGGTCGGGTAGCCAAGACAAACAAACCACTGCGAATTAATGATGTCACAGAAGAGGAGAACTACATTTCGCCCAAACACTGCCAAGCCTCTGAATTATGTGTACCCATCTCAGTGAACAGTAAAGTGTTCGGCGTGATTAATGCCGAGTCATCTAAACCAGACGCATTCACATCAGAGGATGAGCGTTTGTTGATTACAGTTGCTGATCAATTAGCAGTTGCTCTGCAAAAGAGTCGCTTGTACCATTCTGAGCAGAAACGCAGACTGGAAGCTGAAGCTAACAGGGAAGCGAGTTCATTTCTCACTATGTCGCTTGACCTGGACGAAGTATTGGATAATATCCTGGATAGTTTAAGGAAAGTAATTGATTCCGATCAGGCAAGCATTCATTTATTCGAGGAAGATCTAGTCCATGTTGTCGCCGGGAAAGGTTTCAAGAACATAGATGAGGTCATTGGTTACAAATATTCCTTTGAAAATCAATTAGTGCTTGAGATCGTGAATTCAAAATCACCCCTGGTTCTTGAGGATACGGCTCTAGATTCCCGTTTTCAGCATTATGGTCCTGAGAATCCAAGAGCTTGGATGGGCATACCCCTGATAGAGAGAGAGACGGTTTTTGGATATATCTCAGTTGAGAATAATATTCCTGGCACATTTAATCAAAGAGATGCGAAGCTTGTTCAGATCTTTGCCAACAATGCTGCAGCCGCGATTGTAAAAGCACGGTTGTTTGAGGGTGAGAAAAAACGCAGGCTTGAAGCTGAAATTCAGGGTGAAATCAGCACGGCATTGACAGATACATATAATCTCAAGACTTTTCTGGAGAAGGTCTTAAGGAATCTCCAACGCTATCTCAATTACGATAGTGCAGGAATCTTATTAGAGGAAGACGGACATATACGAATTGTGGCTACTCTCGGATTCCCTGAACCGGATAAAATCAACAATCTTTGTATATCAAAGGATAACCAACTTTATCAGGAAATCCTCAAGACAAAATCCGTGCTGATTTTGAAGGATACCGAACAAGATGACCGGTTCGAGGATATTGGCGCTGAGGTAGATATTCGAGGTTGGATGGGGATTCCACTCATTGACCAGGGTGTGGTCTATGGGTACATGTCTTTTGATAGCAAAACTCCTGGAAAATTCACCCCTGAAATGGGTCGATTGGCACAAGTTCTGGTGAATCAAACTTCCTCAGCCATTATCAAGACTAAATTATTTGAGGAAACACAATTGGGACTGAAGCGGCTGGAAGCGCTTCATGAAATCGATCGGATCATAACCTCAAGTGTGGAACTTTCGTTTTCGATCAAACAGATCCTGCAAATTGTTGTTTCACAACTCGAAATCGATGCAGCTTCGTTATTGCTGTATGATCCTAAAAGCCTGATGTTTAATACTGTTAATACCGTGGGATTACATAACAATTCACACAACCAAAATAATCACCAAGTAGGGATTGGACCTGCGGCTAAAGTGGCACTGGAACGTCAAATAGTGGTCATAAACAACCAGGATGAGTTTAAGAACCTTTTCAGCAATGCTTCAAGTTTGATCAAGGAAGGGTTTACTGCCTATGCAGGTGTTCCACTAATCGCTAAGGGAGAAATCAAAGGTGTGTTGGAACTCTTCCAAAGATCCTCATTGCAGACTAATAATGAATGGAAGGGATTTTTACAAACCCTGGCAAACCAGCTGGCGATTGCCATAGATAACTCTCAAATGTTTGAAAACCTACAAAAATCCCACATGGAGCTTACGTTATCCTACGATGCGACCATTGAAGGGTGGGCAAAAACTTTAGAATTAAAGGATCAGGAGACACAAGGTCACTCAGAACGAGTCACTTTAATGACAGTGAAATTGGCCCGGGAGTTGGGCATGAGTGAGGAAGAATTGATCCATGTCCGGCGAGGAGCCATCCTGCATGATGTAGGGAAAATAGGTATCCCGGATAAAATATTACAGAAACCAAGTCAGCTCACAGAAGACGAGATGGCAGTAATGCGGGAGCATCCAACCCTGGCGTATAATGTATTATCAGAGTCAGTCTTCCTGGAAAAGGCGTTAGATATTCCTTACAGCCATCACGAGAAGTGGGATGGGACAGGTTATCCGAGAGGAATAAAGGAAATGGAAATCCCCCTGGCGGCAAGAGTGTTTGCGATTATTGATGTCTATGATGCCTTACGGTCCAACCGACCTTACCGGAAAGCCTGGTCAAAAAGGAAAACGGTAAAATACATCAATGAGCAATCAGGGATCCATTTTGATCCTCGAGTCGTAGAGGTCTTTCTTGAATTGGTCGATACGGATCCAGGTTTTATTGTCTATGATTAATAGGAATCGATCACCGAATAAGCAAGAGGGTTATCGCATTTTCCGAACCCAGAATTGATCTTGATCTCCTTTATCCAGATAGAAAAAACCGCGTAGCAAAATGGACTGAACCCCGTAAACAGGACACAAAATAAAACACCTCTCGTACAATACAAGTACAGGAGGTGTTTTTGTATGGCGAGAAAAAAAGGAAGTAAAGA
>SDBU01000636.1_pt1 | contig 49264 bp, 29 predicted proteins | sample 2277071 | NCBI WGS metagenome assembly SDBU01 (sample SAMN10397929, study PRJNA504765) | marine sediment metagenome | isolation source: marine sediment core GS08_GC12, 126 cmbsf | place: Arctic Ocean: Gakkel Ridge, Loki's castle | collected 2008
GTAATTCGTAATTCGTAATTCGTAATTCGTAATTCGTAATTCGTAATTCGTAATTCGTAATTCGTAATTCGTAATTCGTAATTCGTAATTCGTAATTCCGGGCTAGCCTCCACCGGGCGCACGCCAACGATCCATTTCCACGACGCTGTCCGGCAGCCAGTTCCATTCGACCTCCTCGTAGACAAAGCTCACCTGCTCCATGTGCCGGTAGCTCTCGTTTGCCGGAACAAAACTCATGGGCATGTAGGGCTGCATATCCACGATCCGCGCGTTTCGCAGCGTAATCCGGTAATACCCCGCCTCCTCGCGCGTGGTCGGGTCGATGCGATAGAAATTGAGTATCACCTCGGCGAGGTTCTGCCCCGTGCACAACGCCTTGTGGAATCCGGGCGTCGCCTTGTCCACGACCTTTACTACTCGCAGCGGGCTATGCACTCGCACGCCGGTCGCCTCGCCGGTGGTCGGCTCCACCGGTTGGTGAACGTGGTGCTCGATCTCGAAAACGTCGCTGGTGTCCTCGCGACCCTCCTTCTCAGAAGAGCCGGGGTACTCTGCTACCATCAGATTACAAGGGGTTGGCATGAGCTGATCTCCTTTTTCATATGGCCCGGTTTGTCCATCTCACCGGCGGTCCCACGTCGGAACCCCGAGTGCAGAACACAGCCCGGAACCTGGGACAACTACCCTCAAGCAGCCGTGTTTCCAGGAGCACGGCCGCCGTCTGAAACATCAACGCACAAGTTGAGAATGAGCAAGAGGCGTGCCCGCAACTGCTCTTGTCCACGAAAAAGACTCCTCCGCGACATTACGTTCGCTGAGATAACGACTTACAGATCGCGCGATCCGCCCGCGACTCCGCCCAGGGCCGCAGAACAGACCCTGATGTGGGCTTATGTGCCCGGCCTCCAACTCCTGATCGGGCACATGGCGCCACTCGGGTTCACTCGTATGCTATTAGGGACTCCCTTCCCCGGCCACACCGCATCGCTAGCTCGGGGGTGGATCAAACTGTCCGACCATCGAGAGCTCGACCTCCACACCCTTGAGCTTGAAGTGCGGAATCATCTGAATCTCGGACTTGAACATCCCCGGCTTGCCCGGCACCGGTTCAGCCGTTACCTCGATCTCCTTCAGCGGATACTTGGCCGCCAGCTTATCGTCCAGCGTGCCCTGCCGGCAGTACTGCTTCAGCCACTTGTTGATCTCGTTGACCATCTTGTCCTTGTCCATGATCCGGCCCATGTTCTCCCGCCAGATCACCTTCAGATAGTGAGCGATCCGGCAGGAAATCATCAGATACGGCAGGGCCATGCCCAGCCGGGCACGGGTCTCGTCCTCGTGACCTTCGTCGGTGTCCGGGAACTTGCCTACCCGCTTGGCCGACGGGGCATCGAAGAAGGCGGCGTTGTCCGCCCCCTTACGCATGACCAGCGGGATGAAGCCGAAGTTGCACAGATCCACGTCCATGTCCTCGGAGATCAAGGTCTCCGTGGGGATCTTGGTCTGATACTGCCCCATCGACTCGTACTGGTGCAGGGGCAGGTCGGGTACGGTGCCGCCGGTCTGGGGGCCGACGATCGAGTTGTACCAGCCCGCGGTGGCGAAGCTCTCGGTTAGGCGCCCGGCCATCGCGAAGGAGGCGTTGCCCCACATGTAGCGGTCGTGGGTTGCGACCCGGATGTCTTCCTCAAACGTGAAGTCCTTGACATCCTGGTCTTCAACCGTGTACGGCTTGCGCAGCAGGAATCGCGGCATGCACAGGCCCACGTAGCGGGAGTCGTCGGAATCGCGGAACGCGTTCCACTTGGTGTACTGCGGCTGCTCGAAGATCTCGTACATCTCCGCCATCTTGGGCAGGCCGCTGAAATCGCCTTCCCTCTTGCCGAACATGGTCGAGTCCGCCCCGCCGAGGAACGGGCACTTCGCCACCGCCGCCACCCGGGAGATCTCAGTTAGCAACTCGACGTCCGGGTTGCCCTGGCTGAACGTGTAGTTCGACACCATAAGCCCGTAGGGGTTCCCGCCGAACGTGTTGTACTGGTCGCGGTAGACCGTCTGGAACAGGCCCGACTTCTGCCAGTCCGGGCTGTCCTCGAAGTCCTCCAGCAACTCCTGCTTGGAGGCGTTGAGCACTTCGATACGGATGTTCTGGCGAAACTCGGTGTTCTTCACCAAGTAACTCAGGCTCCGCCAGGCCGACTCCAACTCTTGAAACTTGTCGGCGTGGAGGATCTCGTTGACCTGCGAGCTGACCTGCTGGTCGATCTCCGCGATGAAGTCATCCACCACCTGCTTGTTGATCGTCAGCTTGTCGAGATCAAGCCCCGCGGCCTTTTGGACGATGCCGGCGATCCCCTTGCGATAAAGGTCGCGATATTCGTTATCGAGATCCCAGCTGTCGATAAGTCCATCAACCGCGGACGTCTCCGCCGCACCCGCCGCGGCGGGTTGGGCTGCATTCGGTTGCTCTGCCATAGCTACACTTCTCCATAAACCAAACGGTGAAAGAAACGTCGAAACGTCAAAACGTCAAAACGTCAAAACGTCAAAACGTCAAAACGTCAAAACGTCGAAACGTCAAAACGTCGAAACGTCAAAACGTCAAAACAATCGAAACGTCCTGGTTTCGACTTTTTGACTTTTCCTCCGCCATTCCCTACAAGGACCGGGATTCACGCCTGCGGCGATTCTCCTGAGTAATCTGTCTTTACTTCATCGTTACCTATGCCGGAGCCTCCGGCTCGGACGGCGGGGCATCGCCGGAAGTCTCGCCGGCTGGACCCTCAGCCGCCGGTGCCGGTGCATCCGCCGGCGGGGCCTCCGAAGCCGTGATCATCCCCAGAATCTCGTCCCGAACCGCCGGGTCCTTGATCGCCCCCATGAGCTCCTTTTGAGCGGCCTTGTCCCCGAGCTTGGGACGCAACGCCTTCATCGCGTCACGAATCTCCAACAGCTTCTTGAGAGTCGGGACCTGCCGGGCGATCGATTCCGGGCGAAAGTCCTTCAACGTCCCGAACTTCAACGAAACCGGCATCTCCCCGCTGCCGCTGATCCGATCCGAAACGGAAAGATCCAGCGACAGGTTGAAGCTTTGCATCACCGAGTCGAAGTTCGATTTGTTGATGTCGACCGGTTTTCGGTCATAGATCGGCCTGCCGTCATCCTTCATGGTGTAGTCACCCATCACCAGGAGGCGGAACGGCAGCTCCGCCTGGGCACCGCCGCGAAGACGGTCCGAGATCGCAATGTTGACCCGCGACTCGCGGGCCTTTGACGCTCCCTTTGCCATGATCGGCTCCTTTTGCACGCTCCCTTACGGTCGCGCCTCGGTTTACACGCTCCCTTACGGTCGCGCCTCGGTTTACACGCTCCCTTACGGTCGCGTTTCGGTTCTGACGCTCCCTCACGGTAGCGCTTCGGTACGTAACTCCTAACGGATCACTTGCCCGAGGGCTCGGCAGCCAGGGCCGCCAACGGATCCAACTGACACAGCCACGCGAACGAGTCGCGAACACCTTGCAGCGCCTCCGGGGCCGGGGTCTTCTCAGCCGCGGTCAGCGACTTGCGGCAACGATACAGAGTCTGGGCCGCCTCGACCGCGAGGGTCGGCTCCCACTCGTCGATGCGAAAACGCTTGATCTCCTCGTAGCACTCCTCCAACAGCGGTGTGGCCAGGCGGAGCCTCTGGGCGTCGTAGCACAACTGGGCGATACGAAGCCGCCACAAGAAACGGTCCCGCCGCTGGGTGCAGCACCGCAACCCCTCCTGCAACTCTTTGAGTGCTTCCTTGAGTTTTCCAGAACCGGCCAGTTTCTTGGCCTTCGCCGACGACTCCGAAAGCTTTCCATTGCTCAGACCGACCCCACCTCCTCCTCCGCCGCCTCCCCCTGCAGGGGCAACCTCTGACTCGATCCACATCTTGGTCTCCCCGCTGCAAAGCGGAGTACCGCCTCGAAAGGTAAGCTCGAACAAACCGTCCCCGAGACGGCCCACCAGACCGGCAGTCACCGACTGCACCGCCTCGCGGGCCTTGTCGAAGGTCGGGCCCAGACCGGCCATGGCAGCGCAAACATACCGCTGAAGATCGAGCCAGAGCGGATCGTTCGACCGAAAGGCCGCTTCCGCATTCTTCAAGAGGTTCTCCCAGATCCCGGTGCTGAACTGATGCGTCAGGGCCTCGACTACGGAACCCTCCGGCGGCTGAATCTGGGTCTTCGCCGCGTCCGACGTGGGCAACGAAATCTTCGACCACTTTAGGATCCGGACCAGGGCGTAGGGGATCGGATCGGTAACGTCGGCTTTACGGAGGAACGTGCCCGCTGTCAGGATCGCGCTTAGCGCCCCGCTCGCATCCGCCACCTCACCGGCGGCAAACGCCGCCCCTCCCGCGGGGGCGCCTGCCGGGACCGACTGGCCGGCCGCTTCGCCCGCCGCCGGGGCGGCGGCTGGTTTGGGACGCTTTCCGGCGTGTTCTTTGAGACCACGCGAGAACTTCCCAAAGTCCGGCGGCTCGTCCGGCATCTTGCCGGTAAGTGCGGCCTTCAGCTCCTCCGTCCGCATCACGCAGAGGTCCAAAGCGTCGAAATCGTTCGGCTTGGGCTTATTCTCTCGAAACCACTGCTGCTCAGTGAACCGGGCGACCAGCGTTTCGATCCGAGCCTTGCGACGCCGGGGCCTGGTGGGAAACAGGTCGTCCCAGAAGGTGTTGATCAACTCGGTGAGCAGGCCCAGCGCCGCCGCCAGCCCTGCATATGAATACCGCTTGAACAGGGCATGTCCCAGGGCGGTGGCGACTTCGACGTCCTTGGTTTTGTCTCGCAGAAGATTCAGCGAGTTCTGTTCGATTTGATACCAGTCGGGCTCGTCGGCCTCGATCCGATCGACCTTGGCGAGCTCCGCCTTGATCGCGATGTACTGCTCGTCGTCCCCCGGATCGACGCCGCATGCCGAGCCTCCCGGGACGGGAGCCTTGCCAAGCTCGAGAATCGGAGCCTCGTCAAACGTTGCCATGGTGCGCCCGCACTGTCAAAACTCACAACATAGGCACAAACGGGGACAGGTCAAGTAACCGTGGTCGGCGATTCCGCGAAATCATACCAGCTTCCGAATCGCCTGCTACCAAGCGACGCTCCCGATCCGCCCCCGCCATCGGTCTGAGCCGCGGGCTTTGGCCCGCGCGAACGTTCTCGCAGGTTGAAGTCTGCGGCTCGGGAGTCACCGCCGATGGCCGATCCGGGAGCATCGTCCGCAGGCCCACCGCCTCCGTCGGTCTCCTCCACCGCTGACAGGTCGTCAAGATAGGGCAGCTTGTTCGCCAGCGGAGTCAGCAGCATGAAGTCGTCTGAGACCGGAGTTCGGGCGATTACCGAAAGGCTCCCAGTCTCGCTCTCGATGTCGCCGGATACGATCAGGGAGAGGAAGCGGCGCTTCAGGTCCATACGCGACTCCAGCCACCGGATCCAGCCGGCAACCTGAACGTCCAGCGAAATACCGGTCGCCAGAGGGAGGCGTAGGGTGGGCTCGAAGTTCTTCGCCTCGTGCCTTACCAGGGCGTCACCCCAGCGCGCCGCTGCGCGCAGCCACCGATCCTCGTCTTGGATCTTCAGCCCGCGCTTCGCAGCGGTAAACCAGTCCGAAAAGGCCGCCGAGCGGGCGGCCGTTGCCCAGGAACCATCCGCCCCGGAGTCATCCAGGCCCGAAAGATCCACCTCCCGTTCACCGAATGCCGATTCGATCCGTCCGGGCGAGTTAACGAATCGAGCGACGTCACGCCGCAGGGCCAGAAGATCACGCACCACCCGCGTGGGTGCGGACAGCCGATCGCTCGTCGGACCCCGCCAAAGCGCCGTGGGAAAGCCGATGTAAAAACACATCGGAAAAGGGCGCCCGCGCATGTCCCCGCCGAAGTCCAGAATAGAGGTGAACACCGTCATTCCGCTTTCCGGCAGGCGCAACATGCACCCGGAAATGGGCAAGCGGCCCTCCAGCGAGCCGGCCCCCGAACGCCGTTTCTGATAGAGCTCGAACCCCCTCAGCACCCAATCATTGAACTCCGCGGTCCACGGTTGGTCGCCCTTGGACCGGTAGTAGTCGGGGTACGTGGGGAGCTTCCCGAACCAGCGGATTCGCGGGTCCGGCTTAAGCTTCGCCGCCCTGGATTTGAACAAGTCCGTCAAGCCCATTTAGCAACCACTCCGGTCTTAGGCAACCCACTGGTGGGTTCTACGCCCGCGCTCGATAGCGCCCCTCGCGCGAGACGGCCGAGTGGGGGCGACCCGTCGATCAGCTTCCACCGTCCCCGCCGACCTGCAAGAAAAGGACCACCACATGCCCCGGCGTGCCGTCATCGCTCACCCCCGCGCCCCGACCCAGGGAGAAGCCTGAGCTTCTCGATGGGGTCGGGCATCTTGCGGTCGAGTTTGAACCGGAGTTTCTGGGCGATCCTCTCTTTTCTCACCCCACTGCCCGCCTGCCGTTTCGAGACGTCGAAAGTATGCATGACGTACCAGGTGCTCCTGTCCTTCGTCGATCCGCGCGACTGCAAATACGCACACAAGGCCAGCGGCGAATAATCTCCCAGTTTCTGCTCACCCGGATCCTTTACGCCCTCGAGAAGGCCCTTGAGATACACCCTCAAGGGTCCGGCCTCCCTGGCCAACCAATCCCACTTCATCTCGTGCGTTTTTCTGAGTGCTGTCTCGCAGGCTGTCTCAAGCCCCTCGTCGGCGACCTCGAAACCCAGATCCAACACACACCATGTTGCGTAGTGCTGACAACCATCGTCGGGCTTAGCACCGCCCTTGCCGTACGGTGGCACCATCGGGTTGTCAACAACAACCGTCACCGCAAGGTCGTCCGGAACATCCCCTGCCCGCCCGCGAGGCCACAGAAACTCGCGCCATGTCGCACATGCTGCATAGAAATCCCGCCGCTGCCGATAACCAGGCGACCCAGCGGGATCCAGTTCCCTGAACTTCTCTTGAGCGTTGCGCACTTCCGCCAGGAAGAGCTTGAACGCCTCGAAATCGACGGTCTCGAGCTCATCGCCGTTCAGATAAGGCCAACCTGGGTTTGGATTGGCCGCTCCGAAATGCTCCTCTTGAATACCCGCCAGGGCGCTCGACAGTTCCGAACTGAGAAGTTCCTGCGCCAGGCGCTCGAACTTCTCAAGCTCCCCCGTGAGCCGCTCGTCTTCCAGCCCGTACTTCTCGCGAAGTTCCTTCACGGCTCCCCAGGTGATTGAGGGCAACGGCGAGCTGTCGCCGGTTGCCATGTCCCTGAAGCGTCTGGGAATCTTCTTAACCCCCCCGATCTCTTCAGCGAGATCGAGCCATTGACCGGTAAAGTCCACGGCAGCTCGCGTCCATGGGTCCTCTCGTTGATCGGCCACATCGAACCGATCTTCCCTGACAAAGAGCCCCAGGTCCGCGTCCCACTCCTCTTCCAACGAGCCCGCGAACCAGTCCGCCACCTCTCTCCCCTCGTCAGCGGCGTAATCCCCCCACCATTTCCGCTTGTTCGCGTCGTAGGTGGCGCAGCGAGTGCTACGCAGGATCCACGAAAGCGCGTCCTTGAATTCCTCGGCGACGCGCTCCCTAACGGTGCGTCGGTCCAGGGCTCTTGCAAGCTCGCTCCAGGTCGAGTTCTTCTCCGTCAGGTCCTCGAGTTCGTTCAGCTCGCCCGTCCGATAGGCGTTGCTCCAGCTTGACACATATGTGTCCAGGTATGGCCCTGCGGCTTGGCGAAGTGCCGCCGTGCAACGGATATGGAGCCGTTCTTCATTCGCGGTTGTCCGGTCGTCCAGGTATTGCCCCGGACCGTGACGGACATAGAACAGAAGGCTCACCCATTCAGCGGCCCGATCCGAGAGAAACTCGTGCGTCACACACTGAGGCACGCTTCCCCGTCCGCGCACGCGGCGTCGAGGTGATTCGTCGCTTCTCGGGGCGTCGGGTTCCTGCGGACGCCGGGCAGTTCCGAAGATGTCGAACTCTTCGTTGGGCTCCTCCTGCGCCGGTTGCCCCTCAACGTCGCGCTCGGGCCTCGCCGCGCCGCCGCCGGGCAGGCGATCCGGAGGATCGATAGTGTACGGGGCCTTCACTTCGGCGGCAATCTGCTCGTAGGGGAAGAGCCTGGCGTAGCCCCAGTCGTCCCGACCGGCCCACTCCAGATCCCCGAGCATGGTCAACAACAGGCGCGTGGTGCGCCCCCGCGAGACAAGGCTGCCCTGCGTCTGGTGAAGGTCGCCCAAAGCGTCAGGTTGCCAGTATTCCGTCAGATCCGCGACCGCGATCGGTTCATCACTACGCCTCGAAGCGCCGGACAACTTCTTAAGCGTCTGAATCCAGTGCTTGGGGGATTGGCCGCTGGGAGCCGGGGGCACGTCGGTTTTGAGCCCGTCCAGATTGTCGTGAATCGTCTTCAGATGCCCGAAAACTTGGCGTGCGTTGTCGGTGGCCCGCAGCGTATCGCCGGTCTCCTCATTCCCCGCTGCGAACTCCAGGATTTCACGGTAGGCATTGTACACATTGACAATGTGGCCCTTGAAGCTTTCCTCATCTTCGAAGGCCGCCGCGTCGTAACGTCCCCTGGCGAGGGCGAGGTCCTCGAGGCTGTCCCATAGCTCCCGGTCGAGTCCCTTTTGGGAATCCCCGCCTTGCCCAAGTGCTTCGATCGTCTTGACGACTTCCCCAACTTGCCCGTCAGCGGCCCCACAGCTATTCTGGGCGGCGTCGCGCAAGCTGCCGATGCGCTCCACCCACTGTTGACGCTGCTCCCAAACGAGATCGGCCAGCGAGGGGATATGCGCCCGTCCATATGAATCCGTGTTCTCGCCGCGCCACGACAGCCCGTTCACGCCCGCATCGAACCGGCCGTACCACTCGAGGAACCGGGTTCGGAAGTCTCGCAACTGCTCGAGTGTTGCGACCCGTCCGATCTCCGCCGATGCCCCGAGCATCTCCAGGTAGCTCTCATAAACCCCCGCAGATGCATTTCGAATGCGGATCCACTCGGCAATGTCCTTGTTGGCATGTTCCTCGCTCAGCGCGGCGAAGTACTTACTGTAGTACCGGTAAACATGTGTGAGGGCGCGATCGATTGTCTGTCTGGAGTTCAGATGGGCCGCGGCCAACAGGGCGGCCGGATTGCTTGCGAGTTCTCTGTCTTCTCGAATGGCCGTGAAATACCACCAGGTGTGGTCGTCGAAGTCGTCTGCCCCGGTGATCGACCCAACCGTGCCGGAGGTGACACCACACAGCGCCTTGAATCCATCATGCGTCACCCCCGCCGGCAGGTCCTGTTCCCGTCGGCAACCGAACCAGGCGATGTACTGCTCCAGCGCGGCTAAGTACTTCTTCGCCTTGTCGGTTTCGGGTTCACGCAGGCCGGCGCCTGACTTAAGCGCCTTGCCCACCTCGCTTAACGCCTCGTCCAACGCCTTTTTCACCAGGGAGGCGCGAATCCTTTCGAGCTGATACGTTGGTTGCCCCGTCCCAAAGCCGGCAGAGAGGAAAGTGGCGGCGAATCGATGCTCTCTGATCGTGTTCGCGTCGTCGCGGATTCTTCCCGCCTGCCGCAACGCCTCCACCGCGGTCATGTGGCCGAACGAATCCGCTACACTCTCAGCGTGGACGCGCGGGTTCAAGATCACTCTGTTAAACGTTCGATAGCTCCAGAAGAACCCGGCTACCAGTAAGACACAAACCACCGCTGTGCCTGCCTTCAGAACCTTATGCAGCCTCTTGTTGCGAACGACCTGCTGCTCGTTGCGGAACACCAGCCCGTGCTCGGGGAAGACCTTCCGAAAAAGGACATCCCTGATGAAGTGCGGTCGCTTGTTCGGATAGAGGCTGTCCAGAGGCTCGAACTGGTCCGCCGCCTCCGGCCCCAGACGCTCGGTCAGGTGCTTGAGGATCACCCCTCCCTCCTGAGTGGCGGAGGTAAAGTAGACCCCCCTGAAGATCAGGTTCTTAACCGCCCGGGGGTTCTTGATGTAGGGAAAGAGCGTGCGGACATAAATCTGCAGGGGGTCGTAGAGGCTCCTGAATTCCTCCGGGAAGCTGTAGGCCAGGCCCAGGTCGATCTCCTCGGCCTCGTCGTTCAGCCGGCGCAGGCGCAGCTCGTGGAGCCGGCCATACACGCTGTCAAAGTCCCCTTTGAACTCTTCGGGATCGTACAATTCGTCGAAACCGCCGGGCTTCGACCAGCCGAACATCTGGTTCTTGATGGTAATGTCCCGCTCCGCCCGATCGAAAAAGGGCATAAAGCCGAGAATCTTGTCGCACTTGGTCACAATCAGGTAGGTTGCGAAGGTGACCCCGAGCCTGGTCTGCAGATCGCGCAGCCGCTCCAGGGCGGTGTTGGCGTCCGCCTCGTGCTTCTCCGGGGCGTCCTGCAACAGGTGCTCAGCCGAGACGCACACCAGCACCCCGTTGATTGGAAACCCCTTGCGCCCCTTGGCTACCGTGTCCAGAAGAGCAAGCCACTCACGACGGTCGCCGTCATCCTGCGGGTTGCACAGCCTCCCGGCCATGTCGATGAAAATGGCGTCCTCCGAAAACCACCAATTATAGTTCAACGTACCCAGGCGGTACCCCTCAGGTTTGCCGGTGGAGAAGGTCAGGCCCGCTTCGTTGACCAGCTTGGTTTTGCCGCAGCCCGAGTCACCGATAACGACATACCAGGGCAGGTCGTAGACGCTGATCCCCACGTTCTTTTTCAGGTCGCGTACGGCGTTGAGGTACTTTGCCGTGTTCGCCTTTATGTCCCCGCCGGTATCCATCGCCTGCGGGCCCGCCTCGCCCTGAGCGGACAGCTCACGTTCCATGCTCTTCGTCCGTTTCTTCTTTCCGCGCGAGAAGAGCCAACTGATAAGCAGGATAAGCAGGAAAAGAAGCAGAAGCGCCCCGCCGACGTAGAGGATAAGCATGATCATCGACAGGCCGGTGGCTCGCCTCAGGAAGTAGATCGCCCCGACCGGGCTGGCCAGACCCACCATCGCCAGGAGCATCCGCATTTCCGGCGGCAGTTTCTTGAACAGTTTAAAAAGCTTCTTCATGACCTGCCTCTCGCTCCCGGCGGCGCCCGATTCCGCAGTCAACTACGGGGGTAAGCTGGTAGGTCGGGCTCTGCCCGACATTGGGAGCCGGTGTCGGGCAGAGCCCGACCTACGCGACTGCACGATTGAACCCACCGCCAACGTACGATGCAGCATCGCCAATCGACAATCCGCAATCCGCAATCCACAATCTGCAATCCACAATCCGCTATGGGTTTACCACTCCCGGTACGAACGTCTGGTCCTCGTCACCAGCGCCAGCGTCGTCCTGAGCGTTCACCGTGATGGCGGCTTTTTTTATGCCCCCCACCGCACTGTTCCAGGTCACCCGCGAAATCGCCATCCACCCCAAGACCAGGGTGGCAAACGCCACCAAGACGATGGTCAGGTTCATACCCAGGTTATAGTCGACCTTGACCTCCTGGTTGTGGCGATAGGCGGTGGGGAACATCTCCTTGGCCCGGGTGGATGCGTAGGCCGGCAAACGCGTAAAAAGCCGGCGCGTATAGTCCGCCAGCTCCATCGGTCGATCGTGAAACTGGCCCCGAAACCCCAACCTCAAGCAGGTGAAATAGACGCTCAACTGCTCGGCCAACTCCTCCCGGTCGTGGCGCTCGCGGCGTTCGGCCAGCTCGTACTCACGCTGCAACTCATCGCACGTCGAAAAGAACTCCTCACCCCCCAGGGCCTGGGCGTGGTCGAGGATCTCCCGGTCGGTCTCGAACGGGTTGTCCAGCCAGTACAGACGTCCCTCCCATTCAGTGTTGATCATCTTGTAGTCGATCAGGTAGACCATGACGGCCTTGATCTTGTCCTGCCACACCCGCTCGCAGACCGGATCATTGCGGGCGAGGTCCTCACCGTCGCGCAGGGCGGACAAGGCCTCATACCGGACCTGGTCCGGAGGAGGAACGCTGCCGTACTTGACTTGGCGGATGAAGTTGGTCACGAACTCGAAGATCGGCCAACACGCCTCCGTCAGAAACAGTGATGTTCGCTCAGCGGTTTCGGTCATGCCCGGGACTTCAACACAACATAGAGACTCGGTTGAAACTTCTCGAATTCGACGAGCTGACGTTCCTGGATGCTCACCCGAATGCCGCGCTCCTGTTCGCACTCCCGCCAGTAATCCGTGCGATCCGGACCGATCGTCTTGTTGATCCTGAAATAGTGCAGGCCCGGGCGGCGCGGCAACGTACCGGCGGGAACCGACTTGATCTCCAGCCTCAGCCCACGCACCGCGGTGTCGGCGATGCGCGGGGCTCGCGACGGAGAAGCCAGCTTGAGATTGAGCCGGCTGTAAATGTGTTTCTCCAGCTCCTGGATATCCAGCTCCTCCGAGCACAGCGCGACGTACATCTCCAGGTTATCGTCGATCCACTTGCGGTCCAGCTCGACCTCCAGGCCTTCGTGATGGCGGGCGTCCCGTTTGCGCGAGAAGCGTCGCTCGACGTAAGCCATCGGCCTCATCGCATCCAAACGCACCTCGATCAGGCTGCGCAGACGGGCGAACGCTTCCCCCGGCTGATCATGGTCATACTCCGGAAGGTTCCCGGGCACGAGATCATCGTGGAAAACCGAGAGATGCCCGACCAGGCGGGACAACACCACGAACACATCGTACGGGTGCAGCAGCGGGCACCCCATCATCGCTTTGAGCTGAGCCCGAACCTCGTTGAGGGCGTGGAGCTTCAAGAGGTGCTCGGTGTTCGCCGCCACCCCGTCGGTAAAGAGCATGCGGTGCTCCCGGGCCTCCTTGGCCAACACCTCGCCCTTGGCTTCGATCTGGTCCGCAAGAGACGTCAAAAGAGCGCTCAAGTTAGGGTCGGCCTGAATCGCCAGAACCGGACCCGAAGAGAGCGGCTCCAACTCCGGGACCGCCCCGGGGCGGTCGCTTCTGACTAAGGACCCCACCCGCACCGTCTCGTAGCCCGTGGTGTCCTCGCCCCCGGCGAACAGCCGTCCGCGCATTCGCCGGACGTAGACCATCTGCGGGTTTTCGCCGGTGTTCTCGTCGCGGCGGACCACCGGCTGAGGCTCGTACCGCGGGGAGCCGTTGGTCTGCTCCGGATTCTCCAGCGAAACCGAATTGGCCCGCACTTCCTGCATCTGGGGTATGCCCAGATGCACCTCCACCGGCCCGCGAGAAGCCTCCACCGCATCCTGGAAGTTCAACGGTGATACTTGCGTATTTTCGGGAATCGCCACCCAGGTCCCGTCCTTCATGCGAACCACACACTCATCGAGACGCAGGGTGAAGTTCTCCAACGGCTCGGTTGCAATCGAAAGACGCACGAAACCCCAGGAGTAGGGACACAGGGAATCGAAACCCGCATTGATTATGGTTTCCGCCCAGCGCTGAGCCGCCTGCAGGTGATGCGGTCTCAGGAACATCCCCTCCGACAAGTGGATTTCCGTCCAGAAACTCATGGTCCCTGCTCTCTTACCGGTCCACAGGCTCCAGTCAGCAACGCCGGCCCCGGCCCCTCCGAGCTGCCCCGCTCGATCCCGCATCGAAGCCCGGCCCCGCGCCTCCCACCCCGCGGAATCACTTCTTTTCCCTTACGCCGCGCAGCCCGGGCGCGGTCGTTTGCTTTATGTACTGACCATGGTCGGGGCCGCCCTTCTTCACGCCGATCTCGCAGAACAGCTTTCTGGTGTACTTTCCCGGTGGGCGGAATATGGCCGGCTTCACCGGGAGAACCTCCAAGTCCGGGCCGATGAATTCGGGAAAAACATAGATCACCGAGTTTCGGCTGTGCAGCTTCCAGCCGTTGAACTTGATCCCGGTGATCTTCACCTGCGCGCTTCCCTCACTGTCCGCCCCATGCAACGCCCCCCGCTTGATGATGCCCCATGCGTCCTTCCTGTTGGTCAGCAGATAAACCTGCTTGGAGGATATATTGAAAGGACGCCCGCTACCGCTTGAGCCCGGTTCACGCTCGAACCACTCTTTCGCGGTGATTCCCGTACCCGGTCTGAGCCGATCGTTCACCTCGTTCTTCAGGTCCTTCGGATACACGCAGACAATGGCCACCCTGAGGGGATCGCCGGTCGGCTTCCCCATCGCCGTGTTAATGTAGTCAGCCTGCGTGATCGTCAACGTCCGTGCGGCACAGCCCGTCGACGCGGCGACGGCCAACGCGGCCAAAAACACGGTCGCGATCCGAATGAAGCCGGCTTTCGCCGAAACCGACTCGTTTCGTATTCTACTCATTTCCAAACCCCTTTATAAGACGACCCGAACCTCCTCAGCTCCCACGTCCGAAGGCGTCCGCCAGCTTCAATCCCCTAAGCTCCCGGATATGTTGCAGGAACAGCTCGTGTCCGTCACCCCGCAAGAACTCCTTGATGGTCCGGTTGGGTTCCGAGCCCGCACCGACCGGTCCCATCAGGAAAGTGTGCAGCTCCGAGGCGATCGACTCGATCGACGCATCACAGGCTATCATCGCCCCTTCGGTCCAGCGGTAAAGCCCTCGCACCCGGTTTTTCACCACCCCCACGGGCTTGCCCCCGACCGGGGCCAGCACTTGTTCGATGGTCCTGCGGGCATCATCGCGTTTGGCATAGACGTTCCAAGGAACCTTGACCGTGGGATTATGCTTTGTGTACTTCGCCAGGAAGGGGCGGATCAGCTTGTCGAAATCGTCCACGAACCGTACCAGCTCGATGAAGGTTGCGACCATCCGCTCCGCGGTCTGCTTGGTAGGCAAAGCGCCCCCCGCAACCAGCGGGGGCTTCTCCCTCGCCAGCCGCTCCCAGAGATCGCTGAAGGGAATACCCGCGGAGTCCGCCTTTGCCGATCGACACCCCGCAAGCTCGTCGGTGAGCCGGGCGATCTCGGAGTCCTTGTCGCCCCGCAGTTGCTCCTTCTCCTTGCCCAGATCCTCCAGCTCGCACATCAAGTCACGGTTGCTTTTTTCGAGCCGGACAATCCCAGATTCGTCACCTCCAGCCACCTCGGCCCGCTGGAGCTTGAGCAACAACTGATCATTTGCGGTGTGAGCTTTGTGTAGCTCACTTTCCTTGGCAGTAGCACGAGCCTCAAGGTGCTCAACCTCGTTCTGAACCGTCTCCAGACGGGCGCGCTGCTCCTCGATGATCGGTTCGAGCTTGTCCGCCCGGGTTTGCTCCGCCTCAAGCTGGCGGGTGCGGTGCTCGAGATCGGCCTTCATCGTGGCCTGCTTGTCCAGGAGGGTGGCCTTCTCCTCCGTTAACTGATGGATCTGCTTGGCGAGGGCCTCGACCTTCTCGGTGGAGGCGCCCGCTCGCCCGTCGGCACCGGCCCGTGTCTTATCTGCTAGTTCGGTGAACAATTCGGCCAACCGCCGATAGCGATCCGGTTCGTCGCCCTCGGCCAACGATGTCCACAGAGGGTCCGCCATTAATCCGACCTCAAAACGCAGGAAACTGTGGAACCGGTTTCCAACCGGTTGAAAACCGGTTCCACACGCGCTCGCCTCCAGAGCACCCGGCTCCGGGGGCGGCGCCCGCAGAATGTTACCACCGGCCCTGCCCTGCTGTAAACTGTGCTCCGGCCCAGTATACTGCGGGTAAGGGGTTATATCTAACTCAGGCGGAGAAGGCACCCCGCCTCCGGGCACGGACGCCTTCCGGGAACGGGGCGGGGCCTCGAGCAACCGTAACTCCTGCGGCAGCAAAGGGTTGTTGGCAGATGGGCGAGACCTTCAGACGCGTCTTCTTGAAGCCGCCCGACCTCAGTGAGGAGGAGCGCGCGCGCCTGGCCGAAGGCTTGGCAGCCGCCGTCGATCTGCAGCGACAACTCGCGACCAAATCGCCGCATGTCCTGGAGCTCACCAGCGGGCTGCAGGAAGACGATCGCTCTTTCTACGTCGAACACGAGCCGGCTCTGGCGATGCCGCTGGGAACGTTCTTAGATCCGGCGGCGCCGACCGCGGACACCGAGGAGGTGTTGCTCGTCGCCGTCGCACTCGCCGATGCCCTTCGCGTCACCCACATGAGCGGGCGGGGTCGGGCGGCGGTTCACGGCGGCTTGAGCGCCGGCGTGTTGCTCAGGTCCTCGGAAGAAATCGTGAAGATCGCCGATTTCGGGATCGCCCCGGCGGTGTGCGCCGCCCTCGGCGTGGACCGCTACCTCAATCTGGCGGTCGGACCAGAGCCGCAGGCTTCAGCCCGCGCGGAGACCCACCTCACCGGGGCGTGGGAGGTTCTGTCACCCGACGAGTACGAACGCGACGACCGCATCTGCGGCTTCATCGACCCGGAGAAGTACGGCAGTGGGACCCTGGCCACCTTCGAACCCGGCTCCGACATCATCTCCGCCGGCTTCCTCCTCCACCTTTTGGCCGAACATCACCACCCCTACCTCGACGACCCCGAGGAAGCCCGAATGGTGGAGTTGTCCGAAGACATGGCCACCCGCCTGTACAACGGGGCTAGAAGAAAGGACTTCCGCGAGTCGGTCGATCCGCGCATCCGGTGCTGGTGCGAGGTCGTTGCCAGGATGCTCGCCAACATTCCGAAGGACCGTCCATCGGCTGCGGAGATAGCCACGGCTTTTTCCGAGGTCGGGGTGAAGCCGGCCGACGCTGCCGCCTTCATCGAAGGGCATCTAAAGGCCCTGGCGCGGTTGGCCCAATCCGGGGAATGGGATGAACTCCGCAGCAAGGCCAAGGCAATCTCAGGTGGCGAAGACGTTACCCCGGAGGCCAAGGTCAGAGCCGACAGTTTTGTATGTCTTGCGGACGCCCACGACCTGCTCGAGCAGGCTTTGGAGTCGATCAAGAGCGACGACTGGCCGCGGGCCAAAGAGGAGCTTGGCTCGCTTCCCGACGTTGCCGAACTCCCCGAGGACTTTGCCGATCCGGTGGCAGCATCGGCCCGGGAGGTCCGGGTTGTCGTCGAGCGTAACTTCACCGCCTGCGGCGAGCTCGATGAGATTGAGCGTCAAATCGTCCGCGCGATGGAACAGGATCTTACCGCAGCCAAGAGCAGTCTCGGCGCCCTTGTCGAACGACTGGACAAGCTGCCCGCCAATGACCAACTGGTAGCCGGTCTTGCCGCCCGGCGGGAACGGCTTGCAGGTCAGCTCCGCGACAAGTTGGAATCGGCGGAGGTCATCCTGCGTGCCCACGCGATCGCCCATGAATGGCTCGGGAAGCTCCAAGGCGCTCGCGATCAGGAGCAGTGGGACGTCGTGGAGCGGTTTTTGGGGGCACGCCCCCAGATCGAGCACTGGCCCCCGAGCGTCCTCGCCGAGATCGACAAAGTCACGCAGCAACTTACCGACCAAGCCGCCGGGTGCGAGTGGGTTGAGCGGCTGGGCTTGGCCGTGGAGGACCAGGATTGGGACCAGGCCGACCGGGTATACAAAGACAAACCCACAGAAATCCAATGGCCCCCGACCCTCGAAGCTGCCGCTGCCGCCCTCGCCGACAGACTTCTGGACGCTCAAACGGCAAGAAAGCACCTCGCGGAACTGGTGCAGGCCGTCGAGGCCAAAAACTGGAACGGGGCCAACAGGATCATCCAGGCCCGGCCCGACCTCGCCCACTGGCCTTCCAGGATTCTCGAGCAGGAGGCGCCGCTCCGCCGGAGGATCGCGGAGAAGCTCAAGGAGACTGCGGATCAACATGCCGCCGCCAACGACTGGGCCGCCAAACTCGAGGATGCTTGCGAGAAGGAACGGTGGCAGGAGGTGGAGCAGTCTCTGACGGCACGCCCGCAGATCGAGCATTGGCCCCAAGACGTCCTGGACCGGGAGTCGGCCATCAAGCAGCGGTTTGCCGATCAGGCCGGGGCACGCGACCACGTTGATCGATTGGGCTCAGCCGTGGAAGCGGAGGAGTGGAAGAAGGCGGAAGAAATCCGTAAGGAGGAACCGCACCTCGCCTACTGGCCCCGGAGCCTCCGCCACGAGGCGGATGGCCTTGTCGAGCGCCTTCGCGACGCGGCGGAGGCCGGCAAGTGGATCACCGAACTCAGCCGGGCTGTCGACTCTAAGGACTGGGATGCTGCCAGCCAAGTGCTGACCGCTCGCCCGGGGCTTACACACTTTCCAAAGGCGGTTCTTGCGCAGGAAGGGCGTTTTCGCAAAGCGATCGAGGGGCACGTAACCGCGGACCGCGAGGCCCAGGGTCTGCTTCGATCGGCTGAGGAAGCGGCCAAGAGAGAGGCATTCGAGCAGGCTTTGAAGATCCTCGATTCCATCTTCGCCCGCCCGGATTACTTCCCGTCAAAGCGGGCGCGGGAGGCCCAGAAACAGCGTAAGAGCTACACCGCAAACCTCGAGGAGAAACGCCGCAGGCAACGGGCGGATCGAGAGCAACGCGTTAAGGCCCTGGGAGCGCACTATGTCCGCGAGCTGATCTCGAAGAGTCTGGCGCAATACGTCCATCCCGACATCGTCGATACCTCGGTCGGTGGGCTTAAGTGGGCTTCCGCCGCGGTGGAGGGCAAAGAGCATCGCAAGGATGATCCTTCCGTTGCGGATCTTTTCTCTACCGGCCGGGCGGTCATGACCGTGGCCGTCCGGGCGACCTCCGGGCGCGATCAGCAGACCGTCAGCAGCAGCGAGTTCGATTTCGAGCTGTCCTCCCAGCCGCCGCGCGTCTGCGATGACCGTGGAGCCATTCAGCGAGAGCTTACCGCAGATTTGAAGGGATTCGTTCAGAAGGTCCAGAAGAAACAGGCGGCGGAGCTGACCAGGCCTCTGCGCGAGGGCATGTTTCCGGACGCCCAGATCGCGGTGGAGTTCGACAAACCCGTTCAGCGCGTGGGCGTCGCCGTCTACCTGCTCGGCGCCGAAGTACCCGAACATCGAGTGGACACCGAGCTGGTGTGGGATAATGCGACCCTGACCTGGAATTTCGTGGATGCCTTCTCCTTCACCCGCAAAGTTGTCGAGATCGTGGTTGGAAGAGCCCACGAGTTGGTCGGGCGAAAGGTGCTCGAAGGCTCCGATCTTCTGCGAAAGTATGGATCGGTCTTAACCTTCGGCATCGCCCCACCGGCGGTGGCGGACGACGCGGGAATCCCAAATGTTCTTGCCATGGAGGGATGGCTGGCGATCCGGCAAAACGGGAACGGCGATCGCCGACGCCTGCTTACATTCCCGGTGGTGTGTCCGCAGGTCGGTACGGTCCAGGTCGACGCCGACCTCTCGCCCGCCGAGACGTCGCTGCGGAGCATCGTGGTTTCCAGGCAGAACTCCGCTCGGGCGACGATCGAAGCGGAGCTCAAGACGCAGATCAAGGCCGCCCACCGGTTAAGAACCGGTGCCACACGTGGCAAAGCCAAGCTCGTCGCCCTGACCAAACGAATCAAGAGCCCCATCGACCATCTGCAGTTTGAAGTCAAGGCCGGAGGCGAACGGTTACCCCTCACCGCCGACTGGAACATCGAGACATTCAAGTTCGAACTCCCCGAAGATGCGCGCACACTGGTCGATGAGTTCCTGAGCCCACCCCCGACACCCGTCCTGAAACGGCCACCCTCGACGCCCGACCTGAGATCGCCGCAGGCGATCGAAGGGCCAGGTAGCACCGGATCCCAAACATCCGACGCTTCCCGGAGACGGCGGCGGGCGGTCACGACGGCAGCGGTGGTCCTGGTGATCGCGGTGCTTGCCGTGGGCGTACCCGTCATCTGGCCGGGCCTCGGCACGCGAGAAGGAAATGAGAACGATAACCGCATTTCCTATCAAAACGAGAACTACAACGATGCTATAGACGAAAACGAAAACGTGCAGATGGTCGACGGCACGAACGACAACGCAAGGGTACCCGGCCGCGAAAACGACAACGCGGCGGCGGTCGCGGACCAAAACGAGAACGATAACGCGGCAGCGCCAAGGCTCTCAACCGACCAAGCTCTCGTGGACGTTCGCAATGTTATGACCGACCCGCAGGGTTCGACTTATCTTGCAGACTACGCGGGCGACCAGGAGTACACGCATAGCTTCATATGGGAGGTGGAGGGCGAAGCCGAAGAGCTTCCCAAGATTGGATACCGTGTCCCGGGTCTCGAAGCTCCCGAGCGTCCAGTCAACTTGCAACTGACGGGCGATGGGTATTCCGTCTCGCCGCAGGATCTTCAGGCCATAGCCCACGCCGTAGCGGAACTGGATCCCCTGTTGAACAACGTGGCTGAGAGGGTTGGAGACCGCGTCTTTGCAGATCTGGACGCGACGTTCATTGATGTAACCCGGTTGCGGAGTCGCCAGACCGCCGAGTGGGTCCTGGATGCGGATCGGAAGGGCTGGTCGGCAAGCGACGCTGAGCTGATCATTAGCGTGTTCACCCCGGCCGACGAGTCCGTGGAAGAGGCCGCAGCCGAGAACATCCCCGAGATCGACCTCGCCCGGTACGTCACGGATCTGGCTCTTTCCGACGGCAGGATGAGCCCAACCGAGGGCGAGCTGGTCGATGCCCTCGAGAAGGCGGTTCTGCAAGGGCTCCAAGAGAGGCAGGCTGACTCCCTGCAGCAGGGCAAGGACCACTTGCACGACCAGACCGCATACCTCGAGGGCGTCCAAGTCACCCAGCCTGAGCGGCTCGAAGAGCTCCGGCAAACGGTGAACCTGTCCGTCAAAGCCCCCGGACTTGCCGAACGTACGTTCTCTCTTGGCTGGGATCCAAAGCGCCTGGTCTTCGATTCCGAAACCTGGCAGGGGACGATCGACAACATCGCCTTGGCTCACGGAGCGCTGACCCGAATAAACGACGAGATAACAGAGACCGAAGACCACTGGCTCCACGAGCTGTCCGGCGATCCTCGTGGCGATCTGATTGAACTCCGTCCGCCAACCAAAGACGAGTGGCTTCTCGGGGTGACCGACCCGTGGGCGGAGCCGGACTCGACCGCCCCACGTGAATTGCCCATACACGTGACCCTCGACCCCGACGAGCCGGAGGAAGAACGCCTCGACGACTTGGAGCTTCAGCGGCCCGCCTACTGGGAACTGATCACCAGGTATCTGCAACTCGAAAAGGACCCGTACTTCCTGGGCCAGGCAACCAGCCTCGCCACCTTTGTCGACGGCCTGAGAGAGTCGCAAAAATTGCTGCAGGGCGACCGGGCCCAGCGCGTGGGCGATCTGATCGCTTACCTCGACGAGGACCCACCGCCGGCGTACGTGATCCCCCATATGGAGCTTGTCGGGGAACCGAGTTTCCAGTGGGATGTGGGCGGCGAGGGATCCGAAGCCACCGCAGCCCAGCCCAACGCTGTTGATCTGACCCTACGGCCCGGGTTCGCCCCCAAGCCCCCGGATGCAGACGACGCTGATGCAGCGGGTGGCCCACTGGCCGGGGTGAACATCGGCTACTTGGATGACGCCTTCGAGGGGAAACTGCTTGAGGTCACCCAGCCCCAGACGCTCCCGAACTGCACCCTGTCCCTGACTCTTGACCAAAGCGACGGGCGGGGCACGCAGGTGCTCGAGCGTTGGTCGGATCTAGCCGGAGCCGTGGACGGCCTGGCGCATGTAGTGGGCGAGGCGGAGGCATTGAACAACTTGCTGGTCAGCAGGATCGTGCGCGCCCAAGTCGAGAATGAGCTTGACGCACGGTTGGGAGGACTGGAGCACGCTGAATTGAATCCGGGGGAGGCGTACGAATTCCTGAAGAGCATCTGGCAGACCAAAGGAAGCCGCGTTTTGGAGGCGAAGAGCCTTGACGCATTCTCTGAAACTCGGCAGAACGAGCTCAAGAATCGGTTCAAACGGAAAAAAAGGCGAGTTCGTCCGACGATCTTCATTGAGTATTTCAGCGGTCCCGAGTGGATTCACGCCGTCGTTTGGGGCGCCAGGCGGGAGGACTACTCGGAAGAACCCGTCCCGGAGGGCCCGTTCCTTTTGCGCGTCTGCCGGACGGCGCTGCTGCAGCAAGTCCCGGGTACCGACGCGGGCGGAGGTATTGGAGGTCTCCTGCTCGACCCCGTCCTCGATCTGTTGCCCGAGGCCGTGGCGGCCGAGTCCGGAGGGCCCTTCTCAAAGCAGCTCGGCCTGGCCGTGGCCCTTGACGTTCTGATGCCCGGGGAGAAAGTGCTGCCCACGCTCGAATTCGCCGCCCGGACGTCCTTTCTGGAACCTGCGGACTTGCAAGGGGGAGGCGACGACGACTACCTGGAGTGGAAGTCCCTAAAGCAACTGAGAGACAGTCCAATGGCATGCGACTTCGTGCTGCTGCCAGCATTATCGGACTCTGGGCCTCTCCGCGAGACGGCTTCGGATGAAGGAGATTGGGCGGCAAACGCCCTCAGAGAAGCCATGCGGGAGGACGAAACGCGGGGGCCGTAACCAGTTCACCTAATGGCCTGGTTTTGAGGGCAGGGCGGGTTCTTGCTTGACTCCGTGTAACGGTCACTGTAGATTCCCCCGCAACGGTGATACTGGCTCTCAAGACTAGCCCGGTCAGTCAGTCGGGGCCGGCCATAAGTTACCGGGTGGAGCGTTCGCCGGGTGGGCGCGCGGATGTCTGGTGTCGCTTCGGACCAAGATGGGTGAGAGATATATGAAAACACGGTTTCGCAGAGTGAGCATGTGGTGTTGCCTGGCGGGCGGCTGTCTGCTCCAAGGCTGTGCGATCGTTGGGGGCATCGACCCGGATCTGTTCCTCCGGGCGACACTGTCGGTCGCTTCGGATGCGACGATCTTCTTGCTAGAGAACCTGGCCGCGGCCATGTAGCGGTCGCCCACCTATGGCACAGGTTTTGTAACCTGTGTTTCCCACCGGTTGAAAACCGGTGCCACAGGGGCGAACCGCAGGATCCAAAAAGATGAAAACCACAAGAACGAGGATTTGGCGTCGGTCGGTTATTGTGCTTGCGTTGGCCGGTGGCTGCCTCTTCGCCGGGCCGTGCGGGATTACGACTCTGCAGCTCAAGGACTTCCTGACATCAACGGTCATTCGCACCGGCGTAACCACCGTTGCGAGTGTTGTGGAGGCGGCGGTCATCGAGGCCGCCCAGAATCCGGAGACCGGCGACGGCGGGTAGCGAAAGAATTCAGAATGGCGAATAGCGAATGGCGAAGGAGAATGACGGCCGAATTCGCTATTCTTGATTCGCCATTCGCCATTTCTCTGTAGGCGGTCCGTGACGATGAACAGACGTTATGCTCCGATGCTGGTGTCCCTTCTTCTCTCGAGCATGCCCTTTGCCGCCTTCGGACAGGAGGCTCCCTCTCCCCGGGCGATCGTGACCCTCAACGAGGGGATTTTCCACTATTTGCAGGGCCAGGCCAACGAGAATGAGGAGAGTCTGACCACCGCCATCGACCGTTTCACCTGGGTGATCGAGCGCGATCCCGCGGACACAACGGCGCTGCTGTTTCGCGCCTTGGCCCACGGGCAGGCCGCCCTGGTGAAGCGCGGGAAGAGACAGAGCGCTCAAAACGATGTCCGGTTCAATGAGAAGATGCTCGAGATTCGCCAAGACCGCGCCGGCAGGGAGGGGCTGGAAACCGAGCAGCAGGAAGCTCAGGCGGTGTTGGACAGCGACAGCGCGTCCGCGGCGGAGAAGAACGTCGCCCGGAAGATGCTCCGCCATCACGGGGTACTGCTTCGACGTCTTGATGGTGCTGCGGCTACCTCCGACGAGAAGCTGGAGGAGGCCCGCAAACAGGCCGTTGAGAGATCCTGCGAAATCGCTCGCCTCGAGCGGGAGCACCACCTGGAGATGGTGACGGACCTTCGGCGGATGGCCATCGCCCTGGAGCATCCCGCTACGGTGGTTCGTCTTCTGGAGGTTGTGGCCAGCGCCAAAGTCGCCCGCATTGAGGAGGAGGAGGCCCGCTACGTTGTGCGTGGTGACATTCCCGAGAGTGAGGCGCAGTATCCGGTGGGGGCTATGCGCGAGGACGCAGCTGCGCTGTTGAATGGGGCGGCCCAAATCCTGGAAACACTGCCTGTTGAAGATGTGGACCAGCGTACGTTGCTACGCACGAGGTTCTTCCTGGCGGTCATCCGTTATCGGCAGGCGGTGCCGCTGAGGGCGGAAAAGGAGGTGCAGAAGATCGACGCCCGCAGCAAGAAGCTGCTCCGGCAGGCTGAACGGCTGATGACCGAGTTGGCGGACGGTACGTCCGGCCCGCTGGCGTGGCGCAGCTACGCGGCGCTCTACCTCGGGTTCATACTACCTTGTCGAGCCGGCGGCGAAGCGGACCCGCGGGCTCGGGACGCACTTTTCGATGAAGCGGACCGCCGCCTGACCCAGGCTGCCGAGTTGGACGCGGCTGCCCGGCTGGACGCGAAGGTATCGGAGCCTGAGTCAATTGTTCCGGACCTTGTATGGCGTCACCGCAAGCGGATCGCCAAGGAGCGAGAAAGGGTGCCTGCAGCTCCGCCGCCGCGCAACGATATCAGCTTGTCCCTATATTCGGGCACCCGCTGGGACAGCAACGTTGTCCTCCTTGGCGAGCGAACGGATTTGCCGCGCGACATTTCTCGGGAGAGGGATTTCGGCTTCACTTCAGGCCTGGCGATCGAGTATACTCGGGATTTCAAAGAGGGGTTGACGCTCGGGGTTCAGGGTCGGGCGACCGGGCTTTGGAACGTCGACATTGATGAGTTCGATCAGGAGACCTACGGTGCCAGTGTCGCTCTGCAATACGAGGTGTTCCCCAAGGGCGAAAGGTTCGGTCCGGTCTATCTATGGATGCAGTACGACTTCGACTACACTCTCCTGGGACGAGTCATGTTTCTCAGGTCGCATGCTATCACCCCGAGTGTCCGGGCGTATTGGGGAGAGAAGCTGCGCACCTGGACGGACCTCTCCTTTACCTATCAGATTCGGGATTACTTCGAGCCGCTGTTCGACCGGCGCTTCAACCGGGACGGAACCTATCTTGCCGTTGGCGTGTCCCAGCGGTTCAAGATGTTGGAAATGAACGCCATGTACGAGCGGTGGGGCATCGAATCGTGGGGGCTTCCAGGTGACAAAGAGCTGGCACAGGATGATCCTGAGTATCCCGACCGGTACTTGACACCGTACGTTGGCGTCGGCTGGGCATGGGACGCCACCTCGGGCGATGAGTTCGACCGGCAAGCCGCCAACCTGTCGCTGGGAGTGGAGCTGCCTCTACCCTGGGGAGTTGAGCTGGAGGCATCGGCGATCTTCGAGAGGGAGAATTATCCGCAAAACAGCCTGACGGATTATCACCGCCGTCAGCGCCGCGACCTCGTGCAGGATTACGGCATTGCGTTGTCGCGCACGTTCGTGCTGCGCGCGGGAGATCCGAATAACCGCTATACTCCGGCGGTCGACCGCCTGTTGATGACGGTGCGGGCCTTCGCTACTTGGACGTTGGATGACAGCAACGTCGTTGATCGCTTCGGCCAGGCGGTCTTCGAGTACGATCGGGCCGTTCTCGGACTCAGTTTCGCGTTCACATTCAACTAGACCTGAGCTTATGCGAGGCGTAAGATGTTGCAGCTTGCTGTTGTGAGAGTTGTGATCACAGTCACAACCGCGTCGTTGTACGCGGGCGCAGGGGCTCAAAGCGAGCCCGGGGATCTGGCGGCCTTTGTGACCGTGGTCGGGGGGGCCGGCGCCGTTCGGGTCGAAACGGAGCCGCCGGTTCGAATCACTGTGGAGGGGTACTCTTTCGAACTGGAACGAAACAGGATCGCTCCTGGGGAGGGGATACGCACCTATCCGGACGGAAGTGCGGTCCTCATTCTCCCTTATTACGACGCTGTTGTTTATCTCGAAGGATCGTCCGAGCTGCGCATTGCGGAGCCGGCGACGCCAGGCAGCGGCATCGACTTGATTGTGAGAATCTCAACCGGGAGGGCATGGGTCATTCGCAAGCCGGGCAATGAGCGGTGGCTGCTGATCGTGGGAGGCAAACGCGGCGCTGGCGCCCCTGGCGGATATGCACTATCGAAAGGGGCATCGCTCTTCATCGAGGCGGACTCCCGGGGTGTCGCCTTTGCGGTGCGCAGCGGTGAGGGCCGTTTCTTTCGCGGACCGGTGCCTGCAGCGGCGCTGATCGACGCTTCCGGGCAGGTGGCCGATCGGACGGGTGAGTTACTCTCGGAGGGACACAGGGTGTCAACGCAGGATATGGCTGGACCAGCTCCGGACGCCGACGCGGGTACGTTGGTCGCCGGCGGATTCGGCGCCGACACGGACAAGTTCGCTCTGGCCAGAAGCGCGCATTGGCTGCAGGAGGCTGAGCGAGGGGATTTCACCCCGGTACGCGGCGGAGCCCGAACTTCGCCGCGACTGCTGGCGGTGGATTTGGAACCGACTCTGGCATTCGATCAGCCTCGGCCGGTCTTTGCCGCACCGGCGCAGCGGGCGGCCCCTTCGCCGGTTAGAACTTCGCTAAGCCCCTCGCAGGCTCTGATCGAATCGGGCGTGCCGGGCAGCGTCGTTGCCGGGCAGAGGTTTCGTCGTTCGAGGATCATTGGCAGCCCGGGCGCCGGGGGCACCGGGGCTCTGATAGTCAACCCGGCCGCGGAGCTTCAGATCAAGTTCGGCCGGTAAGCGCTGTAGGTCGGGCTCTGCCCGACGTGGTGATTGCGACGTCGGCCACATCCCGGTGGGGTATGTCGGGCAGAGCCCGACCTGCGGAAGGATCGATCGCCGGTCAAAAAGCACATCGCACGGACGCTAAGCGGTAACGTTGTCGAACGGGGGGAAGGGTGTGATGAATGGAAAGGTCTACGAGATGAATCGAAGTAAGCTGATCCTAACCGGGTTCGCCGCCTTGCTGGCGACGGCATGTGGGCTCTTTTTCACTGCCTGTGACGGGCAACCGTTCACCGTGCCACGGGAAGGGGACCCCCCTGCCTCGGCGGGCGTACCGGAGCTTCCGCTTACGGTGTTTCTCTCGACCAACCGCAGCGTCCTGATCCGCGGCGACGCGATGGCCGGGGGGGCGGTGTTGACTGCCACCGCCAACTCCAACGTGTTGTTTGGGTGGACGGTGGATGACCCGGAGGGCATCCTGGCCACGGATCCTGAGACCCCTACTGAGCCCTCGACCTCTGCTAGGCTGGAGATTCTCAGCGTGGTGAAGGATCCCGGGCCCAACGGTTCGCGCGTTGATGTGACCGTTACGGTAACAAGGGAGCTGAGTGAGGATGCTGAGCCGGGCGCAGTTGCAGCGTCGACCGAGGCGATGTTGACGATCGAGGTTCGGCGCCCCTTGGGGCCGCTTTCGGTGACGCTGGCACCGGAAGAGAGTCTGTTCCTCACGCCGGGAGGGACCATGACGCTAAGGGCCACAATCGCGGGTGGGTTACCCTTCGACGAAAGCTCGGACTGTCCCGACCCCGTCACCGGGCAGTTCCGGTTCTTCCCCCCGGGCTACGAGACTGACCCCTATTGCGTAACCTGGACGCATAGCCCCACGGAGGGGGAGTTTGAGCCATTGGAGCTTGAACCGGATCCGGACGATGCGGCACGGACCCTCGCCAGAGCGGACTTCACCGCCCCGATCGCCAAGGAGGACGTGGTGTTCACGGTGTCCGTTCTCGACGCAGCCGGTAACCGGGCGACAAGTTCGGTGACGGCCGCTATCGCCTCCCTGCTCAATCTCAATGTGACGCTTTCCAGTACTCGTACGGGGGCCCAGCCGGGCGGCACTATCCCGATTGAGGCCGCAGTCATCGGCGGCACGCCACCGTACAGCGTCTGTTACCTGATTGACGTTACTGCCGAGGAGGACGGCGGGACCATAGGCCCGGGGGAGCCCCAGTGCCAGGACTCAAACCAGCAGATCGACATTGGGACGGACAGCTTCGCGAACTGCACGTGCGAGCTCGGTGATCTCGCCACCCTGGGGGAGCAGTTCGAGCTGGACGTGCGCGGCTACACCGCACCACTCGCCGAGGCGGTGATTCCCATTCGGGTCGCGGTCGAGGACGCCGTGGGGGCGTTGGCCACCGATATTCTGACGATCGGGGTCAGCAGCGACCAGATCGACCCGGAGGGTGGTGGTGGACGGGTGACTTTGACCTCCGTCACCCTGGACAACCCATCGCTCTGCCCCGGTGGGACCACCACGATCTCGGCTACCGCGGATGGCGGAACCGGAGACTACACCTTCTCCTTCGAGTTGACCGGCGGGGATCCGGTGGGTGATGAGGATGTCACGGATATCGATGCCTCGGGCGGCACGGCTCTGTACCATGCCCCCAGTGGGGTTCATGTGGCGGACGGCAATCTCCTGCGCAGCATCCGCGTTACGGTCAACGAGACCGGCGGGAGCAGCGATCAGAGCCCGGTGCTGGTCACCACCATCGATCCGGCGACCTGCAACGACGGCAACGGCTGCACCGACGACTCGTGCGCTTCGGGCGCATGCTCGCACGTCAACAACACCGCCGCGTGCGACGACGGTAACGAGTGCACGACGGATGACACCTGTGGGGGCGGCACGTGTGTCAGCGGGGCCCAGATGGACTGCAATGATGGCAACCAGTGCACCAACGACTTCTGCGAGTCGGGAGTGGGCTGCCAGCACCTCTTTAACAACAATCCCTGCGACGATGGGAACGCCTGCACGGTGGGCGACGCCTGTTCGGGCGGCTCGTGCGCCGCCGGTTCAGCGCTGAACTGCAACGACAACAACACCTGCACGAACGATTCGTGCAACTCCGCCAGCGGCTGTCAGAACATCTTCAACTCCGATCCATGCGATGACGGAAACGCCTGCACTCTCGGCGACGCGTGCTCGGGTGGGCAATGTGCGGGGACGCTTATGGACTGCACTGAGCAGCCGGAGGACAACCTGTGTACGATCGACACGTGTGTGGCCGGGGCGTGCATCCATACCGACATCGACGATGACCACCCCTGCGAGGACGGCGAGTTCTGCACGGACAACGACCGATGTCTGGACGGCGTATGCATAAACGACGGGCCTCCGTGCGCTGCAGGCCTGGTCTGTGATGAGGCTAATGATGCCTGCGTCGCTTGCACGCTCGATGCGGACTGCGACAACGGAAACGAGTGTACGGTTGACACCTGTGACACCGTTACGGACCTCTGCATCCATACTCCGGTTGCCGACGGCACGGCGTGTAACGACGGACTGTTCTGTACGGACCCGGATGAATGCCTGGGCGGTGAGTGCTTACCGGCGGGGGACTTCTGCCCCGGGGCGTGTGACGAGAAGAATGACTCCTGCGTGAATTGTCTGGTGGACGGCGATTGCCCCGATCCGAACGCTTCGTTCTGCGTCGACGAAACCTGCGTCGAGTGTCGCAGCGGCGGCGATTGCAACGACCCCAACCTCGAGTTTTGTGACACTGTTGGGGTGTGCGTCGAGTGCCTGGAGAGCAACGACTGCGATGACAGTGAGATCTGTACGAACGATTTCTGCGTTGGCGGAGAGTGCTTCTACAGCAACGATGACGGTGCCGGGTGTGACGACGGGCTGTTCTGCACAGCCACCGATGCCTGCAGCGGCGGCGTGTGTGTGGGCGGTGGTGATCCCTGCCCGGGTCAGATGTGCGACGAGAACAGCGCCGAGTGCGTGGATTGCCAGAATAACCCGGATTGCGACGACGGCAACCCCTGCACCGACGACACCTGCGTGGCCTCGGCCTGCGTCCATACGAACAACACCGATGCGTGTGACGACGGACTGTTCTGCACGGACACCGATTCCTGTAGCGGTGGTGCGTGTGTGGGCAGTGGTGATCCCTGCCCGGGTCAGTTCTGCGACGAGGACACCAATGTCTGTGTCAACTGTCTGGAGAACGGGCACTGCGACGACGCCGAGATCTGCACCAACGATTTCTGCGTGGCAGGGGAGTGTCTGTACACTAACCACAATGGTGTTGCCTGCGACGACGGGCAGTTCTGTACGCTGACCGATACCTGCAGCGGAGGCGCGTGTGTAGGCAGTGGTGACCCCTGCCCGGCTCAGATGTGCGACGAGGGCAGCGACGCGTGCGTGGATTGCCAGAATAACCCGGATTGCGACGACGGCAACCCCTGCACCGACGACACCTGCGTGGCCTCGGCCTGCGTCCATGTGAACAACACCGATGCGTGTGACGACGGACTGTTCTGCACGGACACCGATTCCTGTAGCGGTGGCGTGTGTGTGGGCAGTGGTGATCCCTGCCCGGGCCAGTTCTGCGACGAGGACGGCAACGCCTGTGCCAATTGTCTCGAGAACTCGGACTGTAACGACAACGACGTCTGCACCAACGATTTCTGCTTGGAAGGGGAGTGCCTGTACACCAACAACAACGGCGCAGCCTGCGACGATGGGCGAGACTGCACTACCGGACAGGATACCTGCAGCGGCGGGATCTGCGTGGGCACCGAGTGCCCCGACCCGAATTTCCCGGTGTGCGACGAAAACAGCGACACCTGCGTCGAGTGTGTGGAAGCCGGCGACTGCGACGACAATGTCGACTGCACTGACGAAGACTGTGTCGGCAACGCTTGCCAGTTCACGCCCGACAACGCTTTTTGTGCCGACAACCAGTTCTGCAACGGAGCGGAGTTCTGCGATCCGGTGTTGGACTGTCAGAATGGCGCGGATCCATGTGACGACGGGGTCGGATGTACCGACGACTCGTGCAACGAAGGCCAGGACGAATGCACCAACACCCCCAATGACAGCCTTTGCCCGGGCGAGTTCTGCGATCCGATTCTTGACTGCGTCGAGTGTCTCGAGAACACCGACTGCGATGACGCCCTCCCGTGCACGAACAATGTCTGCAACGCCGGCGTGTGTGAGTTCCCGCTCGACCAGGGCGCACCGGCCTGCGGGATCGTGCTTATCCCCGACCCGGTACAGGAGGGCTCCACCGGCAACAGCGCAGAGGTGCCCGTCGAGCCGGGAGCGACATACATGTGGACGCTGACAAACGCCGTGTGCGACTCTGGATGCGGTACGAACACAATCTTATACACGGTCACCGGTCCCGCCGGGGAGCAGGTGCACATCGAAGTGAGCGTCGAAGTGGGGGGGGGCTGTAATTGCACGGATTTCGCTGATGTACTCATCGAACCGTGATCAAGAAAGATCTGATCCGATGTGTCGCCCCGGGCGTGCGAGCCCGGGGCGGCACTTGTTGACATGCTGCAATGGGAGATTGTTTTTCGAGCCCGCTGGGGGAGCCGATGCCGTCGACTGCAAGGCGCGGCCGGCCCGGCGTTGCCCTCGGGCGCGGAGAATCTTGGTTATGTGATCGTCTTTGTGACCTAGCCCGAACTAGAGGTGTTTTCGTCCGCCGCGGAGGGCGGACGTTTGCGCAGCTCGCTCCGTGCGAGGGTTGCGGTCTGCGGAGCGGGCAAGGGCTTTACTAAGAGGCGTTGGGTTGCCGTCGGCGTGGTGACTTCTGCCCAACCATAACAAGAAAGGATAGTAGGATGATCGGACGCTCCAACAGGCTCCCGTTGTTTTCCGCGTTCGCCCTTATCGGTCTTCTGGCTGCCGGGGTGTCGGGGCAAGATGAAGTTGTGGATCCATGCAGTCAACTCGGTCCTCGTGACGAAGGAACCCGGGTCCTCAGGCCGGCACTGGCGGATATCGTCCTTAACGAGGAGGAAGACCTCGATGACCTGGGTACGCTCCTCGATGCGAGTGGAGATGTGATCCTATGGAGCGACATCGGATCGCAGGAACAGCCCGGCCTCGTGGGAGGTTTGCTTGCATGTCCCAACCTCCAAGTGGCGGCGATTCTGAGCAGGCTGGACATCGATGGTGACGGCGTCGCCGACAACTCGCCCGACACCGACGGGGACGGACTCCCCGACAACTGGGAGCTGGGCGGCGTCGAAACGGGCAACGCCGGAGATCGGGTGGTGTTCTACCCCGCCCCGTCAGCCATCGTCCCCGGCACGCCCCCCACGCCGATCTTCACTCGGTTGGCAGTGGCGACCAGCGCCCTGGAAGCCGACACCGACGGCGACGGGCTCACCGACTTTATCGAAGTCTTCGGCTTGATGTTCATCGACGAGAACCGCAACGGGATCCTCGACGCTGACGAATGGGCTGATTTCAATGGAGACGGGCTTCCCAGCCCCGGAGAATACCCACTCGTCGCCGACCGGACCACTACGGCGGACCCCATTGGAGGAGGCACCTTACTGCACGATTTCGACGGGTTCGTCTTCACCGATCCGACCAACCCGGACACCGACGGAGACGGGGTGCTCGACGGGGCTGACAAAGACCCACTGATCAATCCGCGGTCCTTCGGCCTGGCCGAGAACATCATCATCCGCTTCGATGTGGAAGGCGATTCCGACATCGACAGGGACGGGCTGGGGAACGGTATGGACATGGGCAATGATCTGGTGCCTGAAGACGGAACCGGCGGCCGGCGATTCCAGGTCATCGACAACCCCGGTGATCTGCGCCGACTGCTCGGTCTGTTCCGCGAGGACCTTCTCAAAGAGGGGATCGTCCCGGAGTCGGCGATCGAGGACCTGATTGGGGCTGACTGGGACGGCAACGGCCTGTGGCGTACCACCGACGTGCGAAAATGGTCGTTGATAATTGATGACCCCAACGACCCGGCCACCCTCCCGCCCGATCTTCTCCGCCTGGAGGACGGCACGGAACTGTACAGCTCGCAGAGGCTAAACGAGGATGACTTCACTGCTGACGAGCTCGAGGCCAGACAGAATGCGCGCCCAACGGAGATACCCGGGGACTCGTTGACCGGGGTCTACAACAGCGCGGGTTACGACCGCTACGGCGGGCGGGGGATCGGGCTCGGCTGGCAGGACGTCCTCAAACCGCCGTCCGAAACGCAGTTCATGCCCGACAGACACATTTGGGCGATCCTGTATTCGTGGAGAATGCCGGGCTTCGACATCGACGGCGATGGATTCGTGGGCGTTCCCAACCTGTCCAACACCGCCGGCTTCAGCGCCGGTGAGCCGGAGTTAATCGTCGCCCTGGCGCCCTCGGGGGCAGCAAGTTCGTTGCAGCTCACCGCCGCGCCTGGGGGGGGGGACCTCCCCGGGAGCGCCAGAGCATTAGATGACCGCATCGACATTGGCGATCCCGAAACCAGCACGCCGCAGCTAAACGGTGTGATTGAAGTCGGCCCGCTGGCAGATGTCTTCCGGAGCTTGGGATGCGGTGCGTTCGGGCTGGGAGCCCTGTTCGCCACCGCCCTTGGGCTGATATGCCCGCTGCTGTGGCGTAGGCGGTAGGGAAGTTACCAGTCTTCAGTTATCAGTTGTCAGTTGTCAGTTATCCGGCTGGTGCGAGAATCCGGCTGGTGCGAGAATCCCTTCTCGCAGCCACTATGGCTGAGAGCGTCGCCGTATCGTCCGACGCAACGGGCTGTCGCGGTGCGGGCGGACGGATCGTTCACCATTCAGGGCCGTTTCGGCCCGCTGCTGGTCCTCAACCGCCATTGAGGCTCGTTCGGCGGCGATCAGGTTGTCTGCGGGGGCTGACATGGCTGCGGCGGGCACCGTCCGCCCGTGCGGCGCTTGTCCGGGCGTCGTCGTCTTGCAGCCGGCCAGGGTCAGGGCGGTGAACGGCGCGAGCCACACCGCGACCGCCACCATCCTCCGGAACTGCAGTCCGAGACGCGACCACACTCCGAGATGCGACCACACTCCGAGATGCGACCGTAAGGGAGCGTGTCGTTTTCTAGCCATGCGAAATCACAAGGATGTTGTCCGGTAGGAACGAGAGGATCTTGGCGACCTCTTCCCACGGAACCGTCTGTTCACCTTGGGTAGGCCTGGGCAGCAGGGTCTTCATGTCCCCGACCAGAGCGCAGAGTTCCAAAGCGCTTCGTTCCACGACTTCCAAGCTCAGAGCCGACCACTGAAACTGCTTGACGGGAAAGGACAGCAAGCCGGGCCTGAGCAGGTGAACGTGGTTGCCGCGCGACGCCAGGAGGCGTCCGAGGTCGTATTCGATGTCGCGGAAACGCTTTTTGGCCTGAAGGGGAATACCCGAGTCCATGATGGCCGCGCCGTCGGCGGCGCGCGCCCCACTTATCGGAATGCAACGGTAGTCCGCGGGCTCCAGCCATAAATCGCAAACCTTCTCCTTCATCGCTTCCTCGCCGGCACACGGCCGTGATACGACAATCCGTGAGTTATGTCAGTCTATTATCGGCGTTGGCAGCTCCGGTGTCTCGCCCCAGAACGGATATTTTGGCCGAAAGGGCTAAACCTTCAGTAGTTATAGGACTAACAGCCTGTCCCGCCGCCAGGTACATTCTTGCTCTTGGAGCATTCTACCTTACAGGGGCATTCTACGTTCCTGCGCAGTTCCGGCGCGCCGGGATCCCCCGTGGCGGCTGTAGAACGCCGCTTGTCGTTCCCTTGTAGTAGCTCCGCTACACGAAAACGAAGAACACTGTAGCGGACGGAGAACCGGTTCCACATGGTCCCGGATCAGGCTCAAACGCGAAAGGGCGAAGCAGGCTTCCGTGCGAGTCTTGCGGCGTGAGCGTAACTCAAAAAGACGGTGCAGCCGGGCTCTACGCCGCCCCTCTTGACACGCCCGACGCGGTTGATTATACGGCGCTTGGTCCCGGTTGGGGCGGTGCCGTTGGCCTACGCGGGGAAGCAGCGGGCTCCGGGAGGCGCGGCCCCCGACGGTTCGCAAGGAATAAGTCAAAGGAAGAGCGATGAGCCTAAGTCGGATTGCGAGGTCGATAAGTGAATCGGCCACTCTGAAGCTCAACCAGACCGCAGCGATCCTGCGGGCCGAGGGCGAGCCCGTAATCCACCTGGGCGCCGGGGAGCCCAAGAGCAAGGCGCCGACCGACGCCCTGAACAGCGCCGCCGCCCTGCTCAGCTCCGGGGAAATCCGGTATACCCCGGCGGGCGGCATCCCTGCCCTGAAAAAGGCCATAATCCGCTACACTGAAGAGTTCTACAACCGCACGGTCGAACCCGAGAACGTGATGGCCTCGGGCGGGGCCAAGCAAGCGATCATGGTCTGTCTGCAGGCCATCCTCGACCCCAAAGACGAGGTCGTCTTCCCCACACCTTACTGGGTCAGCTATCCCGAGATGGTCAAGCTCTGCGGAGCGGTCCCGGTTCCCGCCATGGCGAAGGAGGGGACGTTCTATCCGCGCCTGCAAGACCTCGAGCAGAAGGTCAGCCCGAAGACCAAGGCGGTGATCATCAACAGTCCGAACAACCCTTCGGGAGCGATGTACTCCGAGCAGTTCATCGGCGGGATCGTCGAGTTCTGCGAGAAACGCGGGCTCTACCTGATCATGGACGACATCTACCACCGGCTGATCTTCGACGGCAGAAAGCCGATCAACTGCTACGAATACGCCAAGGACCATTCCGAGAACTCCAAGCTGGTGGTGATCAACGGTGTGTCCAAGCAGTACGCCATGACCGGTTTCAGGATCGGTTGGGCGGTTGCGAGCAAGCAGCTCATCGGGGTGATGACCAACATTCAGAGCCACCAGACCTCCGGCCCGTCGGTCCTGTCCCAGCACGCCGCGGTCGGGGCACTAAACGGCGTGCAGTCCAGCGTGGAAGCCCTCCGCCTGACCCTGGAGAACAACCGGAACGTGATGGTGAAACATCTCGAGTCCTTCGACGGCGTCAAGATCATCAGACCGGACGGCGCGTTCTACTGCTTCGCGGATTTCAGGGCTTACAACAAAGACTCGACCAAACTAGCCCAGTTTCTGGTGGAGAAGGTGCGCGTCGTAACCGTACCGGGTATCGAGTTCGGCATGGAAGGCCACCTGCGCCTCTCCACTTGTGGATCCGTAAAGGACATCACCGAGGGCGTGGAGCGGATGAAGTGGGCTCTGGATCCGAACTCTCCCGACGAGTTCTTTCTCGGTGATCGCAAGCTCGTAAGGGATTGGATGTAGCCTTCCATCAGAAATGCGGAATTGCGCCCTTACCCATGTAGACGAAGATAGGCGTCAAGGAGACAACGATGCTGAGGCTGAAGTACGGTGTTGACATCCTCGCTGAGGTAGGAGGGATCAAGTCGATCGATGAGGCGAGGAAGCTCTTCGAGGCGAAGCTTGACCGAACGCACCTCGCAAGGCTGGGGAAAATCAAGAACGAGGAGGCCCTTCTGAAGATCGCCAACGCGATAGCACACTGCAAGCCGGATGGGGTCTATATCACTACCGGTTCTCCGGAGGACATGCAGAAGGTCCGCCGGATGAGCCTTGAAAAAGGCGAGGAAGCCCCTCTGGCCATGAAGGATCACACGATCCACTACGACCTCGCCAAGGAGCAGGGGCGCATCGTGGACCGCACGTTTTATATCATCAACGAGGGGGAGCCGGTAAGCGTCCTCGGAAAGAAGATCCTTCGCGATGATGCCCTTGCCTACGTCAAGGAGCACATGAACGGGATCATGAAGGGCAAGACCATGATGGTCGGCTTTTTCTCCCGCGGCCCGGCCGGGGCGAAGCTGTCCCTGCCCGCCATCGAGATGTCCTCCTCCACCTACGTCATGCACAGCGGCGACATTCTTTACCGCCACGTATACCAGAACTTCGACGAGCAGGTGGAGAGGTCCGGGCTGTTTTTGACCAACCTGCACAGCGAGGGCCCAAACCGCGACGAGGACCTTCCCAGCGCGCGGGTTTTTATGGACCGGAGCTGGCTGACCACCTTCAGTACGTTCTGCACGTATGCGGGGAACACCCTGCTCCTTAAGAAGGGCAATCACCGTTTCGCAGTGGATCTGGCGACATACTTCGGCGGCGGCAGGGAGCTCTCGGAGCACATGTTCATCACCGGCATGAAGGACGAGACCGGACGGATTACCTGGTTCGCGGGTGCCGCCCCAAGCGGGTGTGGCAAAACCACGACCGCCACGGCCGGTACGGACTTCATCGGCGACGACCTCGCCCAAATGTGGATAGCCGAGGACGGCACCATGAGGGCGATAAACCCCGAAAACGGGATCTTCGGCATCGTCGCGGACGTGAATCGCGAGGGCGACCCTTACCTGATGAGGTGCATGCGCGAGGAGGGAACCGAGGTAATCTGGTCCAACGTCCTGGTCGACGACAAGAAGGTGCCGCACTGGACCGGCAACGGCGAGGAACACCCCGACAAGGGCTTCAACTTCCAGGGCGACTGGTTTGGGGGCAAGACGGACGACAAGGGCAAGGAGATCCCGATCTCCCATCCGAACGCCCGCTGTACGCTCCGCTGCGAGGCGATCGAGAACTTCAACAAGGGGTATGCCCAGTCGCCCGAGGGCGTGCCGGTGAGAGTGATCACCTACAGCGGCCGCGACGCGGACACCATGCCGCCGGTGTGGGTCGGAAGGAACCCGGACCACGGCGTTGTGATAGGCGCCTCCATCGTATCGGCGGCGACGGCCACCGAGGTTGGGGCGACGGGCGTAAAGCGGCAGCCGTGGGCCAACGCTCCCTTCATTCCCGGACCGCTGGCCGATTACATGAGAACGCAGTTTACCTTCTTCAACAGTCCCGACCTCACCGACGCCGGGCGGCCCATTCTGGCCGGGCTCAATTATTTCCTGACCCACGAGGCCCGCGGTGGTGTGGGTACCAAGCTGCTCGGCGAGAAACGGGACGTGAAGGTCTGGTTGAGCTGGCTGGCGAAATTCGCCCACGGCGAGATGAAGGGCATCGAGACGCCTGTCGGCTTTATCCCGAAGTACGACGACCTCAAGGCCCTGTTCTCCTCGATCATCAGCAAGGAATACCCGCGCGGGCTGTACGACAAGCAGTTCTCGATCTACATCGACAAGATCATGTCACGCATCGTCTTGCAGCGCGAGGCGTTCGGCAAGGAAGAGAACCTCCCCGAGAAGCTCTTCCAGGTCTACGACGAGTGGGCCAAGGGGCTCGGAGTGCTGAAGGAGAAGCACGGGGCGGTCGTGACCCCGGACATGCTCGTTTAGGCTCACAGGCTGACCCGGACTGTGCGATGCCCCGGCTTGTGCGCGCGCATCTATCCTGTTTTCGCCCATACGCCCGCCCTCCCCATCCGGGAGCTATGCCCCGGTCCACCCACCTTTCGGGGAAGAGCGGGGAGATCAAGGAGACCATCTTCACGGTCCTGAACTTCCTCCTGCCCGAAAAGGGCGCACTTTCCCTGCGTGGTTCAGCACGTAGGTCGGGCTCCGCCCGACATGGCCGTTGCGGTGTCGTCCGAACCCCGCCGGCGTGATTGCGGCGTCGGGCCGAGCCCGACCTACATCGCTTCCGCGTTTCAACGTTTCAATGTTTCGACGTTTCGACGTTTATGGTTTTATGCGTTTATGCCTAGATCTGACTTGCCAAACAAGGACTCAAACACGAAGCCGGCCTGTTCGACGTTTTCGCGGGCGCCTTCCTGCCGGTCGATGACGGCTACGATGCGTTCGACGTTTGCCCCAATCTCCTTGATGAGCCTTGCGGCTTCGAGCACCTGTCCGCCGGTGGTGGCGATGTCCTCGACCAGGAGCACGGAATCGGCGTCGGTGAGCTTTCCCTCGTAGGGTTTGCTCGTGCCGTAGTCCTTCTTGGTGTTGCGGATGATGACGAAGGGCCTGCCGGTAGCCATCGAGGTGGCGGCTGCCAGGGCAACGCCGCCGAGTTCCGCTCCGGCGATCAGGGTTGTCGATTCGATCACGTACCCGGCGAACATGTCGCCCAGGGCTCGGAGGATTTCGGGCTGGGTCTCGAAGAGGTATTTGTCCAGATAGTACTTGCTCTTTCGGCCGGATCTGAGGGTGAAGTCGCCTTCGAGGTAGGCAGCCTCCTTGATCATCCTGGCAAGTTCGATCCGATCCATGATTGACGATTGTAGATTCACGATTGACGATTGGCAATCCACCATCTACAATCGGCAACCGGAAATCGACAATCAACATTTTCCAGAGTGGCTGCCATGTCGCGTGAGAAGCTGCGTTCCTTCGATTTTCTCAGTCCGCTGGACACCCGTTACTACGGAACGGATCCCGCGTTCTTTGACGCCCTTCATCCGTATCTGTCCGAGGAAGCGATTCTTGTTTATCAGATGAAAGTCGAGCAGGCGCTCGTGGCCCAGCTCGAGGCGTCGGGCATCGCCCCGGCCGGTGCTTCCGCTCTCGTGGCTGAGGCGGTGAAGGAGGTGACTCCCGAGGAGATTTATGCGGAAGAGCAGCGGATCGGGCACAACATAAGAGCGCTGGTCAACTGCATTCGCCAAAGGCTTCCGGAGCGGGTCCAGGGCTGCGTGCATCTTTTTGCCACCTCAAACGACATCATGGACACCGCTCGCGCGGTCGCCCTAAAGGACGTATGCCGCGAGGTGGTCATCCCGGACCTCTGCGCTCTTGTAAAAGTGCTTGTCTCGACCGCCCGGCGCTACGCGGATACGCCGCAGATAGGTCGCACACATGGACGCTACGCGGAGCCGGTGACGGTCGGCTACTGGCTGGCCAACTACGTCGAGAGGCTGGGGCAGCGCGTGGAGCTGATTGCCCAGGCGGCATCGAACCTTCGCGGGAAGTTCTCCGGCTCTGTTGGAGCCCATAACGCTTTGGCCCTCAACTGGGCGGACGACCCTGCGAAGGTCGAGCGGGAGGTTCTTGCGCGTCTGGGTTTGCGTCCGTCGGACAATTCCATTTCGACACAGGTGGTGCACGCCGAGTACGTCACCGACTTGGGGCACGCTCTTGTTTCGACGTTCTCGGTGTGCGCGAACATAGCCGATGATTTTCGTCATTTAATGCGCTCCGAGATCGAGGAGATCAGGCAGAGTGCTGATGCGGCGTCCGTGGGGTCCTCGACGATGCCGCACAAAGTCAACCCCAAGAACTTCGAGAACGTCAAGAGTCTGTGGAAGGCTTTCATGCCGCGCATGGTGACGCTCTACCTCGACCAGATCAGCGAACACCAGCGCGACCTGACCAACAGTGCCTCCGGACGGTTCTTCAACGAGCTGGTGGCCGTCGTGGACTACGCCGCCCGCAGACTTCGCCACGCCATCGAGAAAACCGAAATCAACCCCGAGGCCTTGGAGGCGAACCTCGAGGAGAGCTCGCAGGAGATCGTTGCAGAGCCTCTGTATATCGCTCTGGCACTCGACGGACATTCGGATCCGTACGAAGTGACCCGCTCCCTGGTGGCCAAGGCGCGGGAGCGCGGCGTGGGCCTTCTGTCATTTTTGAAAACCGACGACGAGGGCCAAAGGACTCTTAAGCGGCTCGCCCCGACCCATCGCCAAACCGTTCTCGACCCCCGCCTATACGTCGGTGATGCACCGGATCGTACGCGGATGGTTTGCGATGATTGGGACCTGCGGCTCGATCCCGAGCGGTTAGCGGCGCCGCTTCGACGACCGCCGGACAAGGAGGCGTTGGTGATCGGCGGCTACAGTTGACAAACCACCGGAGCCGATATTAGACAGAAGCAGCAGGGATGGGGAGCCGCCGCCCTCGGACGCCTGGTATGGGTCATTCATACCGCAAAGAGCGCAGAGCGCGCGGAGAGCGCAGGGTATTGTCAGGAAAGACGTTAAGGCAAGAGCAGGGTGCATCCCGTTTCGACGGCGTGTGGATCCTCGTTCTCGGTATAGCTCCTTGTGTCTCTTCCTTATCTGCCTTTTGTCTGCGGTCTCTGCGTGCTCCGCGGTGAATCGCCCGGGCCAGCAGGGAGGATCGACTTGATCGCCACCGATAAACTCCGTCGCATCATGCTAACGACGTTCGCGGTGCTGGCGTTGCTGGCCGGTTGCGCCCCGACGCCCGTAGTGACCGATGGTTCCGAGCCGTCCGACGGGGTGTCGATCGCCGGCGGGGGGTCGGTGGAGCGCGAGGTTCAGGGGGCGATCACCACGCTGACGGCCTTGCCATCCGAAGGATGGCGTTTCGATCACTGGGAGGGGCCAAACGACACCTCCGCGGAGAATCCACACAACGTCTCAACGGGCAGCCTGGGCGGCTACACGGCGCTCTTCGCTCCCGAGTTTGAGGCGCAGATCTCCGGGGAGGGAGAGGTGGACGCCGACTCGCAGACGTCTCAAGACGGGACCGTGGTCACGCTGACCGCCACGGCCACGGAGGGTTGGCGCTTCGCCGCGTGGGAGGGCGACCAGAACGGGATCGATCCAAGCCTGACCTTTACGGTCGAGCCGGGGACAACCGTAACCGCCGTGTTTGTCCGGCAGGTGGAGTTGACCGTCGCGATCGAGGGAGAGGGAAGCGTGGAGGTCGAGGGTCTCGATGACTTCGGTGCCGAGCCGGTGCTGGTTGACGAGGGGGAGGAGCGAATCCTCACGCCTGTTCCCACGGACGGTTGGCGTTTCGATCGGTGGAGCGGGGCCGTTTCGGGCTCGGACAACCCGTTGACCCTGCCCCTCGATGAGGATACAGCCATCACGGCTGAGTTCGTCGAAGGGCTGACCTTGACCGTGCGCGTCCTGACGGAGTCGGGTGCTGCGTTTTTCAGCGATGACGATCCTGCCAGCGATACCTTCACCGGCAGCGGGCTCTACGACTCGGGTGCGGTGGTCGAGCTGGTCGCGCAGATTCCGGAGGGGTGGGTGTTTGACCGCTGGCTGGTCGCGGACGGCGGTTCCGCTGCAGTGGCGGAGCCGGCCTCTACGTCCACCACGGTCACTGTAGAACGCGAGATGACCGTTACCAGCATTGTCATCGATCAGACTCGCGAGCACTCGCTGCAGATTCTCTCGGACACCGGAGCCGAGGGGGTCCCCTTCGTCGAGGGTGCGGCCCAGGTCACCCTGGCCGCCAACATTGCGGAATGTAACTTCGGGCTGGCCTTCTCTGCCCGGGGATACTTTCTGGCGTGCTGGTCGGATCTGGAAGCTCGCCCGGCGGCCCAGCGTGAGCCCTACGGGGGCGTGATGGTGCGGAACACCTTCTTCCACGGTGAGGCGGTCACGCTGAGCGCGTGCAGCTATGTGATTCAAGCCGGTGAGGCTACTTTCTCCGGGCGGACCTCGGTGAGCGGATGGGCGGGGGATGCGGATTCATCGACGGACACGGTGACGGTGATCATGGACGATGACAAGACGCTGGAGGCTCTGCGCTAGCCCGGATGATTAACCGCGGAGACGCCGTTAGCTGTTAGCTAATAGCTAAGGGCTAACACTGTTATGACATTTGTGTTTATCAGCAAGCGATCGGGAGTGGGTGTCGCGCTGCTCTGCGTTTGGGCTGCGTCGTGCGTGCCGCGTGAGGACGGCGATAACGTGCAAGGTCCGGAGAGTCCCAGCGATCTGACGGTGATCGGCTCCGCGGACTCTGCGGCGATCTTTGAGGGTACACCCGCCGCCCTGAGCGCCACGGCCTCGCGGGGTCATCCTCCCTATCTTCTCCGCTGGAATCAAGACGCCGGTCCTGAGGAGTTGGAGCTCACCGGGCTGACCGCGGCTACCCTGGCGACCGAACCGCTCACCGTCGCGGGTCGGTATGTCTTCCGCGTCGTCGCAACTGACCGCCAAGGATTCCACGCCACCGACTTTGTGGCTGTCGAGGTTCTTCCGGCGGTGGTGGCGAGCGCTTCCGAACTTATTATTGTGGGCGATCCCTCGGATCTGGTGGCCACGCTGGATGAGTCCTTCCCGGACCTGGAGCTTCGCTGGGAGGTCGTCCGCGGAGAGGGCACGATCGCGGATGAGACCGTGGCGGTAACCACGCTGACCGCCGCGGCCGGGGAGACCCTCGAGGTGGTGCTGACCGTCACCCTCCCTTCCACCGGGGCGGAACCGGTGCTTACCACGCGGGAATTCGAAATTGTTGCGGTCTACGATCTGACTCCTCGGGTGCTGATCGAGACCACGTTGGGCGACTTCACCATTGAGCTGGACGGCGAGGCTGCCCCGCTGCACACCGCGAACTTCCTGGCCTACGTTGACGACGGGTTCTTTGCGGGGCTATTATTCCATCGGGTGGTCTGCGCGGAGGACGAGGAGACCGGTGAGTGCGAGCCGTTCGTGATACAGGGCGGCGGATATGAGCGCGTCGGTTCGGAGTTGGAGCTTAAAGAGCCGACGCGGGACGCCGTGCCCTCGGAAGCCGAAAACGGCCTGAGCAACGGGGAGCTATACTCCGTGTCCCTCGCCCAGAGCGGCAGCGACCCGGACTCCGGCACGACGCAGTTCTTCATCAACCTGGATGAGGACAACTTGTCGTTGGATGAACAGGGGTTTACGGTCTTTGGGATGGTCGCTGAGGGGACCGACGTGGTAGACCTGATAGCCGCGGTGGAAACGACGGATAACCCGGTCATAGGCTTCGGGGAAACCTCGCTGCCGGTTGAAGATGTTATCATTGAGCGGGTAAGCCGCGAATGAACAGCCAAAAGGTCAAAAGGTCAAAAAGTCGAAACCACGAGGTGTCGGAGTTTCGACGTTTTGACTTTTCGACGTTTTGACGTTTTGATGTTTGGCACTATGAATAACGAAGACCCGACCGCCACACTCACCGATCTTACAGCCCGGATCGTCGCCATCCGGGACTCTCTTTGACTTCCCAAAGAAACTCGAAGCCTTAGGGGCCGTCGAGCGGGAGATGGCTGCCGCCGGGTTCTGGGACAATCCGGAAGCCGCCCGGCACACGGTTCACCGGCTAAAGTCGATCAAGGCTGTCGTCGAGCCGGTGCGCAAGCTGAACGACGAGGCCGACGAGCTATTGGCGATGGTCGAGCTGCTCACTGAGGGCGACGACGCCGAGGTCCGCAGCGAGCTGGACGTGGGAATGGGCCGACTTTCCGGCGATGTGGACCGGGTCGAGGTGCTGACCCTGCTCTCCGGCCCCAATGACGAGCGGAATTGTTATTTCAACATTCAAGCGGGGACCGGGGGGGCGGACGCCTGCGACTGGGCTCATATGCTTCTTCGGCTTTACGAGCGCTACTTCGTCAGCAATGACTATGAGATTGAGGAGCTCTCCCTAAAAGCCGGCGAGGAGGCGGGAATCCAGTCCTGCAGCCTGCTGGTCAAGGGGCCCTACGCCTACGGGTATCTCTCATGCGAGACCGGCGTGCATCGGCTGGTGCGCATCTCGCCCTTCAGCGCTCAGGGCAAGCGGGAGACCAGCTTTGCCTCCGTGGACGTTCAGCCGGAGATCGATGACATCGAGATCGAGATCAACTGGGACGAGGACGTGCGTGAGGACACCTATCGTGCCAGCGGCGCGGGCGGGCAGCACGTCAACAAGACCTCGTCAGCCGTTCGTCTCACCCACTTGGAGTCCGGCCTCGTCGCCCAGTGCCAGAATGAACGCTCCCAGCACAAGAACCGAGGCACCGCCCGCAAGATGCTAAAGGCCCGGCTGTTTCAGATGGAACAAGCGAAGCGCGACAGCGAGCTGTCCAAGATCTACAGCGAAAGGGGCCAGATCGGCTGGGGAAACGCCATCCGCAGCTACTTCCTCTACCCCGAGCAGCGGGTGAAGGACTCACGCACTGGGCACACCACGTCGAACACCCAGGGCATCCTCGACGGGGAAATCCAGGAGTTCATAGACGCGGAACTCCGCCGCCGAGCAACCGCCCGACACAAATAGAAACGTCGAAACGTCGGAGACCGGTACGGTGGAGTGAGCCGGTTGACCCACCCGGCGGCTGCGCCGGAGAGCTTGCCACCCGGGCATCATCCGCTCGCACGGCTCCGACCGGGTCGGACAAGCTGGTGGGGTGAGCCAAGAAACTCTTGGATTGGAGTTGCATTGGGCTGGCGAGTTCGGTAGTCTGATGGTGGTACGGTTCAACGATATCGGCGGCGGTGTATGTTTGGGGGGTGCCGGTTCGTTCGGCCTCAACTCAAGGCGGGTTTCGGCCCGCGCGGAAGGAGTTCGTATGTATCACACCAAGTCGCTCTCTGTCGCCTTCACCGTACTGGCATGCTGCGCCGGGACGGTATCACCGGGATACGCCGGGCCGACCGGCTATGAGAAGTATCAGGTCGTCCGAGTCAATATCACCAATGACGCGGAGCTCGATACGCTCCGCCGCCTGGAAACTCTCGGTCGGGACTTCCAGGTCTGGTCCCATGCGGTCCGGATCGGTCCGGTGGAGGTGCGTGTCGCTCCGGCGGCTCAGCCTGCGCTCGAGGCCAGCGGACTGCGCTGCGAAGTCATCATTGAGGACCTCCAACAATACCTGGACGGGCTGTTCGCCGGTTCCCGCGGGGACGACTTCTTCGATTCCCTGCGCACCTACGAGGAACACAACCATTTCATGAATGATCTGGTCCGCGCCCATCCCGACCTGGCTGAGCTAATCATCGTGGGGCTCTCGGTGGAGGGTCGGTTGCTGCGGGCCCTGCGCATCACCGGAGCCGGTGACGTAAAACCCGGTGTCATGTACCACGGCGCGGAGCACGGCAATGAACAAGCTCCGGCCTCGGTGACCGCGTATGTCGCACATTATCTGCTGACCAATTACGATACCGATCCCGTGGTCGCAGCGCTGGTTGACCAGGTCGAGTGGTTCCTCATGCCGATCATGAACCCGGATGGATACGTGGCGTACGATCGCTGGAATGCGAACTCGGTCGATCTGAATCGCAACTGGGATGGACCCGGTAGCGGGAACAGCCCCTGGGGTGGCCCATACCCCTTCTCGGAGCCGGAAACCATCGCCATGCGCGACTTTTTCCTTGCCCATCCCAACGTGCGCGTGCACGTCGACCTGCACGGCTACGTCCCCTGGATCATGTGGGCCTGGGGGCATATTCCCGACCACTGCCCTGACCACGCCCGGTTCGAAGCCCTCGGTGCTGAGTATCGCGATCGGATCTACGCCGCGGGCGGCGGGGATTACACCATCGGGACCATCTACAACGTCGCCTACCCAGTCTCGGGCTGTTCCACCAATTACACCTACGGCGACCTGGGATTGTGGGCGTTCGGAATCGAGGTTGTTCATGACGGCATGCCGCAGATCTGTGAGGAGTTCCTCTCGAGCATGCTCTATCTGGGCGAATGGATCTGGGACACTGACTGCAACGGCAACGGCGTCGACGACGCCGGGGACGTTTCCAGCGGAACGAGTCACGACTGCAACGGCACCGGAGTTCCCGACGAGTGCGAGGTGCTTGACGCCAACGACTTCGACACCGACGGCGACGTGGACCTTGATGACTTCGCCTTCTGGGCCGAGTGCCTGGCCGGTCCGGGCGTAGCGCCCAACCCACCAACGCCCGGGTGCGTGAGTGCATGCCTCGCCACTTTCGACTCCGATAGTGACGCGGACGTGGACGAGATGGACTTCCGCAGGTTCCAGACCGTGTTCACCGGCGGCAAGTAGAGCGAGAGGGGAAGGCAACTCGTTTCCTCGTTCAGGGCGTCACCCCTGGGACTCAATCGGTTTGTGACGCCAAAAACGAACGAGCCTGTCCATTGCACGCATCACTCAACGGACCGTTTTGAGATCGGTCTTCACCTCAGCGCGGTATCGTCCGATATGTCGTTGATCGGGGTACTGTTGTCGCGAAAGTGAAGATTGATCACCATGTCGAATAAACGAAGGAAGAGAGGTCGCCGGAATCGGGAGCAGACGACCGCCGGAGCATCTGGGCAGAGCCGTCAGAAAGCCGATCTGGAAGCACCTGCCCCAACGAGCGAGACCGCGCCTTCTCCAGCCGTTTCGCACGTCGGGAACGCGAGTCAAGCCGCCGGTCCGAACGTTGTGGTGGCCTTTGCATCGACCGGGCGGATCCATGAGCAGACCCTCGGCTCGATGCAGACCATGATTAGGGCGACGCGCTCGGCTGCGTCGGTCGAGATGTGGTGGCAAAACGCCTACCCGGGCGGGCGGTGCCGCAACCTGCTGGTCGACCGCTTCCTGGCGGACAAGAGCAAAACACATCTGCTGTTTGTAGATACGGACATGGTGGTTCCCGAGGGGGGGCTGGACCTGCTGCTTGAGACGAATGAGCCCTTGGTTTGCGGCCCGGCTCCGATCTGCCGACCCGGCGATGGGGACGCCTCCACGTCTTGCAAAACGCCTACAGACCTCACCACGAACATCATGGACGCCGACGATCCGGACCTGATGGATGCAGCGGTAGAACCCCAGGACCCAAGCGTTGCATACCGCTCGCGGCGTCCCGGGGAGATTCCCGACTCGCTGTTCACCTGCGACGTGACCGGCATGTCCTTCTGCCTGATCGCCCGTGAGGTTCTCGAACGGATGACGCCGCCGTGGTTTTACTTCGTCGATTTGCCCGACCGCACGACGATCGGCGTCGACGTGTACTTCTTCCGCAAAGCCCGACAGCTTGGATACCGTGTAGCCGTCCATCCCCAAGCCTGGTGCGATCACATCAAGTCAGCCGACCTGACCCGCATCGAGGGGCTTTTGGGTACGGTTGCGCCCGAGCCGCAGTGGGACTGGACTCCTTGCGGCGAAACTCCCCGCACCATGGTGGTCGCATGCACGTCAAGCCATTGGCTGGACTTTCGGACCGCGGAGGTCCTGATCCGCTGGCAGGAGGAACCCGGCGGCCGGATCGGCGTACGCCTGTTCGAAGCCGCCGATGTGGGTTGGGCGCTCGCCCGCTGGCTGCTTGAGCCGACGGCCGGCGACGCGAGTTGGGATCGGGTCATGCTGCTGGGCCCGGACATCGTTCCCCCCCAAGATCTCGCTGCCCGGCTGGGCTCGATCGACGCCCCGATCGTTTCCGCGCTGAGCCGCGGGCTGATCGACGGTACAATCGCCTACACCTTCAGCCGCCTTGACCCGGTGACGGGGAGAACTGAGTATCCATCACAACTGCCACTGGCGGAAATCACCGAGCCATTTCCGGCCCATGTCGTTGACCTGTCCTGCGCCGTGATAAAACGCGATTACTGCGGGCACGTAACCCGGGCGCTCAGCTTCGCCGCAAGTCAAGCGGACCCGACGCGTGCGTTTGACCAGCGTTTCTGCGACCTCGTCCGCGAGGAAACCGGCAGCGATCCCGTGGTCGCCCCCATCTGCGTCGAGCGGACCGCCGATGTAGGGTTACTAGGGTTGCTCAAGCTCAAGCACCAGGCTTTCACCAATCAACAAACCCAGCCCGACCACCTCCAGCCGGCGGGTGTGTGAAGTGCTGGCTCCGCCTCGTAAGTTGCGCAGAATGGTGACGCAGGTTAAGTGCGGCAAGATGGCAACAACCGGGCGGGATCCGTCGCGGCGGTCGCGGCCCCGTGTCAAGAGCGGACGGCTCGCAATGCGCCGCAGCGCGGGCTAAGATGGGTGGGCGCGACCGGGGAAGCGGCCTCGGAGGCCAAGGCGGGCGGCACGATTATCGGGAGGTCGGTGACGTACCCTTGCACGGGCCCAAGAAGTCCGTACACTGGGGATCTCCTGAGCGTCACGTGGCGTGGTCGCACGGTTGGGCGTGCGTCGTGCCCGGAGGCTGAAGCCTGGGTCGCGAATAGGCGATTGAGTAGTCGGATCTCGATCGCAGGAGGGGTGACCGATCGTGGGGCAACGAGGGCACGAAACGAGACCCATGGGGCTATAAGATGCGAGTTACGGCGGACAAGATCGGCGACATCAGAATCGACATGATGGACATTGTGGGCCAGTTTGCTGTGCCCGTTAATCGGTCCGCCCTCGATGAGCAAGGGAGGGAAGCCGTCGAGAAACTGATCGGCGATGACCTCCTTTGCGGATTGTCCCCACCGCCGCATGCTGCGCAAGACTCGGACGGAGACTGGCAGATCATTTGGGAATCGAACTCCGGCGCTAAGTTCCGCCTTGACCTCCAGAAAAATGCGCTCGCCGCCACCTTCGAATCCGTCGAAGACCACCGGCAATCGCTCGATGTAATGACGTTGCACGCCACGACCGGGTTCAACATGCTTGGCGTTCGCGCGGTCACGGGACTGTTGGTGCGGATGCGCAATCGATTCGTTCTCCCCGAAGGAACGAGCAACAAAGCCCTAGCGATTGAGAGGATTCTCTCGTCTGCAGAGCAAAGCCCATTTGAGAACCTCGGACAGCGCAAAGACGCGATCGGCCGGTTTGACTTGAAGTTCAGTCTTCGCCACAAGGACAAGTATGACGCGTTCTTCACGGTTGAGCTTCCCGCCAATCGTGACCACCGCACCGTCTGGACGGAGACGGCTCTTCGCACTCGCGCGGACACTCGCACCGAGGTGAGCAACGAGGAAGTCGCGGAGCTAATCGACTCGGCCTACGAGGTGTATTGCACATCTTATGCCGGATATCTGGAGAAGTTGCTCGGTAAAAAAGACGTAACATATCTCGACTAGACCTAAGCCAAGCGTAGTTTGATCGCTTTCTTTCAAAAAAAGACTCGAAATGCCTTCCGTAAAGCGTTAGAGTGCGGTGTCACAGAAACGACACT
>SDBU01000637.1_pt1 | contig 49263 bp, 66 predicted proteins | sample 2277071 | NCBI WGS metagenome assembly SDBU01 (sample SAMN10397929, study PRJNA504765) | marine sediment metagenome | isolation source: marine sediment core GS08_GC12, 126 cmbsf | place: Arctic Ocean: Gakkel Ridge, Loki's castle | collected 2008
CCTTCGCGGGGCCAGCTTCCCCGCCCGTATCCATGACCCGTGCCCACGGATGAGGAATCTCCAGCTTCTTTCCCGTGTCGTTGATCACGATGCATTCCCACTGGCGGAACGTCTGGGCCTCCACTGAGTCCAGTGCGTCGATCAAGAATTCCTCGTGCCCGGGTCCGACTGGGATGATGACCGCTATTCTGACGGGTTCAGCCGACGGGACAGGCCAACTCTGGCCGTTGTTGATCTTGGGGGGAGGCGCCGCAGGAACACCGAAGGGCGTCAGTTTCACCTGCTGCGACCAGGGAAACCATGCTGTCCAGTCCCAGTCGGCCTCTTTGCGGCTCATCGAGTCGGCGCGCTGCCGGTAGATTAGCGTGACCTGGTCCGTCACCTTCTTCGGCGTGAATCCTAACGATACCGCCCGGGTCCAGAACTCAGCGTCCTCGGCCGTCTTGCAGCGGCGCCGATATCCCCCGCTGCGTTCCCAGACCTCTCTCCTGTACATCGCTGTCGACGGGATCTGGTTCCGATGGATCATCTGTTGGTTGAATTGGAAGGGCACCGGCCACTTGGAGATGCCGTCGGGGTTGACGGCCATGTCGGGTGTTGATCCATCCTCTAGGACGAACTGAACTGAGCCATAGGCGATGTCGACATCCCTGGCGCCATCGAGTGCGCCCCCGAGGATCTCCAGCGTGCGAGGGCCAATCATGTTGTCGGCGTCCAAGGGGATCACGTAGCGGCCAAGTGCGGCCTCACTCCCTACATTCAAGGCACCGGCCAGGTAGAGATTCTTCGGATTCGTAACTACCCGGATCCTTGGGTCTGCGGCAGCCAAGTCTCTAGCGACGGCCGCGGTGTTGTCCGGGCTAGCATCATTGACGATCACCGCCTCCCAGTCATCGACAGTCTGGGCTTTGAGGCTCGCGATCGTGTCGGGCAGGAAGTGGGCCAGATTGTAGCACGGGATGATGACGGAGATGCGGGGCGTCTTCGCATCATGGAAGCGGCCATGACGCGCTACCACGGCTTCGTAGAGTGCAGCATAGCGCTGGATCATGGTAGGCCACGTGAACCGCCGCGCCACGTCATCGCGGGCCGCGTCGGCCACCTTGCGGCGATTTGCAATTGCCCAGGCGGTCCCTTCCTCAAGGCCATCGTAGTCGCCCGGCTCGACCAACCACCCCGTCTCACCGTGTTTGATGATCTCCCTCTGACCACCCCATGCCCATCCCACCACCGGAACACCGCACGCCATCGCCTCCAACGTACCGATGCCAAATGTCTCCCGGGTCGTACAGAGATAGACGCCAGCGGAGGCTATCAGCGACTTCATGTCCTCGAAGGGAACCCGGCCAACGACCTTGACGTTGTCAGCGTCTGCGCCGAATGTCGTGACGAAGGGCTGGTGCGGCATCCGCGTCGCGATTTCAGTGACAACGCGCGGATCGCAGATCGCATCGGGGCGCGTTTTGTTCCAGAGGACGTACCCCTTGTTGTCCCCGGGCCCCCATTCCTCCAGGTCGATGCCGTGGGGCAAAACCGCCGGCCTCAGCCACATGCCGCGGCGAAGGGCCTGCGCGACCCATTCGGACGGCGCGCTGACCGCGTCCGCCTGCTTCATCGCGTCGATCACTTCCGCGTTGACGCGGTGATACCAACGGGACCATTCGTACTCAGCCCAGTAGAGCCCGTGGGTGTGGACAACCCAGGGCTTGGCAACGGGGACCTCCTGCAGCACACCGGCGTGGCTCGCGACGAGGTCGGCCTTCGCCATGTCGTCGACGACTTCGATGCCGAACTCCGGAAGCCACTTCTGCTGGGCCTCGACCACGCGGCGGATGCCACCGTCGCCCTCGTCAGGCCCCCGGTACTGCGGCTGGATGCAGACCTTCATGATTCTCCTTCACGCCCACTCTGATACAATCTCCCTGGAGGTGCTTCGATGTCAGACGCTTACGGCGAGCTCTGCACGTTCAACGAACCCGGCCTCGCACTCAATATCCCGGTTGCCGGAGCATTCGTCAAGTGGCCTCACTTCGACGCAGGGCTAGCCGGGCCGACCGATCTGGTCGAGGTGGATGCCGCCAACAACGAACTGGAGATCGCCGCCAACGGCACCGGTGTGTATCGCGTGAATGTCGCGTGGTCGGGATACTGCTCTGCCAACACCCTGGTCCATGCGAGCATCCATGTGAACGGCGTGCGGCAAACCAAACTCGAGTTCGACCGCCAAATGGGAGCCACAACAGATCGGGGAAGCGGAGTCCTCAATGGCCTGATCGCCCTCGCCGTCGGTGATGTGGTGGACCTGCGCTTCACGACGGACATCAACAACCGGAACATCACCGTGATCCACCTGGACCTCGTCCTGGCGACCATCGTGCGCTCCATCTAGGATGGCCTCTGACTTAAGACTTCCGCCGGGTGAGGAATGGGAGTCGGGTCATAAGGTTGTAGATTGTCTTCCCCGAGCCATCCGTGTACTTTCGCGATAGCGGTATCCTCGATGGCATAGCAGGTCTGCCCACCAAGGAATTTCCTTCCCTGTATCTTGTATCTGATCAGCAGCCCCCTGCTGTCTATTGTGGGATAGTGGCCAGTCCTAGTCAGGATGCGGTGAGAAACTTCGTCCCCGATCCTGTACTTCCAGCCTCGGTGCCATGGCCACCGCAGCAACCTCATTATGGCCTCTCTCATAGCTTCCCCTTTCTCCCCATCTAGGACTCCTTCTCGAATACCTGTACATTCTGGCGCAGCCACTCAAAGGCGGGAATCTGGTCCCACACATTTCTGACCTTCTCAGTCAAGGCGTCAGAGTACTCGAGGCCAGCACCGACGAACTTCTCACGCCAGTACTCAAGCGGCTGGCAATTGACATGCTGAAGTCCCTGTTGTTTTGGCTGCGCTGCGGTGAATACGAGCCAGTGTCCGACATGACGAGCAATCGTGGAACACAAGATATCCGCTGCAGCCGGCGGGATGTGCTCGGCGAGCTCCCAACACGTAACGAGCTCGAAGCGCCGCCCCAATTCCACGGGCTGCGCCAGGTCGGCGGGATGGATTAACGGGCTGGCGTGGTAACGATCGATGCCCATCACGTCATTGATACCCAGAAGCCTAGACATGATCTTCACCAGTACAGTCGCCCCGCTGCCTATGTCGAGGAACGAACCGGGCATCTCGGGCAACGCTGCCAGGAGGCCATAGAGAGCACGACGGTTCCCCTCTCTCAGTTCGCTCAGCCCGTCGTACCAATCAGCCGGGGTTGATAGAGGCATCCTTGTCCATCTCCTCGAACTTCGTAGCGGCTTCCTCGGCCGTGATGCCGTGATTGCTCAGCCACCATGGGAAGCTCTGATGATCTCCGATGTGCTGGAATGTGTGCTCGTACGACACCCACGCGGGCCACAGGATGTCCGGTCCCTGGGTGCCGTTGAATTTCCCGCAGTATGCCAACTCGGTCTCGCCGGGCGCGAGCCCCGTTCTGTACGCCCCATACGCCTCGTGGAATCGGCGATGCCGTAGGGCTGCGTTGCCGCTGAAAATGTAGGTATCGCTGCCCTTCCTCAGCCGCCACCATAGTTTGCCTGCACCACTATAGGACACGGCCTCCTGATAGGCCACCAGGCGCCCCAGGCGGATCATCCCCACGCTTTCGTCCTCAGCCAGCACCTGGACGCACGGCCGCAGGTCGAGCGGCTGCGGTAGCACCCAGTCGTCCTCCAGATGGAGCCAGAGGTCGGCGCGCTTCAGGACTGCATCGATCCCCATGTTCATGCTACGCCCCACGCCAGCTCGTGCGGCGTCCGTGACGGTCACAGAGTAGTCCCCCCCGATCTCTTCCCAGAGCCGATGGACATAGTCCGGGCCGCTCCCGTCGTCCGCGATGTGGAAGCCGATGTTGGGGTAGTCCACCATCTGCTTGACTGATCGGATCGTCGCCAGAGCCACCGCGAGGCGCCGGTAGGTAATGATGAGAGCGATCACGGGGGGCCAGTCATTCATTGGTTCTACCCCTCGTCGAACAGGTGCGGATAGCGGTCAAACAGCCAGTCCTCTCCACAGGCCAAATCCTGAGCGTGGCGATAATTCCGTTCGATGTAAGGGGCTCGCATCACATAATCCTGCTCAGTACTGACAGTGGCAGCCGCTTCGATCTCCTCGAAGGTCGCACAGTGGATGACCCCGCGTCTGTCGATTCCTAACGTGGCTTCTAGGTCGTGTCCCCAGTAGATCGGGGCGGTGGCTGTGAGGAAGGCATCGATGACCGCCTCGGTAGCTCCGCCCCACGAAGACGGTATGACGACCGTGAATCGATAAGGCGCAAGAGCCTCCAGTTTGTAATCCGCAGGCATCCGCGTGTAGCCTTGGCCATAGGCATCGACCTCCCCTGGCCCAAGGGACTGAATCACGCGATGGCGCAGATCATACCCTTCGCTGCCGCGCTTGGGGGACGCGATGATGCTCACCTGGCGACTCTTGGGGTAGATTTGTCGGTCACCAGGATAGAGTCGGGCACCTGGAGCAGGGCAGAATATGTGGGTAGTCCCGTTGGGACGCCAGTCCCGATCTAACGAGATCGTGTAAGCGAACAGCCCTGGATGATCATCTACGAAACCATAGGGGTCGGTTCTGAGGGACCGCGACTCCAGTATCCACGCGACTTTGACTGCGGCCTCCACCGTCAACGCCTGTTCCAAACATGAGTCGGTGAACCACGCGACGCGCCCTGGCTCGCCCTCGCGCCGCCAGGAGAAGTGTCTGGGCTCCTGACCGACGGTATTCATGCAGGGCTGCCCGATGAAGGCCTTGTCATAGATGCGGGTCATATGGTCTCCCAACGCTCAGGCTACGGGGTATGAAGCAATCGCATCAAGGCTCTCCTGCCGGGCTCTCCGCTCCCGACCCAGTTTCAGGTTCCAGAGCATCACCTTCCTGGCATCCTCATATGTGACCACGCAGTCTTCAGGTAGGTACTGACTATCCCGGCCTTCCCACTCCGTAACCCATTGAATGACAGCTGGAGGAGTTCCGAACTCTCCGCCTTTCGGGTGACAGACCCCAAGAACCCATGCCTTATTGGAGGGTTCCCCAAGAGCCGCAAGGTCAGTGAATGGCGGTCTTCCATCAACCATATAGAACAGGCCTGTCTCTGCGTCCTGAGCATAAGGCTCAGGCTTCCGACCCAAGCGAAAACTCCGGCCCCAAGGCAAGATGAATCTCATTGCTCAGCCTCCTACTGTGACCAATCACATCCAAGGATCCCGAGAACCGCCTTCCAGAGATGCTCGGAGTCAGGTTCGGGTCGCTTGTCGGTCAGGTGTTCCCAGATGTGCCGGGATTCGCCCCAGTCAAACACCATGGGCCGGTTGTCGCGGACAATGATGTTGGACTCCGTCAGATCGCCGTGCTTGATCTGGCGGTCATGCAGATGCCACAGGACATAGCAGGCGTTGCGCGCGAAGAGCCACGGCTCTGTGACTGGTTCGCTGTCGCCGAGGTCTTGAATCGTCAGCCGGAAGTGCCCGGACTCGTCGCGTTCTCCGCTGATCACTTCTGGCGCAACCATTGTCCCGTGCAGTTCTTCGAGGAAGAGGCGCTCCCTTCGGAGTCGGCTCTGCTCAATCTCCGTTGACGCCTGCTTCACTACCGTGCCATCGCCACGGCGCCAGACGCTCAGGCCCTCTCGGACTTTCAGTTCAGTGTGCGAAATCGCTACCTTCATGGCGGATTGAACCTCCCTACCCATTGACCTTTGACGATGTCCTGGATCGTGTCGATCACGGGCTGGAAGCGCGCCCGCTGAATCTGCGACGTTTGCTCAGGGTGGGTGCGATGCCAATACGGGGGCGCTTGGGACTCGACACGCCAGAGTCTGCCAGCCGCCACCCCGGCTGCGATCATGGCAGAGATGAAGAGCTGAGCAGGGCAGCCGACAGAGCCCTCGTGGGGATATCCTCCCGTATGCTCCCAGAGCGCCTTCGTCACCATCGCGGCACCTGAGGGCATCACCCCGGGTCCGCCAGGTGAGTCCTTGACATCCATCCAGTAGAAAGCGAGATCGTCGCCCCGCCTCTCGTATTCCCGCAGGCAATCGGCAACGGCCCAGGGACGTAGGATGTCATCGGAGCCGAGGATGATGACGAGGGGATGCGTCGCCAGGCCTACGCCAGCATTGACCGCGTGGGCAACGCCGGACACCCATGGAAACCTCCAGAGCCGGACGTCGTTCCCTAGGGCCTCCTGGCTGAGATAGGCGCCATCGTCGATGATCAGGACCTCGTCGGCTTTCACCATCTGCGCCCGGACGCTCTGAAGGCAGTCGGGAAACCAGCGGACGTGCGAGGGAGCCGGCCCGACTGGAATCACGACGGTGACTGGGGGATGTGCCATTATTTCCACCTCTCCACCCACTCTGCAGCGAGCACATCCCGCACAAGCCCGATCACACTGCCGTAGGCCACGTTCTGCGTGTTCTGTATCTGATCTGGATGAACCCGGTACAGGTAGGGCGGCTGGGCCGACTCGACCTGGAAGACCCTACCTCCGCGGCCCCTGGCAGCGTACATCGCCGAGATGAAGATGTGATCGCCGGCTCCGATCGTCGCCTCAAGTGGCCAGCCCCCAGTGTGCTCCCAGAGCGCCTTCGTGATCATGGCGGGTCCGGAAGCGATCGCCTGGCTCCAACCGGTCGTATACTCGACGGCGAACCAGTAGTACCCGAGGGGGTCCTTATGGTGCTTCCACGCCTTCATGCAGTCCTGGAGGCACCAGGGACGCAGGATGTCATCTGACGGCAGGAGCACGATCAGCGGATGCTGAGCGAGGGCGACGCCGTAGTTGCAGGCGTGGACGGCGCCCGAGACCCATGGCGTCCTCCAGAAGCGGATGTCGGGATCAAAGTCCGCCGGGTCCAGCATCGCGCCGTCGTCGATGATCAATATCTCGCCAGCTGGCACCGTCTGGTCCCGAACGCTCTGAATCGACTCCCCGAGCCACCGTTGATGATTGGGTTTCGGCCCGACCGGAATGACGATACTAATCACGGCTTCCTCTTGGGGGCATCAGCCTCGGGCGTCAGCATCAAGCCCATGGCGAACTTGAGCAGGGCGTACCTATCGAGGAACCGGCTGTTCTGCACGACCTGGCAGTGGAGGGCCGCCGCGCAGCTCGACAGGAAGGCGACGACCTCGGGATCAGTCCCGGTGGCGAGCAGCGGACCAGCGATAGAGAGGATCGCATCTCCTGAGCCGAGAGGGTCGGCGATGTCGAGGGCCAGACTGGGGCAAGCCCTTGGCTTACCGCGCTGACGTGGGTCAGTCAGATTCAGACCACGCTCTCCCTCGGTCTCGATAACATACATACAGTCCAACCAGGCTCGGTCCGATGGATTCGGTTGGCTGAGTGCCAATTCCACTTCCGCATGATTGAGAACTAACAGATCCATGTGGTTCCACTTCGTCGCCGGATTGTTGGGGTAGTTGCCGAAGTAGGATTTGACCGTCCCAGCCAGGAAAGGGGCACGCTTTTCTATGATGTGCCGGATTATCGGTGTGAACAGCCCACGGCCGTAGTCTGCCACCAGACAGACATCTACTTCAGGAAGCAGCTGCTCAAGCCGCTCGATGATCTCGTCTTCTTCGCCCTCTGTCAGCAGCTCATTCGGCCCCTCGGTTGTAGCGAAGACCTGCCTCAGTCGATCACCGCAACGGGCGAGGAACCCTTCTGTCCGGACGGTCTGGCGTTGTGTGAGCGCCTCAGTGTGCGCCACGAAGGTGCTGAGGTGCCCCTGGAGGACGTTAGCGACGCCAGGAACATCCGACTTCTCCATGATCCGGACGGCGGGGAAGTCCTCATCGGGGCTGCCCTGTAACTCCTCAACGATATGCTCTGACTCGTCGACGTCCGTGCTGTCGCTCATCACCAGCACTCGGAGCTTCTCAAGCCCACGGACAGCCTCCAGGACCTCGCCGGTCGTGTGCCTTCCCCGAAATCCCTCTAGCCATGCCAGCGTCGCATCGGGATAGGTGGCGGCGTCTGGTCTGAGAATCCGGGACGTCGAGTCCTTGGGAGAGCTCGTGAAGCGAACAGCCGCCCCGACCTCAGCGGCGGCTTCGGCCAGAACCGGAGGGAGTCCGACAGCTGCGTAATCGATGCCCTTGCAGAAAATGTCCGGCTTCAGGGCCCGGATCGCGTCTGGGCCATGGCCGACCCCAAAGGTGTCGAGGAAGACGTAGTCAACGCACGCCAGGGCTGCGAGATGGAACAGCCGGTCATCATCGTCAATACGTGGACGGTCATCCCCCTTGTGGGCAGCAACGACGTTCGCCGGCGTGACCCCCACCACAAGGATGTCGCCGAAGGTCTTCGCCTCCTCGAGGTGGCGCACGTGTCCCGCATGAGGGATGTCGAAGGCGCCGTGGCAAAGGACGGTCGTGCGCCCCTGAGAGCGGGCTGCGTTCATCGCCTCCATCATCGCTGGGATGTCCAGAACCTTACCCATGCGTCTCGCCTCCCGCTTCCAGCAGTTCGATGAAGTCCTCTTCGTTGAGCCACCGGTCTGGGGTGTTGCTGTTGTATGGCTGCTCAACGTGGCCCGGCACAACGCCGCCCGTGACACGCTGCAGCCACATCAAATGTCCCTCTTGCGCAGCGTAGACCTTCTCAACGGGCGTGAGCAGTTCCTCATGCATCTTCTCCCCGAAACGCTGCCCAGTCAGGTCCCACGGCAGTTTGTCAGCCTTCGCCTCCCCGAGTTCATGGCGCGCCACAGCCCGGGCAACGGTTTCCATATTGGTGCCTGCGAGCCGTGGGATCAGAACGGCGCCGCCCGTGTAGTCCCTGATGTCGCGAGGAGCCAGCGTCGCGAAGACAAGATCCACCGCCTCATCAACACTCAGCCAGAAGCGCGTCATGATAGGGTCCGTGATCTTGAGACGCCCCTCCCTCGCCTGGCGCCGGAAGATCGGCACAACGCTGCCAGTCGAGCCGACTACGTTCCCATAGCGGACGAGTTTGAAGCGCGTTCCACCTGGACGGTCGTGCTCTTGGAAGAGGCGCTCCATGATCAGCTTCGTCATGCCGTAGACGTTGACGGGGCGGCAGGCTTTATCGGTACTGATACCGACGACCTGATCAACCCCGTTGTAGATTGCGGCGGCGATGACGCTTCGGCTCCCCTCGACGTTGACGACGACCGCCTCAGATGGATTGGCCTCAGCCTCGGGGACGTACTTCAAGGCTGCGGCGTGGATGACGGTGTCGTGGCCGTGTATGGCGAAGCGCAGGCGCTCCAGGTCGCGCACGTCGCCAAGGAGGCACTTGATGTGGGGAAAGAGACGCCGCGCTTCGGCCTGCTTGGCCTCGTCGCGGCTGTAGATCGTGACGTTGGTACTGGGGCAGTGCTCAGCCAGCCGGCGGATGATCGCCCTTCCGAGAAATCCGGCCCCGCCTGTAATGAAGACGCCCTTCATGTCGTTACCTCCGCTCGTAACGCTCCGCGCCATCAGTCCGGGCAGGCGGTGCGGAAACCGCTTTTCGGGTGCGCCACCCTAGCCCGGGCCACCAGCGGGCGGACAAGTGCCCGCTGGCTCTGGCCTATCTATCCTCCCGGTAGGTTCCAGTCGCTGTAGTAGCTGGGGCCAGTCCGCGACGTCTCACCGCCATCGACGAAGTACGGATCACTCGGGAACGGATCCCTGGTGTGCTGCAGCGGCGCGTATCGCACGTTCTGGATTCGTCCTGCCAGCTGAGGCGTCAGGAAGATGATGCGCGGCTCGATCTTCGCCATCCACTGGTTGCACCAGTTTTTCGGGGGCTTGGCGTGCCACGAGAACCGGCCACCGTCGGTCCAGTAGTAACTCTGGAGCCTCCCGTCCTCGACCGCCATCATGGCGCCCTGGCTGTAGTCCAGGTACTCCCAGTAGGTGACCGCCATGCCGCCCTTGATCGTCATGGGGATGAAGTAGATGTCGCTCGCGAACTCACCCGGCCCGATTGCCGCGTTGTCCGCATCCGCCTCCTCGACGATGCCATCATCGATCACGACGTCGACCCGCTCGCCATCGATCAGAAGGTAGTTCCCGTTCCTCATCTGGTCCCGCATCGCGACGTGGTCAGCCGCGTCCACGTTCACCTGTGCCTGCGTGTCGGCCGCCCGGAACGTACAGCGGTAGGTGAGGTAGCTGCAAGGCCAGCAAGCCGTCAACTCCCAGAAGAGTTCCCGGCGCATCGTGATGACCCACCGGACCGGGTTGAAGTTCTGGCGGTCTGCGTTGTGCCGTAGGTAGCGCATCATGTACGTCACCGTCTCGACGATGTCCGTACCCGAACTCTCTTCGCACACGAGCCCGTAGTTGAAGTCCTTGATGTCGGAGTCCAGCGATGGGCAGTTCGTGCCGGTGATCGCGTCAACCTTGCCGGTCCCGATCAGGATGTCCAGGCCCGGGAACTGCTTGGATCCGCCACCGGCTGAGTTGTTGGCGGGGTTGCCGATGTAGACCTGGGGAATGAGCTGGTTCTGGAAGGAGACGCCAAGTTCGACGAACGCCTGGAGAACCTCGCGTCGCAGGTTCGGCGTCCCGTTGATGTTCTGGCCCAGGACGCCCCCGGTGTCGGCCAAGAGGGGGTCGTTGACCAGACGCAGGTCGAGGAACTCGCCGCGGTTGGTCTGCTGGCCTACCCTGTTGACCTCGATCTCCTTCGTCATGTAGCAGTACCGGCCGAAGTCGGCGGTCTGCAAGCAGGACTTCGTCGGTCCCGCCACCCCACAGTCGTCACAGACACCGTCAGCCACATCCCCGGTGTTCGCCTGGAAACCCGTGATGTAGCCGAAGAGGGGATTGGTTCTGATCGTGCCCCTGCCTGGGAGCGCACCCGCCAGCCCGCGCGGCTGGATACGGGTGGAGAAGATGTCCCGCTCGATCCCGGCGACGCCGAAGATGCCCCCCGGGCCGTGCATGTAGTTCGTCGTGGGCGTCCCGCTGGGCGTGGTGTGCTTCCAGCCCGCCTGCCAGGGATCGGCTTGGCTCTTCGCGGCCATCCGGCTCGCGAGTTCATCGAGGAATGCATCCATCATCGACTCTTTCGTGGCAGTTTCCGGCGGCATCGTAACCCTCCCGGGATCAAGTTGTTGTGACGCTTCTCCTAGACTTGGGCGCTAGCCGTTGGTCGGTGCCGACTGTGGCAGCCTGGCAAGCTCGTCAAACCAAGCATTGGGACCCCCGGGGCCTGCCTTGGCTTCAGGCGAGCCGGCCTCCACTACTGTCTCCTTCGACTCGGTGGCCTGGAAGGCTTGCATCCTGTCGGCCACGCGACCCGTCAGTTGGTCGGCGATCTTCTGGTCGTCCGTCTTCTCCAGTTCCGCGATCCTGGCGACGAGTGCGTCGATCCCCTTCACCTTCTCGCCCAGACTCTCGACGGTCGCGAGAAGCCCCTTGAAGGCGTCGGAGCCCGTGAGAGCCTTCACCGCAGCCTCAGCCAGTTCGATAGCCCCTGGCTGGGTTGCCCCCGTGGGAGGGGCGCCGGCCACCGGGGCCTGAGTCTCCCCTTCCTTCCACTCGATGCCCGCGTCCTTCAACGCCTTCTCGAGCTGCTCGGTGCTACCCTCGATCTTGGCGACGGTCTCTTCGCCAAGATGCCCCACGAGCCATGCGCGTTTTGTGGCGTCCATCGTTTTGGCCTCCTCGCTGATCATCTCCACTGTCGTCCAGGGGTTTGCTGCCATCGACCTTGGGAGGGGTGACAGCTCCAGAGTCCTATACCAGCCTATGATACCACGCTTGTCGTCGGAGTAACGCTGCCAGAAGCCATGCGAGACCCCGAGATCCTGCTTGGCAAGGGATTGGCCCACACTCTCCATGCCCTTGTCTACTGTACCGCTCATGACGAGGAAGCCGTTGGAGTAGTCGGCCCAATCGGCTTGGCCCCATTTGCTGCCTGGAGTATGCCAGAGCCACGCCTCAGGGTAGTGGCCACCGCCGTCCAGGTAGGCAACGTAGTCCTCGTGCGCCTTCTCCTCGATGATTTCAGGTGGATTGTCCCGGTCGCGCCACCGGTTGCTGACCCACGCGACCCACCGGAGATCGCCTGCCGAGTCCTTTTCAACCGTGAAACCGCCGCTCGGCAGAGGCTTTTCAGATGGCTTGTCGGCTGAAAGAGCCCTTTTCAAGACTTTGACAACGCGCTCCAGCACGCTCGCCTCTTTGACCTTGCCCAGCCTCTCACGGAGGTTCTCCTTCTGCTCGTCGGAGCCGCCGGTCTTACCGATGGCCGTCCCGATGCGGCTGACCGCCTGAGACTTCTGCTCAGCGGTAAGCTGCACACGCTGGCCCCTGAAACCGCTGGGCTGCATTGCGGTGATGGCGCGTCCCACCTGAGCGACGGTGAAGTTGCCGGAGGATTCCTCAGTGAGCCGTAGCTTCCAGCCGGAAGGCTTTTCAGCGTCGGGAACCACCGCATAATCGGAGGGCTTGAACTCGATCCCGCCTTCCGTCTTCGTCTCGGCCTTTTCAGCGTCACCGTCCTTGCCAACGATCACGACCTCAAGGGGCTTGGCTTCCCACTTCTCGCGCTCACGCCAGAGCGAGGAGAGGCCGGTCGGCAGGATAGGCTCAGGATAGCCGGCGATGATGGCGCAGGCCATTGGGGCGATGAACCACTGGCAGTTGGCACAAGCCTTGGCGTCGCCACCGCCGACCGGGTTATAGGCTGCCGCGTCCTGGTTGATCTGGCGCTCAATGAAATCGTAGTAGCCGGGGCGTCCGTTAATCTCGTCGCTCTCGAACTTCTCGCCGGTGCCCTCTCCCTCTTCGGCAGACTTGATCGCCGCGTTCGCAACTGCGAAGGCGCTCCCCTCGCAATCCGCTGCCGACTCGCCCTCTTTCACGCAGGCCGCATGGCGCCCATTGAACGCACCCACCCAGTGGTTACGCTTCTCTTCCGAGAGCTTCTTGATCCGGTCGGGAAGGTCTGGATCGCCGGGTCCTGTGTACGGCATCAGCTGTCTTTCCTTATGTGTTCCGTATAGATATTACCTGTAAGAATCAGTACATCCACTGGAGATAGCTGATGGACCTCAACTAGATGATCTTGGTGAGTTTTGGGGCAACTCGTAGTGTGGAAGCAATAAGGACACTTCATGCTGGTATCCTTTCGATCACGCGGTCAACCCGCTTGTCCAATTCAGTTTGAAGCACACGGGCCAAATCGTCAACCCCTCGCCATCCCACTGAGCGGAACATGAAGGCCTGCGCTGAGCCGGCCCCCTGGACCTCCCGGTTGTATGGCGCGATATTCGAGTTCGACCCCACGATGCCCTCGATCTTGGTGAGCCCGCCGCTGACCCGCTTGCTCCAGGAGCGTTTGAGTGTACCGGTCCGGCGGTAGCCTGAAGCAGTGAGCACCTGGGCCGGATACCACGCGATGAACCGCTGGCCCTCGACAACAGTGTCGAGCATCGCCTGCTGGAGATCGCGGCCGATGCGTTGCGTATCAAGCCTAGGCCGAGCACGACCCGGCGCCGGGATTGGGATGATCTTGATCCGGGTGTTGAGCATCAAGGCCTCTTGGTAATCGCGCTGCCGTCCGACGCCACAGGCAGCCGGGCGCAGCGGCAACCGATATGGGTTCCCGTAACGGGCCGCGGCCCACCATCGGTCGGGAAGCGCTCTCCATCCAGCGGGCTGCAGATCGGGCACACCAGCGCGTCCTTCGACGTCTGCCACTCTTCAACCTCGATGCCCGCTGCGATATGGGCGAGCCGGTTCCCCTCATCAAAGACGCGCGTGATCTCCGTCGTCGCGATGCGCTCTGCGCGGACCCGGTTGAACATGGGCTCGATCGCATCGACCAGGTCGGGAAGGCCCCGGGTCCCGAGGCCGCTCTCCTGCCAGGTGGCGATCGCCTCATTCAGATTCGCCCTCGTCACCTGCTCCAGCTTCTGCCACCACTGATTGGTGTAGACCCGGGTGTAGGCCAACACCTCTTGATTGACCAGGTCCATGTCGAAGGCGAGGCCCAGTGTCGCATTGAACTCAGCAGCGCCGAGGGCGGTTCTCCGGGCCATCTCCGCAGTCGTCGTCACCATACGCAGCCGGAAGTCGGCCCACCAGTCGGGGTCATGCAAGAGGTCGTCAGGACCCTGCTTCGTTCCGAGCAGTCTGAGTCCCTTGGCACCGATCAGCTTCTTCGCTTCCTCGAAGGACTCGGCGAGCGCTCGCGCGAGTCTGTCCCCGTACTCCTCCTCCATCGCGACGCGCTGTTCCTCAGCGAAGTCAGAGACCCCTTCGACCTCCTGCTTGGTACCCTTCCCTCCCTCGGGGTGCTCCACATCAGGTACCGTGACGTCGGGCGTCACGTCCCCCTCTTCCGACAGCCGGTCGAATGTCACGGGATCAAGCCCGCCGCTGTCCAGCATCATCTGACGGGCAGCCTGCGTATCGATGATGTCGACCTCGACCAGCCCTGAGAGGGTCTCCGACCGCGTCTTCCAGAGTTCGGCCTGCTCTGTGTCGGCCTGGACGTCCGGCTCGTCGTAGCGGAACTGGACATTCTTCGGAATCACGCCGTGCCAATTGAGGGCGTACTCGATCAGCTTCATGAAGAGCGCAGGGCCGCGGCCCCTCGACTTCTCATGCAGGATCATGGACTGGGTGCTGGAGCCGAGGTTCCGGCCAGGCAGTGGCGCGAAATCCTGGTAATCGGCGCCGAACCCGAGCGCGAGTTGATTGATGTACCAGCGCATCGCCTCGTCGAAGTTGAAGCCGTCCGGGAGGGACTTGAGGTCGATCTGCTCATGGGAGATGGTCGCAGTTGGGTCCAGCGATCCCATGACGAGGGGCAGCACGTAGCGGATCATCCCCTTCTGGACCTGCGCGTCTTTGTGCTCCTGCATTGCATCGCTAATCTCGCTCGACTTGATGCCACCCCCGACGAGATGGATCGCGCTCGGGTTGTCACCGGCGATCTTCTCACGCTGGAATATCGAAAGGTCCCGCATGAGTTGCGCCGCTCGCAGAACCCGTGTCACGGCGCAATACTGCATCCCGTGCATGCTCTCGATGGGGGTGGGGAACTCGGCCAGCGAGATCACCTGGTAGTAGGCCAGCCGATGGATGACGCCCTTCCGGTCTGTGTAGTTGACTGGGAATTCACTATTGCCCGTCCTGGCGCATCTGCCGGCGTCAAGGTGGTTGACGCCGATGACCAGGGACTCTGCTGAGTTCGCCCTTCTGATCACCTCAATGAAGGCGCCATTGTCCTGAGTGAAGAGATCAATCCCGATCTTGTTGACGAACGAGAGCCAGCCAGCGCCGCGGTCTGCCATGTTGAATATGTCCTGGACGGCAGCCACGGTGCGCTTGGGACCCTCGAGTGCCCAGGAGAAGGCGGCGTTGCGGATCGTGATCGCGTAGATGGCGGACAGGAGGATCGGCTCGGTGGGGAAGAACTTCCGGAGCTCGACGTCGCGCACCGCTGGCGAGGAGCCCCAAGCGGGGAAGGAATCGGCGACGGAGGCGAGCTGTATAAAGAACCCGCTGCCTGGACTCTGGCCAGCGGGTTCTTCTAGCTGTACGCTCCTGTCCCGTACCTCGTGTCCCAATACCATCTATTTGACCAGCCAGGGGATGACGTAGAGCCACTGGTCGCCGGCCCTCAGACCGTTGGCGACCTTCTGCTGCTGGGCAGCGGTGTAGTCGTTCTCCGGGGAGTACATGATGAGGAAGCGCTTGCCCGTCTGCCGGTCGAAACCCCACCTGATGCTCTCGATGTTGACCCGACAGCGGAGTTCGCTCGGAGCCAGATCGCACCACTTCCCCAGCGTCGTGGCACGCGCAGCCGCCCGGTCCTCGGCTTCGGCAGGCTCCAGAAGTGCGCTGAAGCGGGAAGGCGAAAGCCTCCCGATCTGCTCCAGCTGCCCCGGCGTAAACTCTGTTTTCTCACTCATTGTCAAGGCCATGGTGTGCCTCCTAGAAGGCGGTCGTGTCGTTGATGGCTGCCACGGTTCCCGCCGCGTTGTCATCGATCGCCCCGTCAAGCCGGTTGCCGCAGACGACGCTATTATCGCCACCCGCGTTGATCTCTACGGAGTCACCCGTATCGACTTGGATGATTGAGGCGCCCACAACACTGTTGTCGCTCGTCGCCGCCAGGAAGATGCCGTCGAAGGCCCCGGGCGATTCTCCCCTATGTCCAATCAACCGGGTGCGGGGCGTCTGGACGTTGACGACGCCGGCATCTACCTGGATCGAGATACAGCCGAGGATCAGCGCATCGGTGCAGGGGGCGCCGGTCCGAATGCCATTCAAATCGCTGTCGGGGATCTTGACGTTGGCCAGCACGGGCCGGACGCCATCGACAAACACCGCATCCCAGTCGACTCCACCGCCACCCGTCGTCTGGGCAGCTATGTTCTCCACGATCCCATCGTCGCCTTCAAGATCAATGCCTCGCCTCGTGATGCCACCGTCGCAGACCGTCCCCCATCCGCCGCCGTTCATGTAGCAACGGTCGCCTGAGATCAGAACCCCGACGTCACCGCCTCCATTCATCGACTGCATGTAGGAACCGTCTCCTGACACCGTGATGAGTCCCTGTATGGTAACGCCAGGTCCGCGTATCAGGGCGGCATTGTCCCCTGAGAGAGTCACCGCTCCCGTGATGACGACGCCCTGCTCGAGAAAAATCCGCACCTTGTCCGTGGAGATCGTGAAACCGTCGTACGTACCCTCCTTGACCCACATGAAGTAGGGGCCGCCGTCGAGGGCGTCGTCCGCCGCCTGGATCGTCGTGTAGACCGGATGGTCGTCCCGCGAGATGATCCGGTTGTTCACTATCGCGTCAGCTACGTCTACTACTGCCATGTGTGTTCCTAGAACGCCACCGTGTTGTTGTTGGTGACCGAGCTGCCCGCTGAGTTGTCCGTGATCGCGCCGTCCGTCCGGTTGTGGGCCACGAGGCTGTTGTCGGCCCCGATGTCGAGCGTGATCGCACTACCAGCGGGATCAACGATATTGTACTGATAAACAGAGTTGTCCGCGTTCAGAAGGGCGTGTATACCGACGCCCCCCACTCCAGGAGCGACGTAGTTGCCCTCCACTCGCGCCCTGGGTCCGCCTAGCGAGATGCCGTCCGCATCAGCCGCGAGGACGATGCAGCCCAACACGAGCGCATCCTCACGGGTACCCCCGATCAGTATGCCGTTGTCATCGGAATCGACGACCTTGATCTTGTACAGGGCTGGCCTGTCAGCGCCGCCCGCGACACTCACCGCCTCAAATGCGGAACCGCCGCCGCCGGTCGTCTGGGCAGCGATGTTCTCGATGACCAGGTCAGTTCCCTCAAGCCGGATCGCGTGGCGTGTTATGCCGCCGTCAACCACGCTGTCCCAGCCACCGCCGTTCAGATAGCCGAAGTTGCCGGTGCTGAGCATCCCCGCGCTTCTCAGGCCGTTCTCAGCGATCGTGTGCCCAGCATTCCCACTCACCGTCATGAGATCTTCGAGGGTACAGCCAGGGCCTGCGTGGATCGTGATGTTGTTGCCTGGCCGAATGATCGGGCCGGTGATCACGACGCCTGGGCCGAACATGATGAAGACGTCGTTGGTCGAGATCGTGAAGCCTGGGTAGGTTCCCGTCTTGACATAGAGGCTGTACGGGGCGGCGTCCAACACATCGTCGGCATCCTGAATCGTGGAGTAGTCGCCGCCAACGGGCGCCACGATGCCGCCGAAACTCGCCGGGATCGGCCGGAGGACGGGTCTTCGTGAGAGGAGTTCAATCATCAGAATGCCGCCGTCACGTTGTCGCCCACGGTGCTGGTCCCGCTCGCATCGTTGACTGCCCCATCGGTCCGGTTGCCCGCGACGACACAATCCTCGCAGTCCACAGCGATGTCCACCGGATTCTGCACACCCGGGACATTGATCACAGAGCCGCAGAGGACAGAATTGTCGCCGTCGTCGAGTAGGTCAATGCCGTCACCCACGATAGCATCGATGATCCGCATCCCAATCAGTCTCGCTCGGAAGCCCTTGACCTGCATCCCGCGGTTATCGGCAGCCAGAACGATGACGCCCAATATCAGAATGTCGTCGCTGCCAGTCGTAATGTCGATACCGTGGTTGTCGGAATCCGCGATTCTGACGAGGACGGCTGCATGGCGATCTCCCGTCAACCTCAGTGCGTTGACGGCCGTTCCCCCTCCTCCGGTGGTCGCCGCAGAGATAACGCGGATAATGCCATCGTCACCGGCCAACTCAATCCCAGGGGTGTCGATGCCGCCGTTGCTGATGGCCGACCAGCCGCCACCGTCGATGAACCCATTGGCCCCGCTGAGCAGGATGCCGTCGAAGTCGATCCCGTTCACTGCGAGGAGCGAGTCCTGGTCGCCTGAGATCAGTAGCAGCTCGCCGAAGTCGCCCCCAGGCATCATCATGAGCGCGACGTAGTCGCCAGAGAGGGCGATGTCGCCTGAGAAGACGGTGGCGGGCTCGCAGATGACGAGGATGTAGTCGCCGTCGAGGTCGAGGTCGCCGGCGTAGGCGTCCCGGCGGATCAGCATCACATAGGGGCGGTCGCCCTGGGCATCGTCGCCGTCCTGTGGCGTGGCGTGGTCGTCGGGGATGATTAGATCAAAGTCACGGGGAGTGACGGGGACCGCGATGGGATCAAACAGTACGACGCCCAACAGGGCCTCCTAGCTGGGAGCCGGGGCTACGTCGTGGACGAACATCTCGGCCCGCACTACAGCATCCGTCCCACCGGTGGCCCGAATCGTGCTGAAATTCACGATATCGCTACGGCCCGTCACCTTCCAGGCATCGAGCGTGTTGCGCTGGAACTCGCCGTTGCCACCGCCGGCTGCCGCAGGGATTGCGGCGTTGACGCTGATCTCAATGGGCCCTCCACTCACAACCTGAAACACCACTGTCACGAGGTCCACTTGAGTCAGAGGGGGTGCTGGGAACCAATCGGTGATAGTCCGGAGGACGGTACTGACCGTGACGGTCTCCCCAGCCCAGAAGTGGATGCCCCCCCCTTGGAGAGCCTCGACGAGCGTCTCGACGGTATGGCCAGCCCAGCGAATGATATTTGCGCTTGTCGATGGGAGCTTCGGCCACTTCATCGTCGCCTCCAGCGGGGAGTATCAGGGGATAGCGTAACCGGTGCTCCGAAGTACGTCAAGTCCGCCCACAAAGAGAAGAGCCCCGCCGAAGTAGGGCTCTTCTCTGATGGTGTTGCCACCCACCGCCAGCTTCGTAGCGGGAACGCCTATGGACGAAGCATCTCCATTCTACCACAGGCAAGAGGAGAGGTGGTTCCGAGGGCAGGACTTGAACCTGCGGCACGCTGCTCTTCAGGCAACCGCTCTACCGACTGAGCTACCTCGGATTGGTAGCAGGCCCTGGAGTCGCACCAGGTTCTCGGGTTTATGAGACCCGTGGCTTACTGTCTGCCCCACCTGCGATGTCTAGTATACCATAGGCCCGAACCCATCAGTTCTGCCAGTGCTGCCATGAGCCAGGAGCAACAGGTTTGAGCGGGCCAGCGTTCATGAGCGCCAATGGTTGGCGGTCACCCCCGAGAGCCTCCGCGTTGATATTCCGATGGTCAGTCTCGACAAGTTCCTGAAGGCATGGGCGACATAGAGGCTTGATTCCGACGACCCCAGGACAGACACAGACACGAGTGTGGCCACCGAAATGGAGCCAGACCACGGACTGGAGAGTCCAGCAGCCTGCGCAGATGCCTTCCTCAGGCGCGATCTCGATCATGCGGCCCTCTTTGAATCGCCCGAGCTTGGATCATACTTGAACGTGTTCCGAGCGACTTTCGTAAATCCGGTCGCGCGCGCCAATACCGTCCCGACAACAGCAAGAGGTTGTTTCACGCCAAGATCAATCCCTCTCGCACTCTCCAGTTCCTGAAGGACGGCCTCTACTTTGACGCAGTCGCCGCTAGTACTCGGGAGGCGCCTCCACACAGCCACTGCCGCCTCCACTATCAGGCCAGGGCGCTCCTTGGGCAGAGCGGCATCCAACCCTGACGGCGGTTCACGGGTCACAATAATATCCGTTTGTTCAAGGTAGCGAACCACCGCCCGAATCGCCTCGGATTGCCTCTTGAGGGCGGCGATCTCGGCCTCAATCTGCTCCACCAAACTCGGGGCAATATCATAGGCCGCCTGCACTCCATCGCTTGACCAGACATCAAGCATCTCACGAGCACAATCCTTCACTGTGTGCCTTCCTACTATGCCTATCTCCACTGCACGGACGCCACTCTACTGTCAGTCTAGCACAGTACTGCGTGAGAATCAAACGGGTGCCCGTGTAATCTGGAGCGGAGGCACCTACAGATTCAACCGCTGGCACTCCGCATTGGCCATCGAGAGGCACACAGCCAGATCCACCTTCCGGCTCTCCGCCTTCTTCACGAGCCGCAGTTTGGAGTCCTCGTTCGGCTGCTGCTTGGCATTGGCGTTCGTCAGATGCTCCCGCAGGTCGGGATGCCCGTCGTGGTGGATCCTCCGATGGACGATCATGTCATAGAGGCCCTTGTCGGCACGGAGCCGCTCTTCTCCCTGGCTGAACGGCCGGAACCACGCCACGTGGTCCTTCTGGAGGCGCGTCGCCAGGTCGTGCAGCTGGTAGGGGTCGTAGGCCACCTCCACCACGTTGAACGCCGTGCAGAGCTCCCGGACGGCTGCCTCAGGGCCCGCGAAGTCGATGGAGCCGCCAGGAGGGGGTGCCCACTTCCGCACGAAGCGCACCGCGATGTCGACGGGCTCTTCAGGCGCTTGCTGGCCGATCCGCGTAATGCCGACAAGACCGAAGCAGTCGCCCGACACTGCGGCATCCAGCGCGAGGATGACCGGGGTTCGGTTCCCGGGCAAGAGGGGTCCCGTCGTCTTCGGACAGGAGTCCCACCACTCGATCTCGATAAAGCTCGACTCAGCGGACACCCAGCGGTTCAGATGGATTCGCGTATACTGAGGGGGCGTCTGAGTCGCGGCCTCGGAGGCGTAATACTGGGCGCCGTGGTCCCCCTGTTGCCAGGGCTGCCGGTGGGCTCCGTCGCCCTCGTCCCAGTAGGCGAAGATCGAGGCCGGGGCGTTGACGTAGCAAGGGACCGGGCTGTCGGCGTTGGGTGACTCCTGGAATGCCGAGAGGTCGCCGAGTTCACCGGCCGTCATGTGGTGCCCATTGAGAACCGCCGAACGGTAGAGGTTGTAGAGCAGCTCCGACTCCCCCTCGAAGCCGGCGTACGACTCGACCCACCGGATGGAGTCGGGTCGTGTCGGGCTCGGTGCCATCTCGCCCCAGAAGCGGAGATCCGCCTTGTGGATGAAGCCCCAGAGTTCCGTCCAGACGCTGAGCGTCGGGTTGGCGCCAGCCTCCCCCTGGTAGTCCGTGGCGACCGCCTTGACCCGGGTCCCCGTCAGGAGGCAAACCGCTTCCTTGGCCGTCAGTTTCCAGCGACCGGGCAGCGTGTCCTTCGCGCGCTTGTACCCCGGCGTGAGCTCGATGCTCTGTTTCAGCTTGGCGAAGCCGCGCTCCCGGGCTTGGTCTACGTCGTTCCCAACACAGAGGATCTCGCCGTAGCGGCCCCAGCTCTCCGCAGCCCACCGGGCGACGAGGCCAGCGACCGTCGTCTTGCCCCCCTTCTTCGGCTCGCTCCAGATGACGGTTTTGAACGGTAGCCGCCCCTGGGCGTTCCGCGTCAGACAGTAGCGCAGCACGGCCTTCTGGTGGGGAGCCAACACGATGGGGGCCTCGGTGTCCTCGATATAGAAGTGGCGCTCGGCCCAGGCGGTGACGTCATGACCCAACTGGCGCCGGTCGAGTTCAGCCTCCAGGCGCCTCCGGGCTGCCACCACCACCGGGAGGGAGGGCGAGCCGTTGCTCGACGATCCTCGCGTGGCCGAGGAGGTCCTCGATTTCCGCTTGGGTGAGCTTGCTGTAGTCATAGTCCTGTACCATCCGGAGCTCGATTGTCAGCGGGTCCTCTTCCGTCCCAATCTGAGGCTTCGGCACATCGAGATTGAGAAGGGCCCGCATCTGCTCGATCGCCTGCAATACTGGACGCGCCGCCTTGATCCTGTCGTCTACAGGGCCAGCTATCATGAGGGGCCAGAACGTGCGGAGAACCGCAGTCAATCGCTCTAACGTCAACGCCCTGTATTCCTCAGCTGCTGGCTGCAGGGTCCGCTTGAGCGCCACTTTGACCGCAGCGATGGCACTCGTGTGAGTCCGGTAGTTCAGCGCCTTGGCGATCTCAGCGTAGGTCCTTCCCGCATTCCGCAGTTCAAGCGCCTGCCGCTGCTTCTCGATAGCAGAGATGCGCCGTCGGCTCGTTTTGGACTCAGGCATGGGGCAGTTCCGCCTTCCGCCCGGTGTACTCTTCCCAGCGTCGGATCGCGACATCGCAGTACCGCGGCTCGATCTCCATGGCATAGCAGCGGCGGTTCAGCTTCTCAGCGGCGATGATGGTGGTGCCTGAGCCGAGGAAGGGGTCCAAGATGGCCTCATTTTGGTTTGCGCTGCCTCGTTCCAGCATCCATTCCCACACAGCGAGTGGTTTAGCTGCTGGATGTGACGTAAGCCCCTCGCGACCAGCAGCCAAGACAAGAGTGTCAGGGCGAGAGCCACGGCCCTTCGCCAGATATGGATCAGGTCCGTATGCCAGTATTGGGTGGAGAAGGGTGAATCCCCACGGATTCAGGCCATTGCCAGCCGGATGAACCCATCCCAGCATCCAGGTAGGTCTAGGATAGTCCCAAAGCCATCGTTGACCTGGAGTCAGAAGAACACAAGGCCACCGACGCAGAAAGGGCATCGTCGCGGTAATGAGTGCTTTCACATTGTCCCGGCTGTCCTCGAAGTCCTCGTACTCTACTCCTACTCCATAGGGCGGGTCGGTTAGCACAAGATCAACCCCCGCGCCATTCAGGAGCACGTCATGGTCGCCTTCTTTCGTCGCATCCCCACACATCAGCCGGTGGTCGCCAAGCCGCCAGACCTGGCCCCGCTCCGTGAACGGCACGTACTCCTCGGCCTCGGCCTGATCCAGCTTGTCCGCCGTGGCTTGCTCATCCTCTTCGTCGGACACATCGGGTGTGAGGAGCGGTGCCGTCTCGCCGTTCGCCACCGCCTCCAGCATGGCGGCGACGGCCTTGTCATCCGTCTGCACCCGCTGGAGCAGCTCCATCAAGGCGTCCTGGTCGTTCCGCGCCATCGCGCCCAGCGGGTCGTGGGTGGCGAGTTCGTACTCCGCCTCCTCCGGCGTCAGGTCCACCACCAGGACGGGAACGAGCTGGTCTGGCGTGATCTCGGCGCGGAGATGGCCGTCGATGATCTGGAAGGCACCGTTGTCTTCCCGAACGATGAGGGCGTCGGCGTAGCCGATCTCTTGGAGTACACCGCGCATGGCGTCGCGCTGATAGTCGGGATGCCGACGCGGATTGAGCGGGTGAGGAATGAGTTCGGAGGCCCGGACCCGCTTGAGTTCCTTGACCCGGTCACGTATTGGCACTGCGCTCTCCTGCTGCTTCCATCATACCGGATTCTCGCTCCCCATTCCTTCCTTCACGGCTTCGGGAGGCGCCGGCGGTTTCTTTGACCGATGCCGCCGTTCAACACTGCTCCAAGGGAAACAGCCCGACCTATTCAATCGCGCTATAAGCCGGAGTCGAGAGATTCGGTGTGGTGTGTGCCGGGTGAGCCACCATGCGGCGTCGTGAGGGAGCCACCGAACACACAGCCAAAAAACGACGGGAACGAAAATGTCTTGTATCCTACGCCGCCCCATCCACCAATCTACATCGAGATAGAGTGATTCCATCATCAACCTCCTGGATTCTCGCTCCCCACCGCGCGCATCACCCGACCATCCGAGAGCATCGGGGGCATCTCGCTCGTCCTGTACGCCTCCTCAATCTGGGGCACCAGGCGGTCCCCCACCGTCGTGTTGTCCGGCAAGACCAGGAAAGCCAGAAACTCCTCCTCGAACGTGGAGATTTGGGCCTCAATGGCCTCCAACTTGGCCTTGACCACGAGGGCCAGAGCCCTCCACCGCTGACGGCACGCCTGCTCCCACGCCTTCAGCGCCGTCTCCGCGTCGCGCTCGCGGCCTCTCGCGGGCGTGTACTTGAATTCGTCGGCGTTCCTGTCGGGCATAACGAGGCCAAACCTGACGATCTTGCCGCGCATGCGAAACTTGATGAGCGCCTTCTCTTCGGCCCATTCGTAGCCGAAGGCATCGGCGCCGTACCTCATGAGGATGCGCTCTATCTCGGCTCGTGATCGGTCAGCGGACACCTCGGTTGCTTCGGCATATCTAGCCACGGTCATGCTCCTCTTTGCTCGTCCCCCATCGCGCGCATCACGACTTCTCCTCCCTCGGCGGCGCTGGATGACAAATTCCACAAACGAGGCCCCGGCCTGGCAGCCGGCACCACCAACGGATGCGGTGGCAGGCGGGGCAGGGTGTCATGGCGTCTCACCCTCCTTGCTCACCAGCACCCGCCCGCCCGAAAATTCCATACAGTCGCACTTGCCATGTAGACCGCAGTAGACGCCACCTCAACACGGGACTAGCCATGCCTACCGCCCCGTACCCGACCACCATCCCGCATTTCGTCGTGCTGACGATTGCTCTCGCCAAGTGCGGTACCGCGATGCCCAGCGACCTTGCTTGTCACGGCCACAGTCGAGATAGGAAAACGTGTGGCGGGTTGGCCCCTCATTGCCCAGACAACCATGCAGGGGGTGCCGACACGTTGGACGTCCACCACAAGGATTCCTGAAGCGCCAGTATCCTGATGTGCTAGTGGGCTCTACATCATCAGGTGAGCAATGATGGGCCCAGTGCAGATAGTTCGTGAAGTCTCTATTCAACGGATACCCCTCCTGTGTCCGACGCCTACCCGCCTAGGCGTCAGACTACTACTACTTGCTGGCCCTGGGCCACTCTCCCAGAGATGCCCCTGCATTCCACATCAGCTTGTTCGGCCTTCCGGATACCGTCTACAGCCGTCAGGGCACCGTGTAGCGCGGCGTGTTCTCTTGCACCACCAGCATCGCCTAGTTCCAGGACTGTTCTACCGCCTCAATAGCAGCGAGCACGTCGTCGATGTCAGGTCCCTCCAAAAGGATCAACGCACCTGTAGCGGACCCGTCCTCACGACGCATGACAACCTTGGCAACACCCGCATCGTACTTGTGCATTGTCTTCAAGGCTGCCTCAGCGGCAAGCCCGATTTCCCCGGCGTTCAACGCCATTGTTATTTCCCTTTCTGTTCTCAGCCCCTTGGCAATAGTCCATTACGCCTCCGGCGGGGGGGCTGTGACCAAGTCCATTTGGGATTGGAGCGCCCCATCTCGTTCTACGCTTCTGTGTTGCGTGGCCGTCACCTCGAGATGATGTATGTGGCAGAGCGTTTCCAGGTTGTCCAGATGGTTGTGGCATCCAATGAGGTAGCCCCCGCCCCTTCGTGGCGCGATGTGGTTCACTTCCAAGGAAATAGCCCTCGCCCCTTCCAAGGGAGACGACTTTCGCTCATCGCCACACCGCCTGCACCGTTTGCCGTCGCGTTTCAGGGCCGCGCTCCGAGCGTATCCCAAATGGTGGTTTGTCAGGTATCGCATTCGGCACGCCCGAGATATCGCCGCCTTGCAAAACCACCTATTCCGCCCTTCCAAGGGAGCGCCGCACGCACCGCAGGTGCCCGGCACCTTTGTTGATTCGCGCGGCTTCCACTCGGCCCCCTGGCAATAGTCCATCACGCCTCCGGCGGGGGAGCTGTGGCCTTTCGCACGTCTGAGATACGCACATCGAAGCGGCAACCACATTGGTCAACTAGCAGCCACCGTTGATCTTGACATATCCCTTGAACGATAAGGGGATGCCCGGGTGCGAATCCTCTGGCCCACTCCACTACGTCACCCTGACGGATCGCCCCTCGGGTTTCAGCGTCTCCACGATCAGATCCAGGTCGCTCGGTCTCCATAGGTACACCTCTACGCCAGGACATTCCTTCAAGGCAGCAAGCCAGAGAATCTGTGCTGGTGAAGGCTTGGCTTTATCATCTTTCTTGAGTTCTATAAAAAGGATTCGCCCATCTCGCACCAACACCAAGTCGGGGAAACCTGCCTCAGACCGACGTGAGTTGAAAGTATGATAAAGTAACCACCCAAAGGGGTCTGCAATCTCCCTGCGAATCTTATCCAGAAACGCCTTCTCTGTTGTCATCCTTCGGCCTCACTCATCGGTTCGCCTCAAAGACCGCTTTGGCAAATCCAGGGGGCGTGATGCTCCTGAGTGTGCTACGTTCCGGACTCGCGGACATCCAATGAATCGGCAAGGGACTTACCGGTTTGACGGGGTTGGTCGCAGGCATATTGAACTGCCCCCAAAGACAGGTCTTTTTCCTCCACGGGTCTCCGTAATCGCATGGGTCGAAGTAGGCCACCGAGAGCCCCACGAACCTCCGCCTCTGGCTATTCGGTTGTTAATTCACTGTCCTCTTCCACTCCCAATACTCCTGAGCTCGTAGCTCTGCGTCTGGGCCAGAGAATATCACAACATAACACCGGCCCTCGGTATCTATGGATTCTACTCGCCAATTATCTGCGTTCTGCCTGTCTCGGATCATTTCGTATCTCATTTCTTCCCTCCCACGAACCTCCGCCTCTGGCTATTCAGTTGTTAATATGTGCGCGGGCCGGAGTGGAGGTGAGGGGAATTGAACCCCTAGCAGCTAGGGTCTGCAAGCAGGTTTCCCTTGCCACTGAACCTTCCACCCCCACGATCCACGCCTCCTCACATTCTCAGTCGCTACCGATGCGGCCCTTCCATGTCCTCACCCCCTCTCTGCCTGTAGCCTAGTCCGCACACCCCTACCTCTGCGCCCCATGCCCATGCGCTGCACAGGTGTATATACAGGTGTATATACAGGTGTACGCTCAGTCCTTTGTGTTGGGGGATACTCTGTTCTTGCTCAAGACAGGTCTCTCCTACGCTCCTCGTGCGTCTCAGGGGCATTTCTGGAGTGGAGGTAGCGTCTCATACCACGGTGCAAATGCCACAGGCTTCTTCGGCTGGTGCTGCCAGCAGTAGCCGTTGGGCTGGGGTGGACGGCTGCACTGTCGGCGCTGGTGATAGAGTTGAAAGCCTTGTGCCCCGTGACTCCGGATCTGGTCACGGACATAGAGAGCCTCTCGGCATTGTGCTGGGTCTGGATAGTCGTAGTCACTCACCCCGCGCCTCGTTGGGCCATCGCTATCCCCCTCGCTTCCGGTAGTCCAACGCCTTGCATTTGACCACCTCTCCGACACCTGAGCGTGTGTCGAACATCCGTGACGCCAGACGTGCCCCCCAAGTCTCCTCGACGGTCTCTCGGATACCGCCCTTGCCCGCCACCGGATTGCAGGTCAGGAGGGTCCAGGAGCCGTCGAGGTACCGCTGGTCAATGAGCCCGGTGAGTTGCCCGATGTCCCACTCCGTCACGGCCCGCTGCCCGATGTCATCGATGATGAGCAGTCCGACGCGGGCATACTGGTCAAGCAAGCTGTACACATCCTCTTCGCCCCTGGCCGTGAACGTGTGCTTCAAGCGCTCCACGATATCGCCGGCCCGGTCATATCGTGCCGTCCGGTCCGACTCCAGGCTGGCGCGCACGGCGGCTTCGGCCAGGTGGGTCTTGCCACAGCCCGTCACGCCGATCAGCGTGAGGAGCCGAGGCCCTTCACGCCGCGCCATGTGCTCTACCGCCTGATACATCTCCAGTGTGTCGTCCACCATGCGGAAGTTCTTGAACGTCCGGGGCCCGATCCCGTCGTCGCGGGCGGGTAGGTTTGCGGAGCTGAGACGCTCGCGCCGGTTCCGCGTCAGTTCCTCTTCGGCCGCCACACACTGGCAGCCCAGCGCAATTGTGTCTGCTGTGGGCGGACCAGGAAAGCCCTCAAATGTCCAACTCTTCGATTCTCGATATAGATCAGGGCGGTGCTCTTTGACCCACAGGGTGAAATCCTGTTCCACTCCAGCCCGAACGAAGCCGCAGGTCGGGCAGCGATATTTATCCGGTACCGGCGTCCGTGTCTTCATTCCGTTGTATATGGCCTGGAGATTACGCATTCAGGTCCTCCGCTATACGAAACAATGCCCGCCGTCGCACGGTTGCTCCCAGGCGATCTCGAGCTGAGACGCCCCCTCGTCCTCGGGGATGCTCACCGCCTCGGGCAAGGGGCGCCGGGCCGGATGGGCGTAGAGCGGACCGTGTCGCGGGCGCCGGCCTCTGATTGACTCATCAACCGCTATCGCTTCCTGCCAGTCCGGGCCCCCTGCCCGCTTCAGCGCCTTCCAATTGGCCAGCGATGTGTATGGACAGAACGTGCAGGACGACTTGACCGGCACATCCAGGTTGTGTGCTCGGAGCCACGCTTCGCAGTCGGCCCGAGTCATTCGCATGTCCACCAGGGGGTAGGTGTTGATGATGTACTGTACATCGCTGTCCCTCATCCGGCTCCATTCATCCAGGCTGATCCCCTGGCACGACTCCACGTCGCCGGGCTTCGGTCTAGGTATCAGACTCCGGATGTACTGTCGGATCGGCGTGATCTTCCAGTCATGGGTACACTGGCGCCGAATCGCCCCACGCTTTCCAGTCTCTTTGTCAACTGTGAACGCAGGGATCATCACCCCGGTGCCTGCCCAGTCCTCGCGGATGACGCCTATCCGCGTCGCCATGACCGTGACGACGCTCACGCCCCGCTCTTCCAGCCACGGCTTCCACTTGGCTGCATGGGCATAGGTCGCCTCGTGCTCGTGCTGGGTGTCGGCGTGGATCGCGTAGTCCACGGGCGGCAGCTCTTTGAGAGCCACCATGGCGGCCAGCGTCCACGACTGCATTCCCCATCCGAGGGATAGGATCTTCAGCGGCATCAGATGTCCTCCGCCTCTATCCGAGCACGCTGCTCCTCGTCGGACCCGAGGCGGCTCGACTTGGATGCTTGACCCGGCAACGGCGGCCGCACGACCCATCCTTGCCACGCGGCATAGATGCTGCGGTAATTGCCCAGTCGCCCCGCTCCCTTTCCGACGTAGAACCATCGTTCGGTCTTCGGATCATATTCGAGCTTGTCCTTCAATCGAATCGCCGTATCCTCAGCGTGGTCATCGCTGATCTTTTTGCGTCCCTGCCACTTCTGAGCCGTCGCGAGGGCTGGGATCGCTCCGTCCATCGACGCCAAGATCCTGTACCACTCTGGTATAGAGTCAGGTTCTTTCCTCTCCCCCTCCCCCGGATCAAGAACATCCCCACCTCTCCCAAGAAGAAGAGGCGTGGTTTCGGCGGCCAGAGGTGACATAGCTGTGTCACCCCTGGGAGTCGCTACTGTATCTGAGAGTGGCCATAAGGGTGTCCCCTCTGGTGTCCCCTCTGGTGTCCCCTCTGGTGCACGATCCCTTGGTGAGCCTCGGTTCAGGTGTAGATGGTACTCGGGGGCATGGTGCTGCCGGTGCGGCCTCGTGAGTTCCACGATTCCCTTCTCTCTCAGCCCTGTCAACAACCGCCTCACCTGTCTCCGCGAGATCATGGTCAAGTCGGCTATGTCATCCAAGATGACCCGGCACCGACTGCCATCGTCATGGGCCTTGTCTGCTAGGACAAACAGTACTGATTGTTCTGCTGGCGTGATCTGGATGGTCCACACCATTCGCATCTGAGCGTGGCTCACGGGCATCCTTTGGCAAAGCGAAACCCCTCGGCAGATGCCCTATGGTGCGACCCACGAGCGCCGAGGGGTTGGCTGTCTTTCGACCACAGATATAGAGGGCCATGAACTCGTAGGTCGCACCTTGAATCGTACTACAGGACGGCGCCGACGTCTACCCCTGCGCGCCCTTCGCCTTCACCAGCCGGTCCCATGCCGCCGACGTGCCCATCGTGACGAGCTGGGCGTCATCCTTCAGCTCGAGGGCCGCGAGCGTCATGGTCTTCGACAGGGAGTACTGCTCGAGGGCTGCCGTGAAGAACGCACCGAGATTGGCGAACACGCGCGGCGCCGGCCCTGCGGCACTCGGCAGCTCCTCGAGTGGATCGGCGGGGGCGTCATCTGGCGGACCGCCAGCCCAGTCGGGCGTCGGCTGGGGATCGTCACCGAACCTTCTGGGATCAGGAGACGAGCCAGGGAGAGTGGCCTGCTCGAATGAGCGGGGAGCCTTGTCGACGTCGATAGTCAGATCGCCTGCGGCCTCATAGAGCCGTTCAATCTCCTGCGGGAAGGCCCGACGATGGGCCTGACCGATAGCCCTGACTTCGATCATGGTTGCCGGTAGCGTCGCCCAGGTAGAGCGTCCTTTGTCATATTCCTTCAGTTGGATGGTGACCTCCAGCGGCAACGGCCAATCGTCCCGTGCTACCTTGCACCAGCCGCCGACGAGTACCTGCTCCTTGTCATGGAACGAACCCGGTAGCCGCTTGGTCTTGCCGTTCTCTTGGACGATCACGCCGGATTGGTATCCCTGGTAGTGTGGGTTTGCACCCGCCCGCTTCAGGTGTGTTGCGATGCCGAGCACGATAGCGGCCGGTTTCTTCTCATCGTACTTGATCAAATATGCTTCCCCCGTGAAGGGGTTGACGTTCTCCGATTGACAGAACCGCAGGAAGACGTATGCTTCCTCATCCGTTGCCATCGGGCTGATGAACTTCCTGATCTCGCTCAATTGGAGATCGCCCCGCTTCATGAGTCCCTGTTGTGCCATCCGTCCATACCTCCTCGCTACTCGGTTCACGGGTCGCCCCATGACCGGCTCAGACGGCCAGCAGTCGCAGCGCAGGCCGTAGTCATTCACACGCCTCTCAGGGGGCTCGACACCGCCCATCCACGCTACCCGCGGCGTCTCGCCGCAGCGGAGGCAGCCCTGGTGCGCCACGAGAGCCTGGAGCTCGGCCTGTCGATCAGACACTGGGGGCCTGCTCCTTCGCCTTGATCTGCAATCGCACCCTACCTGGCACCTTCGCTGCTTCGATGATCGCCGCAACGTCATTCCCCAGCTTGCGGAACGTCAACGCCTTCCGCATGTCCCACTTGTCGGGGATGAGCCTGGTCGTCGTCTCTTCGTGCTCCGCCATGAATGCTGTTGCCAGCAGCTCAGGCGGGACGATCTCGCGGAGCGGGTTCAGCTTGGCCACGTCGTAGGTGGCGCTTCCCGTCTTCAGCTCGACGTCGAATTCTGGATGGGGAAGGACGGTCGCCCCCGCCTCTTCCATGCGCCGCGTCAACTCCCACTCGATGCGGCCAACGGCCTCTGATGCCCGTGCGATCGCCTTGGTTGCCGCTCCCCATCGACGGACCAGGTCGTCGCTATCCACGTTCAATAGGTCGGATGTAACCATGACGTAGACCTCCTGTCCTTGACTTGATGGCGGCTACTTTGGCTGAGGCGCCTTGCGCGGTGGCCCCGCCGGCTCCCGGCCTTGCCGCCTCAATCGCCGGAGCCTGGTGGCGACTCTCCCCTTGCAGGGCGACGGGCGCGGGCAATAGAGGCCACGGCCAACCGTGACGAATAGGGTCCCGCACTCAGGACACTGCCGAGCCTTGGCACGCCGCTTCGCCGCAAGCGCCCTGGCCTCCTCTGTAGTCCGGACAGGCGTGAGTGGCATAGTGGGATACTATCATAGCGTGGGCCGGTTGTCAATCCCCATAGCGTGCGGGGCGTGCCGATTGCGTCCACATTGGGGCTGTAGCCTATTGACATGGTGCCGATAGCGTGATAGGATTGGGGTAGACACAGAGGAGGCGCGAGATGGCAGAAGAGACGATGGAGCAGCGATGGGCCAGGATAGATGAGGAGTTCGCCGAAGCCAGAGATACGACTCCCGAAGGGGCGGCGCTCAAAGCGTATCTGCTTGAGGAGCACAAGAAGGACAGACCCGGCCTTCCTTACGCCCGTGGGATGCGGTCAGGAGCAGAGGCAGGGGAGGTCGCCCGACTGGAGAATCTCGTCTCGGACCAGACCCCCAGCAGCAAGGCGTCTGCACAGAAGCGAGCGCAGGAAGACGCAGCTGGTAGACGAGCGCAGGCCGACGCAGACAGGTATTAGCCGCCCATAGGATTGGGGCACATCAGACAGGAGGGGTGGCGGAATGGAAATCATCTGTTTGGACTTCCCAGATGTCGACATCTTCGTCGGCGGTTGTGTCGCAGGTGACGCCCCCGACTTCCGGAGCCATTCTCGGGTAGCCCATGCACATATCGGCAAGGGCGCCCCGCATGACAAGTGGATTTGCGTGCGTTCAACGGAGAATCTTGGGGCACTGGAATGGGACGGCGACCTGGATTCCATGGCGACGACGGCCAACCCTTTGCTATGGCATGAATACGCCCATGTCCTCACGGGCCAAGGTCATACGGACAAGTGGAGAGCGAAGATGCGCGAGTTGGGACAGCCGATACCCGCAAGGTACCGCAAGAGGCTGAAGCGCCGGCCCAGCTGGACCGACTATCCAAGCGTGAGACGTCTATTCGCAAGATTATCCAAAACATAGTCCAGCGCCCTGACGAGCCCTGGAGGGCGAAACCCCGCAAGGGGTCGGCGGAAGCCAAATCACAACGAGGGAAACGGTAATGAAAGAACCTCCACCAATATTCGATGATGAGTACAGTGGCCCACGGTACCGATACGGCCTTCAGTATAGGCCAGCAGCGGGCGCTGGGATTCCAAAAGGATACATCGTCTTCAGCGACCGGAAGCACCCTGCATTCCAGTTTGGGACCATCGATTACCCTACACCACTGACCGACGCTCACGCCAAGCAGGTCGATCTTGTTTTCGTGCCGGTCTAACAGGCGTGACAACCTCGCACCAACGAGGGAGGAAGATATGAGAAGGGCCATTGCAGTGTTCGACATCGTCATCATCATCTTACTGTGGGTTGCAGCGATTCAACAGGTTCAACAGGGAGAGTGGGCTATAGCGGGACTCTTCGGAGGGTTGGCCTACTCCCTCCTCTCCCGTGTGCGGCGCACCTAGCCTCCCCATGCGTGGGCCGGATGCCACCGGCCTACCAATGGCGGGACTAACCGCAAGCGAAAGGAGAGACGATGTCATGTCAGACAAGCTGCACCCGCTACGCCACGATTGCCGTCACGGCCCCGAGCCGGGAGTGGTTGACCAACGACGGCGAATGCACCGAGGACGAAGGCTGGGAGGCGGTTCGAGCTGACATTGAGGCCTATCTGAGCCGCTTCACGCCAGCGCATCTTAAGGCGACGTACGCCACCACAGAATGGGAAGACTGGGACGAGAGAGAGGAGCGAGCATGAGGCGCGTATACAGCGAAGCCAAGCGGATCCAGAAGGGCGGCGCCACTGAGCCAGACCTCGCGGTCATCGCGTGGATGCCCGGCGGGAAGGATGACGAGGCCTCAGCGCTGCCCGGCCTCATCTACAAGAGGATGGGCGATGAGCACCAGTGGATCCCGCGCGGCTACGACTCGGAGAGCGAAGTGATCCGGGAGGCAATCGAGGTGTTCGACGACTCGGAGTCCGAACTCCAGGCACAATACCAGATGGAGGAAGCCGATGGCCAGAACGACCATCGAGACTCAGGCTGAGAAGGCTGGGCGGCTCCGCGCCGAACACAAGGCGATGACGGAGCTCCTCTGGGATGTGGCGATGGGCGTCCCATGCGTGCGACGACGGGCCAATACGCTCCTCGGGAGAATGAGCAGAGGTGAAATCGATGGCCAATGAGCCGCTTGAAGCGTTCTTCAAAACCCACCCACAGTATCGCGTCGTTGGGCACATGGTTATCTGTGGGTTTTGTTCCACATCCACCTCCGCTAACGAGGTCATGGTGTGTTGCGCATGTGGATTCGTGTGCTGCGACGAGTGTTGGGATAAGAGACGATCCCATGGTCATGGAACTGTATGCGAAGGAGTCAAACAGTGCCCACCAAGATAGAATGGTGCGATGAAACGTGGAATCCCGTGTCGGGCTGTAGCCCCGTTTCCGAGGCGTGTAGAAATTGCTACGCTGCGGCCTTGGCTGAGGGCCGGATGCGCCGGTTCTTCCCCAACGGCTTTTCGGAGGTTCGCTGCCATCCTGGCCGCCTGCGCATTCCCGGCAGCTGGCGCAAGCCCCGGCGAGTCTTCGTGCCCAGTATGGGCGATTTGTTCCACGAGGATGTGCCCGCAAAATTCGTGCGGGACGTTTGGGTAGCGATGATGGTGGCTTGGCGGCACTCTTTCTTGATTCTGACGAAACGTCCAGAGAGAATGGCGCAGTGGTTTGCTGACTGTAATTGGGGTGATCCGCCATTGCCCAACGTCTGGCTCGGCGTGACAGCCGAGAATCAGGAGTGGGCCGACAAACGTATCCCCATCCTGCTCCAGACCCCAGCGGCCAAGCGGTTTGTGAGCTATGAGCCTGCACTCGCACCGGTGGACTGGAAGCAGTACATTCAGGCTCTCGACCTCGTGATCTGCGGCGGCGAGACCGGGCCGCATGCCCGCCCAATGCATCTGGACTGGCCCCGTGGGGCGCGCGCCTGGTGCCACGCCGCTGGCAAAGCGTTCTTCCTGAAATCTCTGGGCGAGTGGGTGCCGGAGGAAGTAGTTGCCGGGGGCGACCTTGGCGGAGATATGCGACGAGGGATAGTGCAACAGGTGTGCGGCGATGGTCGAGAGATTGACGGGCTCTTTCGACCTGGCGACTGCTACATGCGGCGCGTCGGCAAGCGGGCCGCAGGCGTCGAACTGGACGGCAAGCCGTGGAGGGAGATGCCAGATGCTGACCTTTGACAACGGCCCGGTCCGGGATAGATGTGGAACGAAGAAGCATCTCGGCCTCCACCATGTTGACTTTGATCACTATAACGATGACCCGTCCAACCTCGCCGTCTTGTGCGTATCTTGCCATATGAGCCTACACAAAAAGGCTTATTGGGACGCGGTGCATGATGGGAGCGAGCCCCGTCGAAGCAATGGACCGGTTGGATGGAAGAAAGGAGGTGCAGCCAGTGGGGAGTGACCCTGTATTCGACAACGGTTATGTCCGCCTATTCCATGGTGATTGCCGCGAGCTATTGAAGACGTTTCCAGCCGAATCCGCACATATGATTTGTACGAGTCCTCCCTACTGGTAGCGTGGGGCCTACGCGATTACGGGCTGGAGCCGAGCGTGTGGGGCGGCGATGCTGGGTGTGAGCATGAGTGGGGAGCCGAGCTGCCCGGCGACAGTCGCGGGGGCAGCGGGACACCAACGGACAAGAACAACCGCGGGGAAGGCTACGGGAGAGCCGTGGAGCGGGGAGCCATCTGCCAGTCCTGCGGCGCCTGGCGTGGCACGCTGGGCCTGGAACCGACGCCGGAGCTGTATTGCGAGCATCTGGTCCAGGTGTTCCACGAGGTGTGGCGTGTGCTCAGGCCGGACGGCACGGTTTGGTGTAATCTCGGAGACAGCTACGCCGGGTCATGGGGGGCACAATCCCGACCTAATGGGAATGACATCGGGTCTACACTTGAGGGGGGGTCAATGCTGTCCGCGCGTCAGATTCAGGCGCACCCACGAGGCCAGGCGCATACAGGCTCGCTCAAGAACACGCCCGGCCTCAAGCCGAAGGACTTGGTGGGCGTGCCCTGGCGCGTCGCCTTCGCGCTTCAGGCCGACGGCTGGTGGCTGCGGTCCGACATCATCTGGTCCAAGCCGAACCCCATGCCTGAGTCGGTGACGGACAGGCCCACCAAGAGCCACGAGTACCTGTTCCTGCTGGCGAAGAGCCAGACCTACTACTACGATGCGGAGGCGGTGAGGGAGCCCCACTCACCGGATGGGCGCAAGGCAACGAAAGCTCCTGTCGGCGATGCCAGCCATCCTAACTACGCAGGTGGGGATGGGCATGAGCGGTGGCCTGGCAGTGGTCGCAACCGCCGCACGGTGTGGGATGCTCCAGAGCCGTTGGTTAGGCTACGGGCTGACCTTTCGGATGACGACCTGGCTTATGTCCTAGGCGAACTTCGCGTGAGGGGTCTTTTCGATGGCAACTAAGGCATCGAAAGCGCCCGGAGAGAATCCGTATACCGCAATCAATACAGGCGTGAGGGAAGACGCGCTGGCTTTGCCGGAAGGCTACATTGCACTGACGCGAACAGAAGCGGACATGGCGGCGCTTGCGGGATACGAATGGAGTGTGGCACCAGTCGCATGTGTGCGACGAGCAGGGGAGACATCGCTTGGCTGCTGGGGCAGCCTCAAACGCGTCCCCGCAAAGGTCGCATTTACGGATAAGGCGGCAGTCTGGGAACTGGGCGCGCATCCCATTGAGGAGTGGGTGCCCTTGTTTCCAGACGGCGTTGTCTCCCATCGTGTGGCATGGGCGGCACAGAGTGAGGAGGTTACCGAGGGCGTTTGCCTCTTCGTGGGTCTCAAACAGTCGAAAGGGACGAACGTGGTTGACTGTAAGGCGTTCAGCCGTACCACACGATTGACAATGAAAGTCATCGCGTTCAAGTGCAAGTCGGCGTTGGCGAGGCCAACTTGGGCCACGGTAGCCAGCATGACCGCCTCGCCATGCAGGGTTCTTGCTGCCGGAGAACTGGCCTTTCCTTGCGCCCATGCAGTAAGTATAGCATAGTCTGGGAGGTTGATGTGCCCGTTATCTTCCGTGCAAAAGACGTGCCTGCTGAGCTCGCTAGATTCTTTGAACCAGTGGAGTTTGAGAAGCCCGATGTTTGGGAGATCGCCACACAGCCATATCCCGCCGCACATTTCGCAACTTACCCCGAGGCGCTCGTCACGCCCTGCATCCTGGCCGGGACGTCGGAGCGCGGCGTGTGCCCTGAGTGCGGGGCGCCGTGGGAGCGGGTCGTGGAGGTTAATGACGAATATCGGGAGTGGGCCAAGACGCAACGGTTCTATGGCGAGGGTGGTAAAGGCAGCGCGTTCCGAATGGCTGCTACAAATTCGCCCGTCGCTCCACCGAAACACGAAACCACCGGCTTTCGCCCCACCTGCCCATGCGATGCGGGCGAGCCGGTTCCCGCAGTCGTCTGCGATCCCTTTGTTGGCAGCGGTACCACGGCTCTCGTCGCGCAGAAGCTAGGCCGCCACGCAGTCGGTGTGGATCTGTCGGAGGAGTACCTGAAGATGGCGGCCAAGCGGCTCGAGGGGCTGCCGCTGCCGTTGCTGTAGGAAAGGAGCTGATATGGCAGCCAAGGCGAAGATCGAGATGGAAGTCCGAGCGCGGCGCGGGGCCCTGTACCTTGATGAGTACCATCCCGACTGGTGGGGAGAGATCGACCTGGACAAGCTGGACATGGCCGACATCAGCCATGACGTGCTCGGCCAGCTCTTCAGCACCTATGGCCAAGGCTGCAGGTACTTGAAACTCCACGAGCCGGATCGGGAACAGCGCGGTTTCGTGCTGCGCCATGCGGATATCGTGGCCGGTTGGTATCCTCTGCTGACCGACGCATGGAAGGGCGAGGTCGAGCGACGGCATAGTGGTTGCCATCCACAGGCGAAGAGCGCGGTCTCCGGCTAACCTGGGACGCCAGGGACGGCAAAGGGGCGGTGTCACCCCCGGAGCCAGTCAACGAGCCGAACCAACCGAATATGAGAGGAGTCTAAGATGCCATTCTACCGTGACTATGTCTGCCCGCAGAAGGCGGGGGAATCCCGGGCCTACCCAATGGACACAGGGGAGCGGATTGAGCGCACGGCGGAGGTTATCGAGGCGTTCCTGGCCCACGCAGATAAGGACTGGAAGCCGGTGGACTTGAGCGCCTACCTGATCCGCATCAACCCCGAATGTAGTCGATCAGTTTGACGAACGACAAGGACGCAGAGGAGGAGTGAGATGTATTGGTTTTGGCGACATTGGCTGCTTCGTATCGGCTTTCTGCTATGCTGCCTTGGCGGCTTCACTCTTGCTGACTCAACTCCCTCGCACTGGGTCAAAACCCTTGCAATTGTATTTGCATTGTATGGCGGATGGGCACTCGGGTTTCTCGCTGGGAGAGATAAGACGACATTTACGTCTTGATGCCGTAGGCTACGCTGCCACCGTCGTCCCATCGTCGACACGTCTCCACGCGACGCCGTCATCATACACGAGGACCCCGGTGCCGGCACCCGGGCCCTCGCCACTCTTCCTACCATCCGTCGCGAAGCGAACGCGCCCCACCTGCCCGGCAGCAGGCAGAACGGCGACCGTATTGGTCTCGACGCTTCCTGCGAGCTCAACCCTCTGGTTCCGCTCGAGGACTTCTATCCGCCGTTTGAGTGCGAGGATTATGTCCTCAAGCGACATCGCCCACCTTCACGCTGATATCCTCACGGCCCGCCTCCACCACCACCGTGACCTCGACGATCTGCTTGTTGCGCTCAATATTCCGGTATCGCGCCGTCACCAGGTCCCCCAGGTAGTAGTCGCGACCGTAGAGGAGACCCGGGATCTGCACGACCTCGAAGGTGAACTCCTCCTTGGCCTGCAGCTTCTCCAGAATCGCGTCTCCAACCGCGTCGAGGCCGCCAACCGTCGTCTCCGAGTTGGCCTGCTGGACTGACTCGACCCGATTCCAGGGGGAGTCGGCGACCGCTGCGCTCGCCTGCTCTTCGACAGTCCGGTTTCCCTCACTCCCCTGGCCCAAGATGATCGCGGCCGTCACCTCGTTGATCCGGTTGAGGGAGTAGTCCGGGCTTTGCATGTTGCCGAAGCCGAGGGCGAAGATGACGGGCGCATTGCCGGCCCCGTTCAGCCCCGTCAGGGGCACAAGGCCGGCCGTGGTCCGGTCGTCGCCCCAGATCGCACGGGCCTGGAACTCGAAGAGCGCCGGGCCGATGCCGACTACACCGAAATCGAAGTCCGTCGCGTCGGCGATTCCCTGGAGCGTCTCGAGGAGCTCGCGGAAGGATCGCGCCCCCTCCCATGCGGCACCGGCCGCCAGGTCCGCCTCGATCGACAGCCCTGGGAACACGCCAGCGCCGATCCGCGGAGGCGACACGGCGCCGGGACCCGCGTTCTCATCAACGTACTCCTTCATAACCGTCTCTGCCGGTCCGGTCTTCGCTTCCTCGGCGTCGCCAGGGCGATAGTAGATCACGCGGCGAGTGAGGAGATGGTCATAGCCGGTGCTGGCACTGAGGAACGTCGAGAGGCTACTTTGATCAGTCATGTGCTGGGAGAGGCGGTGGAAACCCTCGTAGTCGATCCCGTTGGCCACGACAGGCGACGCCACATCATCGCGGCGCCATACCTCGATCTGCCCGTCGACCACGAACAGATCGACCGCGGGAGCCTCGCCATCGATGGTGAGCTTGCACGTGTCGACCCGATTGACCCGCTTGGTGTACTCGAGGCGACGCCAGTCCGTGATGATCGCGACCTGGACACCCGCCTGGTCTTTGAGCCGCACCTGGTATCGGGCTGCCATCTAGCGGTCGCCCTCGAGCCGGGCTAGGTCGACATATTCGTAGATGTCAGCAGCTGGCGCCGCACTGTCGATCAGCCCGAGAATCAGGAGCATCCCTATGTTCGCCGGGATACTCGCTGCAACGGGAAGTGTTGGACTGTGAGTCGCCACCACGACTCCGTCGATGAGGAATTCCACCAGCGTCGAACCGCGCATCCTGATTTCGAAGAGCTTCCAGGCTGCCGTCAGGGCCTGTCCCGTGGCAGTAGCGCTCTCGACGCCACCGTTGCGCGTCACTGCCTCCCAGTTCGCGGCTCCAACGGATCGGAAGAACACGCCATTTGCTGGCGTGACTGTTCCCTCCGAAGAAACGAAGCCAAAGGCGCGATCAAGGTTCGCATGGGTATTGACCTCATAGAGACGCATCATCAAGCGCGCGTTGATCTGATCAGGACGCTGAACCACAGAGTTCAGATTCACTCCGCTCACTGGCGTTGCATTGGGATAGGCCAATTTGATCCCACCGGCCCCAAAGCCAGCCAAGTCGAGCAGAGTGATCTGGCCGCCTGTCGCATCCTCGACGTACCAGAACCGTCGGTTACTCCCGTGGATGAATGGGGACACGCCCTCGAAGAAGTCGTCCTCAAGGTAAACCCGAGTGCCGGTGAGATAACCCGCAGGTTCGTACTGGCCGATCCAATCCCGTTCATCGGCCCACGGCTCTATGGCACCGGGAACCGTGATGTAGACCTGCCAGAGAGGCGTATCCCAGGTGACGGTGTCGTTCTGGACCAAGGCCGGAGGCACGGGTGCGGCTGCTTCGGCACCTGCAATCCGCGTGATCCGCACGGTCTGGGCCGCCCAGCTTTTCCTCAGCACGATCCTGTCGACGCGGGGATTCGCTGCCGGGTTGGGTACTGCGACATTGACGGCCACATTGTTCTCGTACCAGACGCCGTCCACCATGGCGCGACCCGTATTGATCACCACTGGGCTGACAGCACCGGCGGTGTCCAGTTCATTCAGCTGTCCCCGGAAGATGCCCTCGGTGGCAATCGTCGGGGCACTCTTCGACGCCCATGTGTCCGACCACTGGTCATCGGAGTACGGGCCGGAGTCTCCCAGGACTATCCCACTCCACGGTCTCGATAGCTCAGCCATTGGGGGCCTCCTTCAGATCCCGAAGTACCTTGTGAAGTAGCGTATCTCTACCGCCGTCGTCGCGTTGGGCGTGCTTCCCGTCAGTTGCATCTCATTCCGACCCGTGGGGACCGCCACACCGGCCACCTGCGGAGCCTCCGGCACTGGCGCAATGTGGAATGTCGCCAGGTCGCTGTCCGTGGTCAATGACCCGATCAGATTCGTTCCCAGGTCGTCCACGATCGTCTTGACGCCATAGGTCAGGTCGATGGTGACGGTGCGCCCTGCCGGAATCACCGTATTGAGTTCAAGTCGCTCTCCGGTCGTCAGGTTCTCGATAATGGGATGTTCAAGCCGTCCCGTGATCACGATGATGGGCAGCGACTCCCAGGTGCCGACGTAGTCGATGTTCATGGCGGCCGTCAGCTCGCCGGCCCCAAAGCGGATCACGTCCAGTGCGACGTCGAACGTGATGGGAAAGACGAGCTCGTCGTCAAGCACGATGGCGAAGGCCGCATCCACGCGCGTCGGATCGTACACCACGGGGTTGTGCGCGATGAAGCGGAGCACTTCTTGGAAAGCCCACTCATCCCACCGGTTCAGCTCCCGGGGCTCAAAGCGCGGGCCTTCGGAGATGAAGACATCGATGTCCCTAATCTCACCGTTGGCAAGCACTCGACGCAGAGCGCCCGGCACCGTCGCAGTGGCCGTCGCCTGGCGGTTCGGCCTGATCTCATTCAGTAGCTCGGCGCGACCGTCCCACCACGCCTCCCTATTGCAATAGGCCTGTCGGATGAGCAGCTGGATGATGCGGGGCCGCAGGAAGATCGCCTTGACCGTCTCCCCGTGCTGCGCCGGCCCCCGCTGCGTGATGTACTCGATTGGGGGCGTTCCCCATCCCGACTGGCTGATGACCCAGCGCCCGATGGGATGGGGCGTGTTGAACGGCACCTCAATCCCGTCAGGCGTGATGTATGACGTGAACTCGCTGCCGGACGGGCCTACGTGACGTATACGGGCGGACACGATGTAGTCGAGAAGGATTCGCGGCCACTTCGTTGGGTCTACATCGTCGGAAGAGTAGAAGTGAGAGAAAAGCTGCGTATCGGGCGCATCAACGCTGATCCGAACTCCATTATTGACCAGGCTACCCACGATCCACTGTTTGGCTGCTGCCGTAATATCGAAATCGAACCAGCCAAGATCCACTGGTGGTTGTACTGGATCATCGATTGAACCGCCCGTCATTGCCGGGGAATTGTTCCAGGTAATCTCGCCTGGATCGCCGAGTGCGGCCACCTTCGTGCCTTCGACCCAGGATGCCCCAATGCGAGTCACATGCATGAGCATGTCAGCCGATGGCGCGATCCTCCGATGGAGTTGGAGAGTAGCTGACCGAAGGACGGTGCCTACTGGCAGTGCGGGCAAATCCATTTGGATGAAGGAATGTATCCAAGATGGAAACACTGGCGTACCTGAATCGACCTGGAGGTTGATATTGGCACCATAGTTAAAGGCGGGGGCCAGAGAAAAAGTGAACGCATCCTTCGTACCAGTCGGCCCCGGCTGTACAACGATCTGAGGCATCTACCGACCTGCCATCATCGCGAGCGTCTCCAGGTCCAACCTGATCGAGCTCGGGTTCTGCGGACTGGTGTAGTGCGCGTCCACGTTGTACGTCGTGCTGCGGGATACGGGGATTACCGTCGCTCCAGGAGGCAGGCTGACGATCTCAGGGCCACGCTCGCCTACCGTCGCCATGCCGCCGGTCAGCGTCGTGCCGCCTTCTGCGAAGCCTGGGATCGCGCCAATGACCTTGCCAATCCCCTTGATCAAGAGCACTTGAGGGAGCAAGTTGAAGATGGTCTTCAGTACGTCCAGCACGCCCAGCAGCAGCGCCTTGAGCCCCGCGATGATGGTGGACCAGTGGCGCCAGATCAGGATGCCGGCGACAACCGCCGCGGTGATTCCGAGAATGATCAGCGTGATCGGGCTGAGAGCAATGGCGAGCGCAGCGCTTGCGATCGCAGCGAGACCTATTCCGCCAGCAAGAGCGGGAAAGAGGATGGCGAGGCCAGGTAGTATGAAGGCCAGTCCAATCAGTGCGACCCCAAGTGTGCCGAGCACCAAGCCCAGGCCAACGACCGCGACCGTTAGGATCGGGAAGCGCCCAGCGAAGGAGGCGAAGGCTCTAATGATGGGCCCAAGGATGTCAAGAAGCTCTAGGAGGACGGGCACGAGGGAGTTGCCCACGGTAAGAAACAAGTCATTCAACTGGCTGCGGGCAATCGTGATCTGGCTGGCCGCGCTGGCGTAGCGCTTCTCAGCTTCGACAACCAATGCTGTGTTCTCCGCAAAGGCGGTAGTGCCGCGTGTCATACTCCGACTCAATAGATCTCCGGCAGCGGCCAACGACAGGAAGGATCGCAGAAGTCGTTGGTCTTCCAGGCCAAGATCCCTCAGGATGATGAAGGCGTCATCACCGCTAGTCCCAAGGCCCTCGACGAAACGCCTGAAGGCCTGGCCAGCATCTCGCTCGAATACATCGGCGAACTCCTTCGCCGAGAATCCCGCAGTCTCGGCGAAGACCTGAAGGTTCGCATTCGTCGTGGCGACGGCCTCGGTCATTGTCAGCAGCACTTTTTGCACAGCCGTGCCACCTGCCTGAGCCTGTATGCCGACGGCCGACATCGCAGCGCCGATGCTCAGAATCTCAGCCTCAGTCAGTCCGGCTATCTCACCAGCTGAGGCGATGCGCAGGCCAAAGGTCAAGATTTCGGTCTCCGTCGCAGCCAGGTTATTGCCGAGGTCAACGATGGTGGCACCTAGTCGGTCGAACTCGCTCTGGGAAAGCCCTGTGATGGTGACCAATCGGGCGAGAGAGACGGCCGCATCCTCAGACGATAGGCTCGTCGCGACGCCCAAGTCGGCCACCACCCGGATGAAACCTTGGATGTCCTCGATCTGGATACCGAGCTGCCCGGCAGTCTCAGCCAATGCGGAAAACTCCTCAACCGACGTCGGTATGGCCTGCGCCATCTGCCGGATGGCGGCTTCTAACTGTACGAACTCTTCCTCGGTGGCATCGACTGTCTTCCGGACGCCGATGAAGGCGGTCTCGAAGGAGATGGCCGCGCGGGTCGAAAGGAAGCCAATCGCTATGAGGGGGGCAGCCATGCCAGCAAGAGCACGACCCGCCTTGCCGGCCCGCTCTGCAAAGACGGCTGTCCGTTGCTCAGCCTTCTGGATGGATGCCGAGTACCGGTCCATCCCTCGGAGGAACGGCCCCAGGTTCTCTATGACTGTCCGGGCGCCTATCTCGCGGAGGGCCATCTATCGTGCTCCCGGCACCTTGGGGTTCTTGCGCTTGATATCACGAGCGATAGCGTCGTTCTTGTGGAGCTCAACGAGGTTGTGGAGACGGAAGTGCGCGATGCTGGAAGCGCGGCCCTGCCAGTCCAAGCGCTGCCATTCGCCCCAGTTGTAGCGGCAGAAGACGGCCGCCTCACGCTGCTCAAAGTCGGGCACCAGTTCGGGCACCAGAGACTCGTACCTGATCCCGGTATCCACCATCTCGCTAAGGGGATACGCCTCTATCGGTTCCCCTCGCCGCGAGACCCGGAAACAATGCCTGCGCTTCGGCCACGTCCTCCTCCCGCACACCTGCGCGCCTCATGAGCGTAGTGCTCAGAAGGCCAATGTCATCCCGACCACTACAGGCGACGTGCAATATCCACTGCACGTACCGTGTGTATCGTCCGGTGCCGGGTTCGATCCCCATGCTGGCCATCAGATCGGGATAGTCCTCATCCTCGGGTCCCACCACATCCTCTGGCTTGGACATAAGGGCGGACCCAGTGGGGATCAGAGCACGGAGGGCACGGAGGCCCGTCGTGGCCAGCCACGCCTGCCTAGCTTGAAGATAGTCCGGATCAGACGGATTCTCTTCCTCGCGGCCTTTCGCTTCAATGAACACCGTGGGAGGTTTGGGCTCTTTATCGGCTACTTGCTCAATCGCCGTGGCCATCACGATCGGCGATGGATTGCGCAACTTCAGCACCACGCCGGTGCTGAGCTTCATGGTGTCCTGGGTATCGTCATTTCCCATAGCTCGACCTCCGCTCGTCGAGTTCTAATCTAGCTGCCCTTCACGATGATGCCGTCGAGTTCGTCAACAGCGAACCCCCCGGCGTAGACGATGTTCGGGTCTGCGAGGCAAGGAGCCACGTCATTGAACCTGTTGCTTGCTGGCACGATGGTGTTGCCCTCGGGGGCTATGTACCAGCTGTAGCCGCCGTCGATGGTCCGGAGGATTCGACCGGCCGGTGCCGCCGTGTCGTGTGCCATATAGCCCACGGTCGGCGTGGCGAATTTGATGTCCCGTACTTGGCCTAAACCGCTTCCGCTTCCAGGGAACGTCTTCTCTGGCCACGTAACACCGCCGTCGAGGGTGTACCACATCTGGCCGCCAGCATCGCCGATCCACCACTCGTTGATGCCACGCATGAACACGCAATTGAGGACGGTTGTGGGGTTCGGGCCTGTGATGGGAACCCACGTGTCGCCGCCATTGCGGGTCAGGATGACGGCGTTATTCACCCCCACGGCCACGACGTTCAGGATGTCGTAGGCGTGGACATCGTTGAGGTGCTCGGTGGTCGCAACGCCGGCGTCCTGGACCACAACGCCCTCGGGCGGGTTCTCGGTGAAGTAGACGTAGCCACCTTCGCCCACGATCCACGTGTGGCGCACGTCCTGGCTCCAGATCGCGAGGGGCCCGTTACCCGCAACGAAGCCAGTCGCGACCTCTGTCCACACCTCGGCCCCGGCGAGGATGTCTGCGATCGGCGCGTAATGGATGCTCTCGCTGTCCTCGGAGATGACGACGAGGTTGATCCCGACGCACGCCATGTCGTTCGGGTCCTCGTTCGCGGCCAGCGTGGTTATCAGTGTGTCGGTCCAGGTGAGGCCTCCGTCGTCGGTAAAGATGATCTCGGCCGGGAGTCCCGGGGATCCGCCGGCCGACAATGTCAGGGCGAACACGACATCGCAGCCGTCGCTCGGGATGCCGCAGGCACCGCAGCTGACGGCATCGCAGATGATGATCGCGATGATCTCCTGGACGGCCTCAGTCTCAGCCTGCTCGGCGAACAGCTGCCGGTAGATGTGGTAGAGCTCCTGGCCGGAGAACGGCACCGTCTCATCGACCAGCGCTCGGTCGGCCGGGGCGAGTGCCCCGAATTCGCTGGTGCTCCATTCGGTCGCAAGGGCGCGTTCGAGAACCAGGATCTTCTCCCAGCCCAGATTGAACGCCTGGGGATCCTGGCACTGGCCTATGTGGATCTGGATGTCGTGCTCACATCCGTTCGAGACGATCTTGTCGAGCACCGACCGGCCATCGGCCAGGTACCGCCACAAGATCCCCATAGTGGGAAGACCACGCTCGCCCTGCACCATTCCAGCGACGATGAATGCCCCATACTGGTCAGGGTTGGGGACATGGATCGGCGTCAGGTCACCCCGTGGCATCGTGGCAGTCTGGGCCCGGGCCAGGCTCTCATAGCTGGGAGCATTCTCCGGTCCCGCCATGTGTGGGATGAGCCAGACGCGGCTGAACTCGCTCTGCTGGACTCTAGGTGTGGTCATCTAACTACCTCCTGAAAATCCCCACCATCATACACCGGGGTGCCCTATCGGTACAGCGACATAATTGCGGCCGTACTGACGCCGAGCGCCGCCTGATACGCAGCGAAGACCTCCTGGCCCCGGCCCCGTAGGTCCCGACGCGCCAGAAGGCCACGATGGAATAGCTGATTATGGAGACGAATCTCCATCTCCTCAGGAAGTCCCAGGCTGCTCAGGTCTGGAGGGCCGACCGGGATGCCCATCTCGGCCTCGCCCTCTTGGCCGAAGGGCACCTCCACCATCCACCGCCTACCCTCAGCGTCCTCATAGGTGACGCGGACTAGAGCCGGACCGCCTGCCCGATCTTCGCGCCTTCCCCATTCGCCAGGTTCCATGCGAGCAAAGCTCCTCGGGTTGTGCCCCACGGGTTGTTGAGTACGCGCTCAGCCAGTTGGTAACTCACGTTGTGGGCACCCGCACTCTGCTGGAGAGCCAGGTCCTCAGTCATCACCCTGGCGAGTCCCTCGATGTTGTTGCAGCCACAGAGAGGCCGGTGAAGCAGCGTCAGGGAGAGGTATGTGACGGCCCGGGCCCACGACGGATCCATCTCGATGTTTGGTGCGTCGCGGGCCATGTCGCGGAGGCCTGCGTAGTACCAGATTCTGACGTTGTCCGGATTGCGGCCCACTGCGAAGTCAGCTGCGTCGAATGCCTCATCGTCTGAGTCCCATGTAGCCGGTCGGAAGAAGAACTCGCCAATTCGGTAGTCCTTGGCGACGAGGCATCCCGTCTGAGTCGAGTGGGCGCAGGTGGCGCAGGTCGTCGTGGCGCAATCGCACGTGACGCCCCGAGGGGCCCACATGAGGGTCGCCTGCTGCTGAGGATCGTTCCAGCGGCGGTATACGTCCGCCGTCGCGAGGAAGTTCGCGTCAAAGCCAATGTCTCCAGCGACCGGCCCCGGCGACAGAGCATCCCACAGGCCCGGGTCAACGAACTGCTCTCGGGCTGCGACGATTGTCGCCGTGACACCCGCGATAGAAACCGCACGGCGCCGGGTGAAGGGGTCGTTCAGGGGTTTGATCTCCCATTCATCGCGACCACTCTCTCCTGGGAAGTAGACCGCGATCTCGTCGGGGTCCGTCACGACATGGCCCAACGCATCCGTCGTGTTGACGGTAATCGTGGCGGTTTCCGGATAGGTATCTCCGTCCAAGTCCGTGTACGCGACCGCAGCCCCAGCCTCCATCAAGGTGCGGCCCTCTATGCCACCAGATACAATCCGCGCCTTCGCCGTCTTGAACGCCATGGGGAAGCCACGTGGGTCAACGCCGCCGATATTAAGGATCTCGGGGATCGCGGGCTGAGTGACGCGGACACGTTCGTCAGATCGCCAGTTGGGAAGGAGATCATATCCCGCATAGTCCGACACCATGCGTTCCGCCTGCTGGATCGCGATCGCCACATCCTCACGGCCGACCTGGCCCGTCTCCTGCCACGCGTACTGCTTCCAGACGTTGGAACACGTCCCGACAATCTTCGCGGCTGTCGTGACCTGATTGAAGTGACGGGGGTCCATGCCGAGAATCTCGGCCCAGCGGTCCAAAGAGAGAAGCGTAACGGTTCGGGCTCTAGCCATCCCTGACAATCCCTTCGCACAGACTGGCTGCCCCCCAGATCGCCAGGGGCACAAGGGCAGCAGGATATATCAACAGGATACAGTAGACTGGCACTGTCGTCCACAAGGCGGTACACCAGACGCACCGCAGAGCCGACCCCGGGAAGCTATCGGGCCAAGACGCCGGCTCTCCGTCCTCGTCGTGCTCAATGCCCCAGAGGGCCCGGAACCTGACGACGAGATGCCAAGGTCCCTTGTCCCGAACGAAGAGAACAGCGAGGCGCCACGCGACGAGAGCGGCACAGAGGAAGTGGACGAGGCTGGGGTCAGGCCGGAATGGCATCCTTCGCCCTCAGGGCCCGTTCCAAGATCGCGATGGCCGTGGCACGGTTCGGTCCCTGGCGCTCAGTAGCGAGTAGGCGCTCCAGTTCTCGGACATCGGCCTTGGGGACAGCGGATCGTAGTTCTCGGGTCGTCAGTGCTCGCTCGGGCTTCGCTTCCGGTTCAACCTGAACCGCCTCGACCACTGGAACCGCAGGCACCTCCATTGTCCGCGATATGCGGGCACTGGCTTCCCCACCAGCCTCCAGTGTCATCTCCTGGAAGATGGGACGACCTCTGGCGTCTCGAAGCGCCCCGAGGCCCTCGAGGTCCTGCTTGTAGACGTACTTCCTCCGATGGGCTGGCGTCGCCCCGAAGCGATACTGGGTTCCGGTGCCTTTGCCCTTATAGACCCGGGTCGACGCCTGGTCTCCGACATACGCTACGACAGTGTAGCCGTCTCTCGCTCCCATGCGCGGCGCTCCTTGGCCTTCAGGTCTCGCTTGACCCTGAGTTGACGGCGGCTTCGGATAGCGACCGCCTCCACCGCCTGGACATCCACGACAAGCCATCAGTGCCTCCTTGCCTTCCCACAAAGCCGACCACTTCGCAAGAATGGCCACCTTGCCAGCCTCAAACGCCGCCGCGTTGTCCTCACGGCGGAAGCCCGTATGCTTCCGGTAGTTGAACAGAGGCCGGGGAATCTTTGTACCACATATCCCGGCCTTTGCCAATGAGAGCATGAAATCCCAGTCTTCCCAATGGCTCAGCGACTCATCGAATCCGCCGACCTCTTCCCAGGCACTGCGAGGGTAGAGCCCCGTGACGGCGTGGATGGCACCCCGCTGCACCAGGAGTTGGGCATCGTACTCCGGCGGATCATAGATCCGCTTCTGATCACCGAAGTCGTCCCACCACTGGCTATAGACCGTGCCCCGGAATTGGAGCCATGTCGCGAAGAACTCATGAAGGGCGTCCGCCTGGAGGTAGTCATCTGCATCCAGCGGGACGAAGAGGGGAGCGACAGAGGCAGTGATGCCGATGTTTCTGGCCTTCGCGGGGCCAGCTTCCCCGCCCGTATCCATGACCCGTGCCCACGGATGAGGAATCTCCAGCTTCTTTCCCGTGTCGTTGATCACGATGCATTCCC
>SDBU01000638.1_pt1 | contig 49223 bp, 70 predicted proteins | sample 2277071 | NCBI WGS metagenome assembly SDBU01 (sample SAMN10397929, study PRJNA504765) | marine sediment metagenome | isolation source: marine sediment core GS08_GC12, 126 cmbsf | place: Arctic Ocean: Gakkel Ridge, Loki's castle | collected 2008
CTCAACACGTCCCCGATCGTGATGTTCTCTTTCACCCATTCGATAAAGCCCAAGAGTTCTTTCTTCCAGAAGTCGATCGCCGTGGTGAAGAGATTCAGCACAGCCTGATCTGCGCCAAGTGTCACCACCTCTTCCGCGAAGCCCTCAAGGAAGATGTTCATCGCCTCGAAGCCCTTGCCGAACCACTTCACGACGCCCTGCAAGATTTGGATCAGCCAGTGATCGTCTGGGTTGATCGGCGACTCCAGGAACTCACCGATCAGTGAATCCTTGCCCTCTCGAAACCCCTTGAGATCATCGGCCACGAGGACCAGAAGGGTAATGAATGCGATCAGCAAAAGCGGCAGTAGACCGAAGACCCCGACGAGCGCGAGGCCAATAATGAGGATCGTATCGAGGCTGTCTTCCAGCGGAGACAGCGCGCGCACGAGATCGAACGCGCCCTTTATGAGAAGGACCCACCCCCTGTGGACCAGGATAGCCGTTCCGACAAGCGCCTCAAAAACATCCCCCAAGGTTTTGATAAACGGTTCGATCTTCGACCTGATCAGGGCTTCGTTCGCCTTGAACCAATCCCGGATGTTGACAACAAGGTCGCGCACGATCGAGGCGCTTTTCTCGATCTGTGGGAATAGAAACTGACCGAGGCGCGTGGCCAAGTCCTTGGTGACCGAGAGGACAGCACGCGAGATATTGGCCCAGCCCTTGGCGGTCCGAATGGCGTCGCCTTGCGCGTCTGTCGTGTTGCGCATGATGAACTCGAACCGGAGCTGGGTCTTCTCCGCTATGGACATCTGGTCCACGGTCTTGCCCAGTCCCTTCTCAAGGGCAAAGGCGTTGAGTGCCGCAACAGACATAACGACACCAAACTTCTTGAGCGGCTCGATCTCGCCGGTCAGTCCCGCCCGCAGAGCGTTCAGGGCTTGGGGTTCTGTGGCGTTGAAGAAGCTGGCTAGGTCGACGGTCAGCTCCGAGAACTTGGTGGCCACTTCCCGGGCCGCCTCTCCAGACCCGAGTAGCGGCTTGGCGATTGCGCCGATCGCACCGATCCGCTTCTGAATGTCAAAGCTCGACCGGCCGAGACGCTTGGCCATGTCATCGGAATCTTTGATGATGTCCGCCGACGCTTCCCCGAATAGAGCGGCGAGCTGCTGCGTCGTCTCCTGGGCATCCGACGCAAGGTTGATAATCGCCACGAACCCACGGGCGATCTCGCGCGCACCAAAAGCAGCGGCGAGCCCGACCGCCCCAGCCTTTAGGGCGGTGAGCGCGCCGTCGGCTTTCTTGAAACTCTTTTCGTCGAGCTCAAGGCCAAGAAACGCTACGAGTCTTCGGACAGTTGTGGTCGCCATTGGGTTTACCGTGAAGAGCGACGGCCCTTCTTTGATTTCATCCTAGCGTCCGCTTCCCTCTGAAGCACCCTCTCTGCCCGACGTTTTACGTCGAGGGCCATCTGGGCCTCGATCAGGTCGACGATGTCCCAGCTCTCGCGGATCTCGCGCAGTGTAGCGACGCCGTGGATCACAAGCTCCCAGACTTCCCAGATCAGACCTTCCGGGATGGCTACCATTCCGGCTTTCTCGTCGCCGGCGCCCTTGTCGGCTGGCTCTTCGGGGAGCGCCTTCCAGGCTGCTAACCGTCGAAAAAATCGGCGTACTGGACAGACAGAGCGAAGGCGAGCCACTTCACCAAGCCACCGATCTTGCCGGCGAAGTGAAACTCAAAGACGTCCGTCAGCGCCTTGCCGTCGACGGTGGTCTGTCTCGCAAGCTGTTTCGTCACCCGCTCGACGAAGTCGGGGTCGACGACCTTCAGCACCGACCGGATCGCCGCCTCGATCTTGTCTCCCTTCAGGTCCATGGCGCCGATGCCTTCCTCGGTCGCGATCTTCTGCGCGTTCAGCGCGAAGTCCTTCAGGGAACCCGTGTCTGGAAGCGCGTCCAGGACGACACCGATTGACGGCCCGACGGCGCTCGCCAGCTCGACGAAGAGTCGCCAGCCTTCCATAGCCGGGAGCATGTGTACGGCGTAGGTGTGGCCGCCTATCGTCTTCTCTTTGGGGAGCTGTCCTATATCTGCCATCGGGTGATCTCCTGTTGTGGGGTGGATGTGAAAAAGGGGGCGCGCCGTAGCACGCCCCCGAATTACTCGGCCGCCGCCTAGTTGCCGGCGTTGGTATCTTCCATGTGCGCGACCTCAAAGATCCAGTCGCGAGACCCGGCCTCTTCGGCGTAGGTGCTGTCGGGCGGTTTGGCGATCCAGCACTCTTCGCCAACGTGTAGCGAGTTGCCGGAATTGTCCTTGACCATGATCGGGAAGATCTGATCGCGGTTCAGGCGGTCGGTACGATAGGCGGCCGAAAGAAACGCATTGATTGCCGCGGTCTGAAGGAAGCTCAGCGTGATACGCGCGCCGTCGTCGCCCATACGTGACCGGGCCACTTCTCCGCCGATACCGCGCTGGGTTGTCCACCCGTCCGCGTTGCGGACAATCTGAATGGCGTCGCCTGGGGCGAAACCGGTAAGCAGAAACGGGCCCCAGGTCACGATGACCTGATCGGCCGCGTAGCTCTTGACGTCTGACATTGCTCTCTACCTCTCCGGTTAGACGGTCACCCGTCCAGTGATTACGACCTTGTGGATCGCGCCTGCGAGTGTGGCTTCAAAATCGACGTCGGGAAGCACGCGCGCGGCCTTGTTGGCCGGTGATACCGCCGAGACCTTTGGCACGGTAACGACGGGTTCTGGCTCGGCCGCAATGAACCCGGCGGCGATCGCTTCGGTGAGCTGGGCTCGAACCTCTTTCTCGATCCGCGCCACGCCCACGTCGTCGAAGGAAATCTTGTCCACGTTGACAAGCACACCAAAGACCCGTTCCTCAAGACGCGCCTGGAACCAATCGATCCCTCGGGTGATGTCGATGAACTCCCCGCCGGCCATGATCCCGTTCAGCGTGATGTTGATCCCGCCGATCGTCACGTAGACGTTTCCGCCCTTGCCCTGGATCGTGCTTTGCTGCGTCGTCGTCAGCCCGCCCACGATGATCCCGACCAACGTCTTGAACGCCCACGTGGCCGAGCCCGGATCCTTCGCGAAGATAACGCCCTTCCAGGCGGTCGCTGGGTAGGACAACCGGAGCGGGTGGTACAGGCCATAGGTTCGCGCGTGGCTGGCCGCCTGGAGAAGAGAGAGCACGTCGGTCGAAACGGCAACGTCGGTGATCTCGGTATCGTAGACTGCCGCGCCGAAGATCTTCCGGCGGGCCTCGATGAACACCGCGGCCGCCGAAACTTCCAGCGGGCTCTGCGAGTCGATGGTCAAGCCGTACCAGTCGTCGTCGATGGCCTCGACGGCCGCGAGATCAGTCGCGATACCTGGGTCGGGGGTGATGTCGAAGACCTTCAGAAGACCGTCGTCGATATTCACGACCACGTCCCGCAGATCGCCGGGCGTTCCAGCCTCAAGGGTGAGAGTGCCGTCCATGTTGTCGGTAACAGTGAGACCTGTCCCCGTCAGTCCATCGATCGCGGTCTTAAGTCCCGCGGTGATCTCGTTTTCGAGGGCCGTCGCGTCGCTCGTGAAGCTGGCCTCCTGGAGTTCGGCGACGGTACCCAGGCTTCCGATCTCGACCGCGTACTTGGTGTCGTTGACTACGCTGGCCACAGTGAGCGTGAACTTCTGGGTGTGGGTCAGGAGCCGGTTCGCGACCTTGACCGTCGGCGGGCGCGGGTTCTGATTGAAGACGGCGGCGGCCGCGAGGTGAGCCGGGTGGGTAGCGGGGATCCCGTCGGCGATAATCGCCTTCAGATCGGCGTACTCTCGGACCAGGGTCCCGGCTCCGAACTGCGAAACAACCGCCAGAATGAGCGGCGTTCCAAAGCCGGCGCGGGTCGGCGTCTGCGTCTCTTTGGTGATCGAAATTTGGACAACATCGGCGAGGCTCATGGTAGCGGCTCTCCCATCGGTTCGTTATCGAGGTCCAAGGTAGGATCGGCCCCGGTGAAGTCGGACGATACAAGAGCGGTGGCGATGTAGCCAGTCCGCTCATCCACTGAATCGGCAAACGCGAAGATCGCGTCCAACTGGGCCCGATCCGTGAATCCTGATCCTTCGACCGAGGACAGGTCGGTGACCTCCCCGGCCGAGATAAGCGACAGGCCCGCCACCCGGAGCGCGTCCAACTGAGTCCCCAGGCCGAGCGCCTTCCCGGCATCGGTCGCCAAGGCGAAGGCGCCGGCGTCCCAATCGAAGTCGGCGTCCATTTTTTGCCGTGTCAAGATCTGCGCGCTGATCGTCATCCTGTACTGGCGGACGTTCTTCAGGAGAACCTCTTGGCCGGCGGGTTGACCCAGGTCTGTCTCGCGGCGCTGCTCTGGCCGTGGGTCTGTCGGTACGACAGCGATCACGTTCAGGATGCCCGCCGGGTAGGCCGGGATCGGCGCGTCCTGATTCGCCCAGGCGACGTTCGTCCCGGTCGATAGCTTGAGCCAGTCGAAGACCGCCTTCCGCGCCACTGTCCAGACGAAGCTCACGGCGTCACCTCGACCGGGCTGATCAGGGACATGAACGCCTCCAGGTATCCGGACGTAGGCCGCCAGTCCGCCGCGCTTGCCACCACGTAGCGTTCGCCGAGGTAGGTCAGTTCGTCGGCTTCGATCTGCCCGTCGGCGCTACCTTCGCGCAGGTCATCTTCGGTGGTCAGTCGATAGACCTTCTCGGCCCTGAAGCCTTCTTCCAGGCGTCGGATCTGCGACGGCGTCGCGGGCTGCACCACCGTGAACACCGGGGCGTCGACCTCGGCGCCCTCTTGCCATAGGCCGTCGACGTGAGCGCCGCCGGTCTTCCGGTGTCGGGTGATCGTCTGGCCCCACTCGTCCAATACGTCGGAGTAGTCAGCGGGGATCGCCACGGTCTTCTTCCTCGAGCGATCTTTCCAGGTCTTCCGCGTCGATGATGTCGCGAGCGTCCGACATCTCTCGAACCCTGGCGGCGTGCTCGTCAGCTCGCCCTATGCGTCTCCGGTACCTGGCCTCTGGCATCTGGCTTGCTGCGATGGCGTCAAGGCGAGCGGTGATCGCCGAGTGATTCGCCCGACCCTCACGCCGGATCGACTTCATGTCGTCGGAATGCCGATCGCTTAACGCCTCGGTCTTCGTGTTCACCGCCGTGACGTCCTTCGCGGTGACGGCGTGCTCGGGGCGCAGCTTGAGTGCGACCTCGATCTTCTCGTCGATGATGTCCCCGGCGGCCGCGTGGATCATCCATCCGGCGACGAAGATCCCAAGGGCGATCTTGCCCCACTTCAGGAACGTGGAGAGGGTGCGCGTCTCTGCCGCTTGCTGTCGGACTGTGGTGTCGTTGCTCATGGTGTCCCTTGTCCTCGTCAGCCACCGTCACAGGTACGCAGGTAGGTGCAATCGTAGGCTTCCTTTGCCCCATCGCGGGCCGCCTTGGCTTGGTCGACCGAGGCCCGGAGCGTTTCCAGGGCGGCGCAGTCCGCCGTCTCTGTGGCCATCAGGGCCTTGACGGCGACGGCGTCCGGTGTGCCGCTGGCGTAGTGCCGAGTCTTTGCGGCCTGAACCGTCCGGCGTGAAGCGCGACAGGTATCGGCCGCGTCTTGAAGAAGGTCCGCCGTGTCGGTGCCACCGTCTGGCAGTACGGTGACGCGATACCGGATAGCCCGGTGATTGTCTGAAGCCGACTGGACCGTGGCTCGGTTCTGCGCCGACGCTGGAGCTGGCTCAAACTGCATCGAAAACAGGCCGACGACTACGACAGACCCAGCCGTCAGGCCGGCGGCGATTTCTTTTATGGTCATTTCTGTTTTTCCTTTTAGATCCTGTAATGGCCCGACAGGATGACACGGCCATCGTCGGTCCATTCGGTGTCGATTAGGCTCGTGGTACCCGTGGTCGCGTCCCAGAGTTGCAACACAATGCCCGTTGCGCTGATGTACGCCCCAACGGTCTGACCCGCCGAGATTACAAGGCCCGAGGAAAACCCAACAGCCGCCGCGCTGAAAGTGGATGGAGCAAACGGTAGGGCTTCAATGGTCACAAAACCCGTGCGGGATGCGATGCTCAGCGTCTCGATGTTGAGCTGGAAAAATACCGTGTTTCCGATTTTCGTATATTGCCCGGCCTGTGTCGTGTACGTGACCGTGCCCGACCCCGCGGAGAAAACCACGGTAGGCGTGAACGTTCCCTCTTCGTAGTCATCCAGCGTGTTGGCGTCGGCGCTTGCAACCTGCGTGTCGGGGAAGTTTATTGCACCCTGCGCGAGAGTGAGAACGCCGGCCGATAGGTTCACACCATCAACGTCGTCAAACTCGACAGCGCCCACGTCGGAGTCGATGGGACCGCTGAACCGGGTCCCGTCCGACTCGACCATCCTGATACGATCTCCTACCCCTTGGGCGTTTATCCGTTGTGCAAACACATCCGATATGAAGATGGAGTTGAAACGCTCAAGGGTTGTCCCAATGTTGCAGTTGTTGGCGGTGCCACAAAAGATGTCTACGTTGGCCCCGAGCGTCAAGTCACCGGTCAGGGGACCGTTGCTGGCGTCGAGCTTGAGGTACAGGAGATCCGCGTCCGACACCTCTAGCCCACCGCCGCCGGCGCCCGTAGGGCCGGACCGGGTGAACACTTCCGCGTAGCTCGAATCGGAGAAGCCGATCGCCATCCCAATGATGATCACAGAGACGAGCGACCACAGTCGGTGCTCTCGTTTGGCGTGCGTCATGGCTGGACCTCCAGAGAGTAGACGGCGCCGCCCGCGTCCGGTGCGGATGGCAGCCTTCCACAGAGAGTTTCACCGACGGCGAGCACATGAGGGAACGGAGATCCATCCGGGACCCTGAAAATGTCCGTGTCTGTCGCGCAGTCGATGACGATCGTCGCGCACGTCGGATCGGAGGTCGTGATCTTCAGGCACAGATCCTGGCCGGTGCTGTTCAGCAAGTTGCACTCCAGCGCGCCGGCGACGACACACAGATCGAATTCGTCCGCCTCTGTCACGAGAATCTTCCGCGGGATTGTCGGCGCCTTCGGTCGAGCGGCTCGGACAGGTAGACCGACGGTGTCGGCGACGCCGATCGCGTTCTCGTCTCCCGCCGTTTCTTCAAAGCCGAGGCGTACCCGGTTGAATCCTGCGACTTGGGCAACAGCGGGAACGCTGGCCATGAACGCCAAGGTGAGCATAGAGCCGAGCACGGCCGCCAGGGTGAGCATCGGTAGGGTTGCCTTCATCGTTTCTTCTCCACCTCATGGGTAATTGAATTTTTCAGGATGCCCGAGTCGATCAGCGGCGTAGACGATCCCTTCCGGGCAATCGTTGCTGGCTTCAGATCCGGTTCGATGCCCGCCTCGATTCGTGCCTGGATGTCGGATACCACGAGCAGGCCGAGCAAGTTCAGGGCGCGCTCTTCGCTCATTTCTCCGAGGATGACTTTGCCAGACAGCTTCTGAATGAAGCGGAAGTACTTCGCTTGATTCGCGTCGATGGTCGCCCGAATGAAAGAGCGCTCCGGGATTTTGCTCTCGGGAACGCCGAACTCGTGGATGGTCGCCAGGGCGACGTTCGTCAGTCCGTCTCGGTTGAGGGTGGCGCCTCGACCTTGGACGCCCACAAGCACTACGGCGCCGCCTTTCTTAAATGCCTTCCGCATTTTCTGCCACTTGATCATCGCGACCGGGTCGTCTCTGACTCCAGGGGTCGCCACTGTCAGATCCTCCGGTCCGCGAAGACGGTCATCCGAAGCTCCAGGTAGCGCAGCCCGAACGCCGTCCTGGCCTCGGGCTCATTCATGAACACATTGGAGACCGCAAAGCTCTTCGCGAGGCCGCCGTCCCGCATCGATGACACCGGCCCTGCCTTGCCGCTGGCCGCGTCGTTGTCGATCTGGAGAATGTGCCCGGCCAAGTAGATCACGCCCTTGTCAGCCTTCGTCTCGGTCCAGGCGGTGCGGTTGATCCGCAGCTCCGCCTCGTCGATGGCTTCCTGGATCTCGGCGTCCGTCTTCCCGGCGAAGACCGGGAGGCGGGTCCGAAGCTGGGCGGGCGTAACTGCCATGGGCTACCGGCCTATTTGTCGGCGCCTTCCGCGCCGCTGTTGTCGCCGGCGTCGTCATCGACCGTGGGGGCGATGGCGTCGAGCTGCTTTAGGATCGCTTTCTTCACGCCCTCGCGCGTGGCCAACTCCAGCCACTTCTCCAGCGTTGCCTTATCGGTGGTGTCGGCGACAATCTCGGCCGCGTCGGTCACGTTGAACTCGGCCAGCTCGCTCTTCTCTGCGCCGTTGTCGGCGCCTTCCGCGCCGCTGTTGTCGCCGGCGTCGTCGGAAGATAGCGCGGACGTCTCGCCGTATCCGCCGGCGGACCCGTCGTCGTCTTCGTCCTTCGGCTCGACGACCTCGATCTTCTTCGAGTCGATCATGGCCTTGAGCCACGCTTCCTGGCTCGTGCCTTCGATCTTGTCGCCGTAGGTCTCTAGGGCTTCCGCGTCGACGAAGTTCGCCCCCGGCATGAGCTTGATCCCCTTCTTCGGCAGACTGTGGTGGACCAGCTTAACGATCGTATTGGTGTGATTGTTCACTCGGATCTTCATGGGGTCCCTTTCAGGGGGGTGGATATGACGACGCCCCGAGGTTTTACCCCCGGGGCGCTTGGGTCTGGGGGAAGCGGAAGGCCGCCGGGTTAGACGCCGTCCCGGTAGCGTGCGCTCAATGGGTACTGGAAGTTCGTCCCGCCGACGCGCGCGTGGGTGGAGACGACAAACTCCAGGTTGCGCGGCTCGATGGGGAACTGCTCGAACTCCTGGGGCACGATGGCGCGCACGTTCCGGGGGTTCCGGGTGTAGGCCATCATTCGGTCCAGGCCGCCGGCGCCCGCTCCGACCATGCGGTACCACGGGACGATCTCGGCGATCTTGTTGTTCCGCAAAAGCAGGAACTCAAGGATCGTCCGGTCGCTGGCGTCGCTGTTCTGGGTGTCGGAAATGATGTCGAACTGGAGATCGGGAATCAAGATCGTGAACGGGCCACGCTCGATGCCGTTCGAGTCGTCGGGCATGTCCTGGAGCATCTCGTCGATGTCCGCCCGGATGGCGGCCGGGGTCTTCCCGGACCACACACCGCCCGCCACAGCCGCGGCGGGAACGTCGGCGTTGTTGAGGAACCCGGGGATCGCGCTCGGCACATGTCCGACCGACAGGATCTCATCCATGCCGCGCTCGATCGCCTCGCGTGCGGCTTGCGCCTTCATGGCGGAGAGCGGACGACCCGCCAGGGCCGCGGCGCGGATCTCCTGAATGTTGTAGCCGTAGGCTTCGCCAAGGCTCCGGATCGGGCTCTCGAACTCGATGCCGAAGACGTCCGCCCGGGGCAGGTCGTCTGCGTAGGACGCGATGACCTTCGCGACGCCGGTCTTGGTGAACTGGCGGTAGGTCACCGTGGCGGCGCCGGTGCTCGGCGGATCGGGGTCCGCCGGGATCAGGACGCGGGCCATCAAATCCGGAAACTTGATGTCGAAGGTCTCGGCGCGAATGTGCTCCAGCTCGCGCGCGAAGAACGCCGACTCGGCGGCGTCGAGTTTCGTCTGGTCGCGCATGATCCGCGCATCCATCCGAACGAGGTCGCTGTGATTGTAGGGCATGTTCTCGGCTCCTGATTTGTTCGGCCGCTTTCGGCCAGTGTCGTGATCGGTTTTCGGTTGGGTCGCGGGCTAGATGTAGCGCGCGACGAGCTGGATCTTGCCGGCGGGAAGGGTGGTATCGCCGCCTTCGTCCAGGTCGAGGTTCAGGCGGGAGCCAGGGGGCACCAGGCCAGAGTTCTCGACCGCGACGTCGGTCGGGGTGTCCGCAACAATCGCCCCCTCTGCCGCCGAGTCGGTCGAGTGCTCAGCGTAAGTCGTCGGGGTCTCGTCCTCGACGCGCACGGCGAAGAAGTTCACCGCATCCGCGGCAAGCCCCGTTTCGTTGTAGAGCGTGACCCGCTCGATCTTGAGCCAGCGATCCGCGGGAACCTCCAGAACGAAGTTGCCCAGGTCGTCGACGAGGGCCTGCGGGTGGTCGACGTCGACCAGGAACGGCTCTTCGGGCGACTCCTGCGTCCCGTCGAGCTTGAGCAGGGTCGCCACGCCGGCGCCGCCGTCGGCGTCCCAGCGAGCGCCCTTGAGGCGGACCGTGTCGGTCCCGTCCATGGTGGCGCGCAATGCGCCGAGCTGCTCATTGCCGACAGCGACGACGCGGACGTAGACGGGGTCGCCCTGGACCACGGCGTCTTCGGGCAGACCGAAGATGGAGCCGCGACGGATCACGCTCATCCGCTCTTCGTCGGGGACCCCGTCGGAGGCGGCCAGGCCCGGGTTGTCGAAGGCGTGGGAGTGGACGACGAGACCCAGGATCGCGTCGTCGGCCGCGGTCGGCAGCACCGCCTCTTCGGTCGCGCTCCGGACCACTGCAACGCCGAAGGGCATCGCCGCGCCGAGAGCGTTGGTGAAGCTCTCGGTGTCGTTGTCGCCGTTGGTGCCGAGGGCGCCGGCGAAGCCGTCCTGGAAATCGGTCGGGTATGCGGTCTGGCTCATGGTCTCTCCCTGCGCGTCGTCAGGTGTGCGGCGCGAGTGGCGCCGGTGTGATCAATTTGAAAGGTCTCTGGGGTCTCGGTGTTTGCGCTACTGGCGCTGTCCGGTGATGGGCTGCGTCGATCGCTCGCGGATCTCGCGGGCCATCTTGTCGGCCGGGTCCTCGTCGTCGCCATCCTTCCGGGGGGGTCGTCCGACAGCGCGGCCGCGCGCTGCGTCGAGGTTCTTCCCGCCAGCGTGAAGCTGGAACTGCGGGGTACCGCTGTCCCGCTTGGCTTCGCCCTTGTTGGGCTCGCTCGCCTTTTCGGTGGCGCGCTCCACCGCGGCATCGAACCGGGCCTCAACGTAGGCGTCCGCCTTGTCGGTCGAGTCGATGTCGCTGGCGTCCAGGACAGCCACCCGGATCTCGCGGTCGGTCATGCCGTCAAAGCTGGCGGGCTTGCCGTCAGTCCCACCGATCACGACTCGCGCCTTCGTCTCAAGCGCAACACGCGCGTCGATCCGAGCGGAGAACTTCTCGGGGCTCTCGGCGTCATCGAGCTTCGCCTTGAGCTCATCGCGCTCTTTCTCCAGCTCGTCGGCGCGGGCCTCTGCCGTCGCCAGCTTGTCGGCCGCTTCCTTGGCGGCGTCAACTCGGGCCACAGCATCGGCCTTCGACTTCTGATCGCGGACGTTTAACGCCTGCGCGAGCTGTAGGTTGTCGGTCTCGTAGTCGATGCCGTCGAGGGTGATACGCATAGTGGGTGCTCCGTCCGTTCGGGCCGCGTGGCGACCGGGCTCGGGTTGCGGTGGGATGAATCCTGCCGGGTCGTCTACCATGACGGCGTCGGCGGAGTCGAGTCGAAGGCGGACATCGGAGCCAGCGCGGCCCTTGCCCAGGATCGCTACGTGATTGTATCGGATGTTCCGCTGGATCACGTCGTAACGACCGAACTTCGGATGGGTGCCCGATTTGACTTCGAGGGCGCAGTGATAGCCGCACGACACCTCGCGCTGGTCGCCAGACTCGGCGGCGTCGATCGCCGCCCTGTCGAAGAGCGTCACCGTCGCTACGACGTGGGTCCCATCCTTTCGGACGTCGGTCCCGACCGAACCGACAGCGAACTCGCGCGCGTTCTCCGGGTTGATCATCGCCGGCGGGTGGTCCTGTGTCACGACCGCACCGCCGAGGCTATCCAGGCTGTCGGCCTTGAACACTTCGTCAGGCAGGCGCAGCTCAAGGCGAGTCGTCCCGTCGTGATTTCGGTACGGAAAGACGCCGGCGCGGGTCATGCTCGCAGGCACTCGGATCGATCCGTTGGGGAGGCGCGTCGCCTTGCCCGTCGTCCTTCCAATGTCGAATCGTTGGACCAGCTTCACGGCGCAATGGTGCGGCGGTTGGGCGGCGGTCGTCAACGGGCGCACTCAACCCCCCAGAAATACAGGGATGCTTGCAGTCGTCGACGACTGGATTCAGGCGCCTACCCCTCGGACACGGCGACACCCTGCGATCGGCCCCACCGCGCGGTGACGTGCCGGGCGATGTCGTAGAGGTCGACGCCGTAGACCCGGGGGAAGGTCAGGATCCCGAGGTCGCCCTGGTGCCGGTGATGAAACAGGCAGAGCGGGATCACGTTGTCGCGCCATCCGCCTTTGACGGCCTTCGTCCGGACGTGCGCCGCCTCGATCTTACCAGAGCACGGCCGCGGGCCACGTCCTCGGACAGAGCATGGCAGGGAGCGGACGAACCGGACGAAGCCCGGCGGGCCGTACTGAGTAGGCCACACCTTCGCACGCCGCTTCGGGTTGCTCGCCTTCACCCGCGTCTTGCGTCGTGGGCCTGGACCTCGGGCGAGTGGCGTTCGCCGCTTGGGCGGTCCGCTGCGCTTCATTCCGACGGCTCGGGCTTGTCGTCAGCCTTGCCGATCGCGTCGTCGATCTTCTTCTTCGTGCGCTCGCTAACGGTCTCGGTGATCGCAAGCGCGACGCCGGCGGCGACAGCGGTCCCGATCCATTTCAGGACTACGACCGCGCCGCGCTTCCAGGTCATCGTTCCAGAGCGGCCCGTAGATCTTCAGCGTGATCGAGCCGGCGCTTCGCTTCCTCTACACACTGGATCAGGTATCCGATGGGTAGGCTGTCGAAGGCGGGCAGATCGGGCCAGGGGTCTTCGTCGTCGACCTCGACCTCGTCGATTTCTTCGACCTCTTCGGGCTCGTCTTCTTCTTCGGGCTCGGGGTCTTCGTCCGGCTCAAGCTGTGCGGCCGCCTTTGACTTTGCCTTCTTCGCCTTCGCGACCGCCGCGTTGTAGTCCTCTGTTGACAGCTCGCCCCGGCATCTGTTGCAGACGCCAGCCTTGTTGTCGGCACGCAGGCGACTATCGCACGCGGCACACTTCAAAGGCCCGCGCTTTTCTTCGGCCTCGGCCTCGTTTACCGCCGCCCGGACGTCGTCGACTTCCATCGCGTGCTTGTCGGCTAGCACGGTAAAGGTGTGGCCCATCCGGTGCTGTTTCAGGAGGTGGCGTTTTTCTTTGAGTGTCAGGCTCATGTGGCTCTCGGCGGGTGGGTGGATGGGATCGGTTCAGGGCACAGGCACGCGCTCCCTCGCTGGACGTAATACCTACCACAGCCTCGGCACGTCTTCAGGGTCTCTGTCTGGAAATTCAGGGCAGTGAAGACGACGATCATCTGCACGACGTTGACGAGGACCGACAACACCAGCAACGCGACCACGATGTTGAACACCAGGGAGTTGGTCACGGTGTCGGGTCCTCGTAGGGGATGCTGACCGCCGGCTCCCCTGTCTGGGAAATGCCGACTCCTGTCCATTCTATTTTCTCGACAGACTCAAAGCCAGACAGGAGAGCGACCGCCGAGTTCAGATCGTCAGCGAGGACAAAGACCTCGGCGACAAGTGTCGGCCCGCGACCCGGGATCACCACCTTGGCGCGGTAGCACATCATGGCGACGCCTCGCCGGCGGTGGGGAAATCGATCACGGTGCCCAGCTCGCAAGGCACCTCCGAACACTTCAGATCCTTGTTCAGCTCGATTGCCTGACACACACACACACAAGGGCGCCAAGACTCAACCGCGATCACGGCGAGCGACTCGCGTTCGGTCGGTCCGGGCGGTGGCTTCGGGCACGCGGCGAGCAAGAGAAGGGCGGCGACCGCGGAGATCGTGCGCGTCATGGCGTCACCGGGGCAACGAACTGCTGACACGGGCACGCCCTGTCCATGCACTCGCGCAGCTCTTCATCGTCGACGGCGTGCATGGTGAATTGATGCCCGCAGTCTTCGCACGGGATACCCGGCTCGATCATCAGATTAACGTTCAGAATCCTAGCGAGTTCCCTTTGTCTTTCGTCGAAAGACTCGGCGGTGATGGGCGACGTAGCGGGTTCGTCGAGTAGCCCAGGGCTTGTCACGCCGATCACGGCACGGAGCCCCTCAATCTTCGCCGCGGCCGCGTGCAAGCCCGCCCGCGTGCGTTGCCACCGCGCCTGGAAGTCGTTCCGGTCTCGGGTCATTTCCGCCAGCTCGATCCCACGTTCCTTGATCGTCGCGAGTAGGCGCCCGACCTGCGTCTCGGTTGACTCTGCGGCCAGGGCCTTCACCGCGTCCAGTTCTTTCTCCAGTTCGCGCACGTCGTCGAGTGCGGTCCGCCTCGTTTCGAGCGCGTCGACGAGCCTGCGCGTGCCGGCGTGTTGCTGGCATTTCTTGAATCCGGGCAACGCTTCGCGACTGCATCCCGCTGGCTGTCCGACGTCGAGGATCTCGGTGCATTTCATGACCCGCTCCCTTCGTCGGCCTCGACCACTTGCTCGCATCGATGACACTTGCCGTCCCAGACTTCGCCGCCGCACCCCTCGTGGGTCGGGTGGCCACCCTCGGCGAGCAAGTGACGGTAGACGTCGGCCATCGCGGCCGCCGGGTAAGCGTTCGCTCCGTTCCCTTCCGCGATCTCTCGCTCGGCCACGGATTCGAGTAGTTCGATCGTCTCGCGGGCTCGGCGCTCGAACAAGCGGATGCGCAATTGAGCGGCCTCGACTTCGCGCTCCCGCTCGCCGAGCGCCTTGTCGCTGACCTCGACCCGCTCATTGAACATGGTCATCGGGCCGTCGATGTCGAAGGCCACCGGCCCGCGCGCCCTGCACTCCGTACATTCGGGGACCCATTTCCAGGTGTCCGACAGCAGGGTCGAAACCTTTCGCACCTTCTTACAACCGCAGTGGGCGCACCCTTTGAACTTGGTCACGAACTCGGCGTCGGAGATCGGGTCCTCGGACCGGAGAAGCCAGTCCAGCTTTCGCGCGGCGGCCCACCACTTTCCGTCTTCGTCGCGATCGCGCATGTGCTCGCGCACTAACTGAATCACGCCGTACAAACTTCGCCGGAGAGCGACGAAGGGCTCGGGCCCACTCATTTCGATCACAGAGTGAACCGTCAGGTCGATCCGCCCCACGGTGAAACGGTCCGGGAGCGTCGGCCCTCCGGTCGAGTCGGGGGCATTCTTCGGCGCTGCGTTCGTCGCTTTGTTGTCAGACATTGGTGCCGTCCTCGATCACGATGCCGTCTGCGTCCGCCGTGCCCACGCGCTCGATCCAGACTTGCGCGTCGGCCTCGGCCGCCATCTTTGCCATCATTCGCAGGCCGTCTTCATCTAGCAGAGAGCCGTCCCGGATAAGCAGCACCCGAAGCTCTGGGTTCAGAGCGATCCCCATAGCGACCGACGTCCGAAGTTGCTCGGCCGAGCTGGCCTGCTCGAACGGGATCCCGTCGAGCGTCACCCCGGCGTCGTCGAATTCCAGCCCCTTGATCGGCATGTCCGCCGCGGCGATGGCGTCGGCTCGTTTCTTGTCGAGGCGCTCGATCGTTTTAGAGAGCTTGGCCACGTCTTCGTCGAGGTTCTCGGCCGTGGTCATAGCGTCCGCGCGCTTGGCGTTGCTTCGGACCTTGGCATTGATTCCCTCGGCATTTCCGAGGCGGTCGCGGATGGCCTGGACGTCGGGGCGATCGATCTTGGCGTCGTTCCTGGCTTTGGCCCGGCGCGCCTTGTGCTCACCGATTGAATCGTTGAGGTATTTGATCTTTCGATGAAGGTCTTGGATGTCTCTCTCGGCGGCCGCGATCAATATGTCCTCGCTGTCGGCCCGCTGTATATCGGCGTCGATCTTGGCGCAGACCTTTCCGGCCGTCTCAAGTTCATCGGACACCGCCGCCACCGAGATCTCTTCGTCTGGCGCGTCGTCGTAGTGGACTATCTCGTCGACGAGGGCCCGCATTCGTTTAGCGATGCGACGGCTCTCGGTGCGTTGCTCGTAGTTCTCTATCCGCTCGGCGTCGATGTCCGACAGGTCGAGCCCAGTCACGGCGCGGACGGTCTCGACTTGATCCTTCGGTCTCTGCCGTAGAAAGAGCATCGGATCGAAGGACAGCCGACCGACCAGCTTGTCGAGCACGCCCTGGGGCGCCGACATCTTTCGGCCCTTCGCGTCCTCGACGTGCAACGTCGCCGCCCCGCCGGGCGTCATGGTCCGGGTGATCTTCAGGTCGCCGAGGTCAAGGGTGATGACCCCGACGTTGGCGCCCTCACGAACCGGGCGCTCTGGGATGCAACTCTTCCCGCCGAGTGCATACATGATCGAGTCGAGGACGCTGGTCTTGCCCTGACCGTTTCGTCCGCTGATCACGACCAGGTCTCCGTCGGGGTGAATCTCAACGGCCGTCAATCGTTTTATATTCTGCGCGCGCAGTTCAATGATCTTCATATCGGTCTGATCCTATTCGCTTGGGTGAGTCGAGGGGGTGGACCGCAAAGCTACCGTCCAAGGATCGCCGGCGTCAACAAAGAAGCGCCCCGGCCGAGTTCTGGGGCCCGGCGGGGCGCTTCAGGGGAGGACCCAAACATCTCGGGGCGCGCCCTCCCATGGCCAAACCTACCGTCGACGAGATCGCCCGGTCAAGCGGCGGCCGGGCGGCGCCGGCGTCGACGAGATCGGAGTGGCGTCGCCTCTTCCTCTGGCGGCGTGTCTTCTTCGAGGCCGTCGATCACCGTCGACAGGTCAGGCCGAGGGCGACACCGACACCGGAAGTCTTCGCCAGGGTGACCGACCGACGGCGGCGCCGTCCAGGCGAACCGCTTCCCTTGCAGCTCGACGTGCGACGGCCGGACCCGTTCATCCTTCGACGTCTCCCAGAAGTAGTGGGTCACGCCGACCGACGTCTGCCGGATCTTGTTCGCGGCCGCGTTCAGGTTCCCGATCTCGTTCTGGACGATGAACACGATCCGGCTCTCTGAAACTCTCCACCGCTTGCGGATCTTCTTCGCGACTTCCGTGGGTCGGTCACCGCGAGCAAAGGCGTCTGTGATCGTGTTGGTCAGATCTTCTCGGAGCCCAGCTCGGATGCCCTTGATCTTGGCCACCGACGTCTCGACCGTCTTGCGAATGTCGTCGGTGATCGCCTCGTGGTCTTCGCCGATGGGGTCGACACCGGGGACACGCTCCAGGACGCCATCGATCTGCCGGCGGTTGAAGACGTCGATCTGGTCGGCGTGATCCTCAATGATCGCCGCCACGTCGTCATCGTCGAAGCCCTCAACGTATGCACTAAAGGCACCGGTGATCAGATCGATTAGTTTCTGGACGTCGCCGGCGGGCGGGGTCGGCTCGTGCGCGTCACGCCTGAACGTCAGGCGCAGCTCGGGACCGATGGCAGCCAGGACCTTGAGCAGCCCGGCGCGGTGTCGCCTGATCACCTTCCGAGCTGCGTCGTCTTCAATCCCCGCGGGGTGCGCCGGCACGATGGCGAGAAGCCGACCCCGTCGCCGGCGCTTGGACCGGAGCGTTGCCACCTACTCGTCTTCTTCCTTGTGCTCTGGCTCGTGACCGGTGTTGCCGTCGTCGTCGTCTTCGGGCTCGTCTGGGTCGTCCGGATTCCCGGTCTCGTCGGGCTCGGGCGGTGTCGGTTCCCCTGGCTGTGGAATGGTCTCAGCAACGACAAAGCCCCTGCCTACCTCACCCATGACGACGTCGGCGGCCGCCCGGTCGAGCGGGAACGCCGCGGCGATGATCTCCACCCCCGTCTGTCGGGGCAACGCGCCGCGGGCAACGCGGCCAACGACATCGAGTAGCGCGGTAACCTGCGCGCCGTTGAGCGCGGTCGTCGGGTCGACGGCTTCTTCTGGCATCGGGTTACCTTCGTCTGCAGGCTCGGGTTCCGCGTCGGGCTCGGGCGTGTCGTCGCCGGGCTTGTCCGGATCGTCGTCATCCTCGTCTGGCCGATCTTCGTCCGGGTCGATGATGATGTCGCCGCCCAATCCAGGGGCGAAGCGCGACGCGGCGACCTCGCTCGGGGACACCACCGCGCGGTCCAGGTAGAGGGCGTCGGTCTCGGCGTTGAGCTTGTTCGTATCGGCCTTCTCTTTCGCGGTCGGTGCCCAGAGCGGCAGAAATTCAATCATCCAGTTATTGGGCTCGACGCCAGCCGTCGGGCCTTCCTTGGCCCGGTAGAGAATCTCGCCGAGTCGACGCAACGGGGCGCCGATCTTTAAGGGCTGTTGCGCGCGGATACCGTCGTAGAAGAAACGGACGTCGGCCGCTCCAGTCGCCTGGAGACCCCCGGGCGATTCCCCGAAGAGCAGCATGATCGGCATACGCGCGGCGGCCGCGGCCTGCGACATCAATCGACCGAGCGCATCTGGAACGCCGGTGAGCGGCGTCGCCTGTCGCGTAAAATCTTCGCCGTCTGCGTCGAGCGGGATCGCTCGAATGGTGCTGCGAGCTAGATCCATAAATTGCAGCCGCTTGATCACCTTGTCGTCTTGGTCAGCGGCCAGCAGGTTTGCCAGACCCTTGATCTTGTAGACCGCCTGGCTCATGTCGAGCATGAGGTGGGCGAGCGAATGGAAGGCTTGCTCCAGGTCACGGATCGGGACCTCGGCCCGCGTGACAACTGAATCGTCCCAGCCGTCGAGCAGCTCCCGCCGGCGGCGCGTCGTCCGCACACCGCGAAATACGAGCAGCCGCGTCTCATGGATCAGGGTGTCGCCGGTGATCCCGTGATCGGCGAGCTTGTTCGCCGCGGTCGAGTTGCGGGTGATGCGGTAGATGCTCGGCCGACCGAACTTCGGGAGAGCTGGGTCGCCGTAGACTTCGACGATCTCAAGGTCGAAACGGTCGAAGACTTCCAGCCATAGAACGCTCTGGATGTTGTCTTCTTTGAGCGGCTCTTTGACATCCTCTGCGCCGTCGTCGGCGCCGAGCATGATGATCGCCCCGCCCGTGAGCCGCGCCATCGACTCGGCCTCACCGAACACGGATTTAGCATCGAGCTTTTCGAGAGCTTCGAGCAACAAGGCACCGGCGTTGCTCTTCTCTTCGTCCGGCGTTTTGATCGTCACCCACTCGCGGACCATTTCGTTCGCGGGCAAGTCGACAAGCGTCCCAATGAGATCGGAACCGCTGTAGAGCTCATCGAGTTCGTCGCCCGTCCAGATTCGAGCGGCTACGATCGCGGCGGCCGTGCGCTTGTCGCGACCACGGGACAACCCGGTGAGCACGTTCGCCCACCCATCGAAGCGACCCGCGATCTTTTTCCCCTGTTCCATCAACCTGTCGAGGCGGGTCTTTGCCGGCTCTACCATTTCGTCAGGCCCTCAAGCATGGACAGCGGTCCGCCATCGTCGGCGAAGGCCATCGTGATCGCGTCGAGTCGGTCTGGGGATTTGAGGCCGCGTGCTTTCATTTCGTCTTTGCTCTCTACCTGGATCTTGCCCCGGCGGTTCACCTTCCACCGGATGTTCACGAGCTGCGCCGCTAGTTCCTTGTCTGCCGGATCAATGTCGATGGTGCCCGCCTCGAACCGCTTCCGCAAGAGCCAATGAGATTGAGCCCGCAGATCCATGTAGTCGTCCTCGACTCCCTGGGTCGTGTTGGCGATGAACTCCCGGGCTTGGATCCCATTCGTCTCGGACAGCATGTCGTAGACGCCGGCGCCGATCCCGATGGCGTCGACCCATACCCAGGCGGCCTTCATGTCCCGGTAAACGACGATGATGTGGCCCGTGGTCTCGGTTGTCTTGAGTCGGAACCCGGTCCAGGCCCGGCGGACGATGCCTCCCCGCTGCGCGTATACCGCCGACTCGTCGCCACCCATGCGAGCGATGTCCGCCCCGAGGATCGTCGGGTCGAGGCGGTGGGGTTTCATCGTCCTCTCTTTCGCGGCCTCAACCCACGAGTGCGGGTAAAGCTGCGACTCCCCGCCGTCGGGGAAGATGCCGAGAACCTTGGCGATCCACCGGGGGTCGTCCTCGCCCCATTCTCTGTAGACCTCTTCGACCCATACCGGCGACACAAGGCCAGGCATGGGGAGCGCCGCGAGGATCGCCAGCTCCAGGTCTTCTTCCTTGAGCTTGTCAGGGTTGAACCCTGCGACGGCGGCGATCTTGTCGACCCAGTTCCCGCTTCGGATGTCTGCCAGGGTGATCCCGAATGCGGTCAAGTTCGGGGTGTCGAAGGCGGAGATTGTGAAGCTCGACACCCCCAGCTTGCCGGCGCGGTGCGCTTCGGCGAATTCTCCGTTGGGGTTCGTGGGGTTGCCAATGAGAAGCCGCCGGGCGTGGCCGGACGTCGTGAGCCCTTTCATCCCCGTGAAGATTTCATCCGAGATACCAGAGGCTTCGTCAGCCAGGACCATTACGTGCGGGGCGTGAAGCCCGACGAATCGATCAGGATCGTAGTCCGGCGCGGTGAACCCGTGCATCGACCAGTCGACGTCGAAGATCAGGTCCTGGGTCAGAACCCGGCCGCCGAGCTTCACCTTTGAACCGCGGTACGCCGCGCGGATCTCTTTCCAGAGGATGCGCTTGACCTGTCGATCGCTCGGCGCCGTCGTGACTACGAGTGACCGCGCGTAGGATGCACCGAAGGCAAGCGCGATACCCGCGGCCACGTAGCTCTTGCCGGCGGCGTGGCATGAGGCGACAGAGACGGTCCGGTGCTTGACCGTCGCCATCGATATGTCGCGCTGCATCCCCCACAGCTTTCGACCGAGGATCCGGCTCTGGAAGTGGACTGGGTCGCGTTGTAGTCGCTGGACGTAGCGCGACCCAGCGGCGCTAATCGCCACCGCCGCCAGCCTTGCTCGCCTTGTCTTCGGCGTCGACGAGATCCATCAAGCTCTCGACCTCTTCGACCTCGTCGAGAACCTCGCCGTAGGTCTGCCGTTCCATCCGGACACCCACATCGACGAGACGGCGGGCCTCTGTGATCGATACCTCGTCGAGCTTGTCGGGCAAGATCTCGCCATCCTTGTCGACGAACGCGGAGAACTTCGCCAGCCCGATACCCTGGAGCGCCCTGGCTTGCTCGCGGTGGCGGGCCTTCATTTCGGCCAGAGAGTCGGCGGCGTCTTCTTCGAGCCGGGCTATCTGCTCTCGGTCCCAAAGCTCGACCCGTTCAGGCCACCGCCAGACCTTCCCCCAGCGGCGGATCAGGGTGTCAGACTTGCCCAGTTCGCGCGAGACGGCGGCGAAGGTACGGGTGGCCCCCATCGTGCGGTAGACGGTGAAGGCTTCCCAGGCGGGCCCGGTCTCCCCTTTCTGGCGCTCCCAGGGGTTTCTACCAGGGGTGAGCGGGTGGGGTCGTGTCCGGTTCCCAGAGCGCGGCCGCGGGCCCTTCCCTCTGTTCTTCTTCTTCGTCGGGGTCATTCGGCACGCTCGCGTACCAGATCAGACCACTTGACCCCATCGGACCGAACCGGGTCAGCCCCCCCGCTCTCGACCCATCGTTCCAGGATGACGTGCGCCCACCCGGGCTTGAGTTCGGCGATGTAGCACCGGCGGCCGAGGTCTTCGCAGGTGAGCAAGGTCTGGCCGCTCCCCCCGAAGAAGTCGCCGACCCTCTCCCCTGGGTCTGTGGCAGCCTCGATGAATCTGGTCAGGAGGTCCCGAGGTTTGGCCGCATTGTGCCGGCGCTCATCGCCCGTGGGTCGGTTGGCGTGGATGTGATTCGGCTGGAAGACCTGCCGAGCCCCAGCTTCCCGCCCTCCCATGGTCCGAGCTGGCGGGGTGTGGTGGTAGAAGGCGACAAACTCGTAGGTGTTTGCCCACATCGACCCCAGTCCGGACCCGCTCTTCGTCCAGACGATGCAGTTGGCCAGCGTCATCCGCGGGTGGGCGGTCGAGGCGATCACCGGGTACGATCGCCAGTCGCAGAAGACGTAGGCGTGGCCGTATGGCTTGAGGCTGGCCTGGAGCGCGCGCGACATCGCCTTAAAGAACGGGCGGACCATGCTGTCGTCGGCGACGCTCGACGAGATTCCCGACGCCGAGCCGTAGATGGCGTAGGGCGGGTCGGTCACAATGGCGTCGAGCTTCACCGACTTGAGCAGCTTGTCGCGGAAGTCTTGCTCGAGCGAGTCGCCGACGCCGAGCCGGTGATCTCCGAGGGTCCAGAAGTCGCCCAGCTTGGGGATCGGATCCGCCTCTTCTTCGCGGCTGTCGTACTTGGCGTCCTTCGCCTCGGACGTCGGCCCCTTGGGCTTGAGGTCGTTCGCTAGCTTCCGGATGTCGGGCATCTTGAACCCGAGGCCCTTCAACCTGACGGCCGGGCGCTTGAGCGAGGCGAGCAACTCGCTCTGGTCCCAGCCTCCGATCTCGGTGATCCGGTTTGTGGCGATCCCGTAATCCTCGGCCTCTTCGTCGTTCTTCGAGGCCCACCCGCGGTAGATGGGGATCCACCATTCGCCGGCGTCGTCGACGGTGATCGCGTCGTCGGGCGGTTCCTTGCCGGCGTCATGGATGGCGACGAGTCGGTCGCGGCGGCCGTGCCCGTGGGCGATGCGCCCGGTTCGCTCGTCGAGGACGATCGGATCAACGTATCCCCAGCGATCGAAAGATTGCTCCAGCTCTTCGACGGCGTGTCGCTTCGAGTTCTTTGGGGCTCCCAGGCGGCGCAGCTTCGACAGCGCCATGGGTTCGATCCATCGCTTTGCAGGGGGTGTCTTCTTCGCCATGCCGACACACTAGACAAAAAAGGGCGCCCGAGTCGTTAAGAAACGGGCGCCCTATCCACCCCCAGCGGTCGGATCTGACCGATGGGTAACCGCCCGAAGACGGGTCCGCGGACCGTAGCACGCGTGTCCCGGGGTGGTCTACATCCTGAAAGGCGGGATCGGTGTGCCTATGGTCCACCCGATGTATTCGGTCGGCCCTTTGTGCCCTGGCAGGTACAGCGCGATGGCGCTCGGGTGATTGTTCCCATGCAAGGGGAACCCGGTGTCGGGGTTGATGAAAGAGATCCGAGGGTCGACCGGGAAGACCACGGCCGCCTTGCCGTCGACGTTGTAGCGCCACCATTTAGTCTCGGGCCGATGGGTCAGAAGCATGACGACGACGGTCCGCCGTCCCTCGCGCGCGGCCTTCGCTGTCCAGGCTGCGATCTGACTGAACGGACAATTGACCCACACCCGCCACGGTGCCCACTTCGTTGTCAGCCCGTCTTGATCCGGGCCGATGAAGTTCGCCAGGATCGCCGACTCCGCCGTGGCGGCCGCGTCGAGGTTGAGCCGGAACCGCTCGACCCACGGCTGGTAGACCTTCGGTGGTGTGCCGTAGTCGTCGCGGCTCTTCTTTGTCCGGGTTCCGTAGTGGGCCATCGGGTTCAGGTCCAACGGTAGAGGGTGGTCGCGAACTCGGCGAGATCAGCATGAACGATCGAGACGGCGATCGGACCGACCCACACCCGGGTCATGGTGTCGCTACGGTGAATTCCTGGACGCCGAAAAAAGAGGCCGCCGATCTCAATCGTGAAGAGACGCGGCCGGGTCTTATCGCCGACTTCGCGCCAGCGTCCACCACCGGCTGCAGGCCCGGGTTCGGTGACGTGCCGCGCCAACTCGTCGACGGTCCGCCCCACCTCTTCGTAGCGGACGGTGATCCCGTGTCCCCGGTCCGGGGAGACTACGACGGCGCGCCGAGACTGGCCGCGCCTGTCGATGAAGATCACCTCCCCCCCGTGCTCTGGCGTTTTCACTTGTCGCCGTCCTTCTTACTCGCCGTCTTCTTTCCGCCGGCCTTTGTCAGTGGCGGGACCATAGAGAGCTGACGATCGCCCGGTTCTGCCGGTCGGGTGTCGACGACGTCGCCGGTATCCTCTCGGACGATGTCGACGACGTTCCGCTTCGCGTCGAGCCGCTCGACGCAACGGACCGGTCGGTTCTCCGACTCCTGGATTATCTGCGTCCGTAGTTCGGTGGCGTCGGCGCGGGCCTCCCGGGCTTCGGCGCGAATGCTGGCACCGACGTCCTTCGCTTTCTGGTCGAGGTTATCCGCCTTCTGCGCCAACCGGGCCATGGCTCCGGCCTTCGTGCGAATCTCTCGCTCGGTCAACGGGACCGGCAGAGAGCGGATCACCTCAACAACTGTAGCCTTCTTCTTAGGCATGGTCTTCTCCTGTCCGGTGTAGGTTGAGAAGCTCGCGAGCCGGACACCGGATAAGCCAGGGCGAACTGTGGGAGCGGTCGACGTAGGCCGCCGCGGTTTCAAAGTGAAGTCCAGACAGGCTGATCACATGGTCGCGCCATGAGTCGGGGCCGAAGTGTAGAGGGCGCAGCTCGCCGGCCGTTTCGAGATCCCCAAAGGAGATACCGACGGCGGCCGCGCGCCGAACGAGGTCTACGAACTTCGAGCCGTCGGGGTCTGGGTCCAGCTCGATCCAAGCGATCCCGGTGTCCGCCTCTACCCACGCGGCCGCAATCAACTTTCGAGGGATCACGCCTACAACGTGAACCGACGGGTTGAAGCCGGGCGCCCATCGCATGACCTCGCGCGCCGCATCGGGCGAGACGAAGAGAAGCTGGGACACAAGCCCAGCCTCGACGGACATCCGGTGTCGGATATTGGGCGACACCGCAATCATTAAGACCGCCCCCCGTAGAGGTCTGGGCTCGACATCCGATCGACAACCGAAACAAAGGGCGCGCGGAATGTGGCGATCACTGTTCGGCATGGCCCTTGTTTGTTTTTGTCGATGATGATCTGCATTTCTTGCTCGTCGTCGGCGCTGCGTCGGTCGCGCCATAGCAGGATGATGTTCTCGCTCGCGTTGCCGAGGTCCCCCGTCTCTTTGAGGTCGCCGCGCTTCGGCGCGCGATCGTCTGCGTCTTTCACGAGCTGCGATCCAAGCATGAGGTGCATCCCGAGTTTCTTCGCCGTCGACTTGAGGTGAGCGACCGAGTATCCCAGCTCGTGCGCGCGGCTCTGGTATATGCCGGGCGTCCAGATCTGTTGAAGGTAGTCAACGAAGACCAACTTCACGCCGTAGCGTTTTGCCAACATGTGCATGTATCGCCCGACGGCGTGGGCGTCCATAGCCCCGCAGTCAACGACCCAAAGGGGCCACTTCGACATCCGGGACACCGCTCCCTCTAGTCGGGTGACGTCGTCGGCGGAGAAGTCCCCGGTCTTCCAGGTGCGCGCTGGGACGCTGGCCTCCGCCCCGACAAACCGAGGGCCGAGAACTCGGAGCGAGTCTTCCATCGTGATCATCGCCGACGGCACACCTCGCGCGGCCGCGGCCGTCAGGATTGACCCACCGAGCGCCGTCTTGCCCATCGATGTTGCCGCGCCGATCGTCGTCAGGTCTCCGGGCTCAAGCGGCGCGATCACCGCGTCGATGCTGGCGACGTAGGTGTAGATCCCGAGTGCTTCTCCCTTTGCCCGCTTCTCATTGGCACTCAACGCCCGATCCCAAGTCATGCGCGCCAGTTCGGCGGCCGAGTAAACGGCTTCCATGCTGTCGGCGCGCTCCAACATGAGGGGCAGTTCTTCCAGGCAGTGATCCACGATCTCTTCGATCCCCATATCGCTGTCAGCAAGCGAGCGGAGACGAATCCGGATCCGACTCTCCAGGCCATAAGCCCGAACGAGGTCGGCGTAGACCTCGGGGTGCTGCGCCTCCCAGGATTGAGTCTTGAACTCGGTCAGAAGCTCGAAGACCTGGGGCGCGGTGCGCCGTAGCTCTGCGGTCGCCAGACGTTCGGACAGTGCGACGAGATCGCCTGGCTCGCCGTCGGCGTTCGCCTGTAGCATCGCAGACCAGATCGTTCGGTGATCTGGAACGGTGAAGTCGTCGACCGCCACTTCGATCGCAGACGTGCCGACGACATCTGGATCGATCATAGCGGCGGCGATAAGGGTCCGCTCCGCCAGCACCGGCGGCGTTACATTGCGCCGCTTTGCCGCTACCTCAAGCGCGGCCCGCGTTTCTTTTCGTTCGTGCTTCATCACTGCCCCCCGTGCATCTTGCGAAGCCGGTCGGCCTCGGCGTTCTCTTCGTCAGAAAGACCATCGGGTGGGGCGTGTTGTCTAGCGTGCTCTTGCCGGCGGGGGTGCGTCGAGCCAGCCCACGCGCGGCCGCCGCGCTTGTCGAGAACCCGCCGTCGGACGATGTCGAGATCCTTCGTGCCGTGCTCGGCGGCCGCCTTGATCTCGTCGATGATCGCCAGCTTGTCGTCGCACTCTCGGAGCAAGGTCAACAACTCGGAGATTTGGAACACGCTCGCCGGTCGTCCCATGTAGCGTTCCCAGGCTTCGGATACTTCTCGCGGTAGCGCCGGCCACCCCGGCTTTTGAGGGGGGGTCTCTGATCTGGATCTATGATCTGGATCGGGTGACTGTGAGTCACCCCCCTTCGGCCTGTCAGTCACCCCCGGTGTGCCAGCCTGACGGGGGGTGCCAGCCTGTCGCCCCCCCTCGGGGACCATTTCGCGAGCGAGTGGATCCCATTTCCGGATCGTTGCATCGGCGAGGTGTAGGACATATCGGTCGGAGAGCCGTCGGCCATTGCGCGACCTGGGCACGCGCTCCAATAGAGGCGCGCCGGCGATGGTCGCACGCTGCAAGTTGTCGAGCGACCGCTGAACCGACCGCACGCTCCAGCCGGTGACCGCTGCAAGGTACGCGACCGACGGCCAGCACTCACCGGTCCGGGCGTCAGCCCGATCGGCTAGGGCTGCGAGGACCATTCGATCGGCTGGCTTGATCTCGACGTCCGCCCACAAGGCGATCCGAAGCAAGTCGAGGCTCACGGGGTCACCCCACCGATGCTGTCGGTCCGGTAGGCGACGACCTCGTGAGTCGCTTCGATCTCGGCCGGTATCTCGAACGTCTCGATCGTGAGTTGGGACGAGAGCCGCTTCAAGATTCCCCGCCGCTCCAGCTCGCCGACGACGCGGACCACGTCCATCGGGGACATAACCCGGAGCCGATCTGCGATGGCGCCGGCGTCAACCCGGACGGTGAAGTCTGTCGGGCCACCCCGGCCGAGCCCGTCCGATAATTCCAGGACTACCAGCCGTTCTTCGGGCGTCCGGGTGTGCGTCTCCCGGCGCGCCCACATCATCGCGTCCAAGCTCACGATCGATCCTCTCTGTCTGGGGGTGGTCGGTGGGCTTGCGCTCGCCGGCGCCGAACGTAGCGTGGCCGGATCGCCGGTGTCCAGTGATCTCTTTTCTTGAACGAATCGCGGGTGTCTGGCAAGCTCTGCCCGTCAATGTTGACCACCCAAACCCTAGGAGACTCTATGAAGTGGATTCTGTTGTCCTTCCTGGCGTTCATGCTCGCCGCGCCGCCCATCGCGGTACACGCGAGCCCGGACGATCCCTTGTGCTCTGTCCTCGACGTCGCCGATGGCGCTGTGGTCTTTGTTCAGATCCTGGCCCAGCGGCCGGCGGTGGCCACGGTCACACCGATCGCCACGTACCCAGGCCGCGCGATGATCTCAAGCAATGCAACGGCGCCGCCCGTTCAGGGGGTGGCCGCTCTTTCGCGGCGCTCGAATCGCACGGCCAAGGCTCCTGTGGCTCTCGCCTATGATCACTGCTTTGAATCTGGCGGCGATAGCTACGTGAGTCTGGGGATTGCCCACATCTGGCGACCGCCTGCCGTTCGGCGCGAGTGAACCCCAGCCCCCATCCTTTTCAAAAGGCGCGGCTTTCCCTTTCGGGGAGGCCGCGTTTTTTTGTGCCCGCCAGCCGTCAGACAGGACAGATCCAGGCCGTCTGTCTTACATGAACACGAAAAAAGAAACCGAATGTGTGTGCGGTGAGCCCGGCGGCGCGCCGGGAACCCTTCGCGAAGGTCTTTGTGACGGCTGCTACTGGGCCGCCAAGTTGTCGAATGATCACGACGCCGGGAAGCACCGGGGCAGGCCGATCGCGGGTTGCCTGGGTTGCGCTCAAGACGCCGAGATCGCCGCCGCCCTGAAAACTGACCGATGGCTGATCGCCACGAAGGTATCCGCGGCCGTCGTGGTCGTCCATATCTGGGGACGGAAGCCACGCTGGGACGATGGCGACTGGGTGGCCGGCGACTTCATCGCCTGTCTGAATCTGAACGAGGCCCTGGCCCTCTACGGCCTGACCGACATCCGGACCGATCGACCCATCAAGGTCTCGATTTCCAGGCCGTAGCCGTCAGATTTCATGCCCGGGGACGTCTTACTAATGAACCCAAAGAAGAAAAGGACACCATGAAAAAGAGAACCCCACACCAGGAGATCACCGACCGAATTATCACCGCCCTTGAGACCGGAACCGCGCCCTGGCGCAAGCCCTGGAGCGCCGGCGTTGGCGGGATGCCCCGCAACCTGCTGAGTAACAAATCCTATCGCGGCATCAACATCTGGCTCCTTGGATCGATGCCCTACGGGTCCCCGTATTGGGTGACCTACAAGCAAGCCAAAACCCTGAAGGGACACGTCCGCAAGGGCGAAAAAGGCACCCGGATCGTATTCTGGAAGTTCCTCGATAAGACCGACTCCGACGGCAAAGACTACAAGCTGCCGATGATCCGTTTCTACACGGTCTTTAACGTCGAGCAATGCGAGGGGCTGGAATCCAAGCACCTGGAAACGCCCGACACTTTCGAGCACGACCCCATCGCCGCGGCCGAGGCCATCCTCGACGGCTACCGCTTCGCGCCCAAGGTCGTACACGCCGGATCTCGGGCCTTCTACCGCCCCAGCCAGGACCTTGTTCAGCTCCCCGAGCGGGATCGATTCGAGACCCCGGCGGACTACTACTCCACCCTGTTCCACGAGCTTGGCCACAGCACCGGACACGCCAACCGGATCAACCGTCCGGGCGTAGCCGAGACGGTCCACTTCGGAACCCACACCTACGGGCTCGAAGAGTTGGTCGCCGAAATGACCGCCGCCTTCCTTTGCGGTACCTCCGGAATTGAAGGGACCCTGGAGAACAGCGCGGCCTATCTGGCCGGTTGGATCAAGGTCCTGAAGGGCGACCCCAGGCTGGCTCTGTCGGCCGCCTCGAAGGCACAGAAGGCCGCCGACCTCATCCTCGACACGGCGCCGGCGCGATGATCACCCGGGGGCGGTCCCCTTTGGGGCCGCCCCTTTTTCTCGGGTCCCAGCCGTCAGATTCACCGGTCCCGACCGTCTAACTAATGAAAGGGAAAAACAACATGACTACGACGACGAAAACAAAAGAGACGATGGCGCACGACGCGGTTCTGACGTGGTGCCACAAGCCTGAAGGCGGCCCAGCCGTCCCCGCGAAGGGCGTCCCGTGTATGCGGGGCAGCACCACCGACCCCTCCCGGGCGTGCCTTGTCCTGGACATGGCGCGATCGGAGCCTGACCCCAATAAGAAGGACATCGACGGATACCGACCCGTTGAATACGCCGCCGGCCCGACGTGGGTGGATTGCGCTGCGAAACTTGGGATCGAGCTGTAAAAATCCCAGCCCACCACCTGCCCCCCACCACGAAAGGATCACGATGCCCACATTCAAGCCACCCACCCCGACCTGTCACTGCCTGCGCTTCGGCAAGTGCCGCAAGTGCCGGCGCTACATCCGGGAGGTTCGCACCGTGAGCGCGGCCGTCGCGGCGAAGCTCAACCGCGCTGCCGATGACCGGCCCGACGCGGCGACAATCACTGGGCGCGAGTTGCGCCGCTACGGCGAACCCAACATGAAAGTGATCCGGTGGGTTCTCCGCCACTACCCTACCGGCCTGAAGCGGTGGCTCAACTACACCCCCCGGATCGCGCCCTGGGTCGAGGGGAACACCGTCCACCTTGGGATCTGAAAATGACTACGACACCAAAAGCGATCGACCTCTTCGCCGGCGCCGGTGGGTTTACCCAAGGCGCGACGGCCGCCGGCCTGGACGTGGTCTGGGCTGCCAATCACTGGGCCGCTGCGGTTCAGGTTCACGCCAGCAATCATCCGGGGACGTCGCACGTCTGCCAGGATTTGCATCAGGCCGACTGGAGCGCGGTCCCTTCGCACGACGTCCTGCTGGCGTCGCCTTGCTGTCAGGGGCACAGCCGGGCCCGAGGCGTCGAGCGCCCCCAGCATGACGCCAGCCGGGCAACGGCCTGGGCGGTGGTGTCGGCGGCGGAGTTTCACCGGCCCGAGGTTCTCATCGTCGAGAACGTCCGCGAGTTCCAGGGGTGGTCTTTGTTCCCGGCTTGGAAGCTGGCCCTGGAGACTCTCGGCTACACCTTGACGCCTCACATCCTAGACGCCGCCGACTTTGGGGTGGCCCAACATCGGGTCCGGCTTTTTCTCGTCGGGTCGAAGAGCAAGGCAGGGCTCAAGCTGTCCCTGCCGAGGGGCGGACACATCCCCAGCTCGTCGATCATCGACTGGGACAACGGCGCCCAATGGTCGAAGGTCGACAAGTCGGGCCGAAGCGCGAAGACGCTCGCGCGAGTCGAGCGCGGCCGCGGCGAGTTCGGCGATCAATTTGTGATGTCCTACTACGGCAATTCAAAGACCGGGCGCAGCCTGGACCGGCCGCTTGGCACGGTTACGACGCGCGACCGCTGGGCGATCGTCGACGGGCCACGTATGCGAATGCTCACCGTCGACGAGTACAAGCACGCGATGGGATTCCCAGCGTCCTACGACGTACCGCAAACCCCGAAGCGGCTCGGCATCCACCTTCTCGGGAATGCCGTCTGCCCGCCTGTCGCCCAGGCTGTCATCGAAGAAATCCAGCGGGCCGCGTAGCCGTCAGACCAACACCCCCACCCCGTCTTACTTATATGGAAACGAAGATCACCCCCAAGGTTGTCCTGAGCTATGGAATGGGCGTCGACTCGACCGCCATCCTTCTACGGTGGCTGACCGAGCCCACGAGCCGAGACTTCGATCTCTCCGAGCTACTCGTGATCACCGCCATGACCGGTGACGAGTTCAGCTCGACCGGTCGCCATGTGTCCGCCCACGTCCTTCCGATCCTCCGAGAGCACGGCGTGCGATTCGTCCAGGTAGCCCGGGGGGGGCTGCTAGAGAAGTCCGGGGTCAAGGTTCTCGACGACTCGAACGCCCCAGCGGAACTCTTCCTCGATGGCGCGTTCAAGCTCTCCGACGAAATGCGGATCGCCGGCACCATTCCGACGAGCGGCGGGACCCGGAAGTGTTCGCTGAAATACAAGGGCTGGGTAATCGATTCCTTTCTTGGCGACGAGCTGGACGGCGCGCCGTTCATCCACGCTATCGGTTTTAATTCGGATGAAACGCGCCGCGTGAAAAAGGATCAGGTTTACGGAAAGGCCGGCGGCCGGACAGCCTCTTACCCCCTTGTCGATTGGGGATGGGATCGGGACAACTGTCTGGATTTCATCTTCGCCGTGACGGGGATCGATTGGCTCAAGTCGGCCTGTAGCTTCTGCCCGTTCTCGCGCGGCTGTGACGAGGTCCTCGAACGCTTCGACACAGAGCCCGAGGGCGCCGCCCTGGCGATCGAAATGGAGCGCGTCGCCCTATCATTCAACCCGCGGATGCTGCTCTACAAAACGAAGAGCGTCGAGGCTCTGATCGCAAATCGCAACGCAAAGCACCCGGCTCTGTCTATGGCCGGCGACAGCGAACTCAAGCAAGAGTGGGGAGTGTACCGGCTGGTCCGCGCCATGCTGCCCCGCGACAACCGGACCGCCGACCAGCGAAAGAAGACCCACCCGGACTACGTGTCCGCGCCGATCTGGAACCCAGACAAGCGAGGGACCACCCAGCGAAGCATCGAGCGGATCGGTGAGGCCGATACCCAGGAGGGCGCCGGACACGAGCTGCAGCGCCACGCCGAGCGCCTGGGTCTGACCGTCGAGGCCGGTCGGGTGGTCGTCCGCGATACCGGCGACGGCTTCCCCCGCATCGAAGAGTTACTGACAGTGGCCCCGATCACTGTTGCCACGAAGCACGGGCGGTGGGGCAGAGATAAATTTCGGGCCCACGTCGAAAGAGTGGAGCTGGTGCTGGATCAGCCTGCCCCAAGTGGATCTCAAGCAACCCTGTCCTTTGAGGCCCAGCCGTCAGATCGAACCCTTAACACCGTCTGGATACCATGAGAAACGAAACCGCCGCCGCCGCCATGAAGAGGATCACCACCGAAGCCCGAGAGGCACAGAAGCAGATCGCCGCCCATCTGTCCGATCTTGGATCGATGCCCGATCCCGTTTGGGCTGACGTTGGAAGCACTCAGTATGCCTGCGAAAAACTCGCAGAGATCCTGGCGTTCCTTTCGGACGATGAAGCACCCACCCCCAACCCGGAGACCTCATGAACCTGAAGACCCTCGAAGCCCTCTGCCACGCTTCGGCCGCCGCCGCGGTCGAGGCGACCATGAAGCGCGACAAGATCCCGGAGTCGCACGAAGAGTTCGAGATTCAGCGCATCGCGATCGGCGCCGTCTCGCGCGGGATCGCTCACCTCTCCGACCTGGGTCTGTTGAAGCCTTGGATCGATTTCGACGACTACGAGATCAGCTACGCCATCGCGTCGACCGCCGGCGTCGTCTCTGCCTGTCTGCCCTGGGAGCTGTGCCGGGGCTGCGACGAAGACGGCAACACGGGCTGCGACGAGTGCTACGAAAGCGGCCACCGCTTCGAGGCTCCGATCTGCCCGACCCATGGCGACCGGATCCTCATCGATTCGTTTGGCCGCTACTCTTGCCCGCCATGTTTGGACGCGCGGAGCCAGGACTACGTCGACGCCACCGACGGGCAGATCAACGAAGCCGCCTGGATCGGCCGGACGTTTGGATCAGACCGAGACGAATGGGAGTCTGCAACACTGGAGAGCGTCACCGTCCAGGACCTGCTCCCCGGCTACCACCCCGGACACCTGACGCGGGTCCGGGTGATGATCACCGATAAGATTGACCTGATCGCAGACGTGGATCTGGCATCGGAGATCGTCTACCCGATCGAATGGTACCGGGCCCTCGACGCCTACACCTCGGACCGCCGACCGGTTCGGCACGTCGCTACCTGGATTAGGGCGGTGGTGCTCTGTCACGCCTTCCAGAGCCGGAGCGAAGTGTTCGATCACAAGGGCGACCGAAGAAAGGCTAGCTAGACGGCCAACCCCCACGATACGTTGAACACCCACCCCCCGCGGTAAAAGGAGATCAAAATGACCGACAAGCCAAAGACCGAGATCGCCCGTCTTGAGCAGACGAAGCTCGCGAAGCCTATGGGCTTCAGTCCCGAAAACATTCAGGAGGCGTTCAAGCTCGCAGAGACGCTCGTCTCATCGGGGTTTCTTCCCTCGGCAGTCAGCACCCCGGCGCAAGCCCTCGCGATCATGCTCGCCGGCCGAGACTTCGGGCTGTCCCCGATGCAATCGTTCCGCGGGCTTCACGTCATCGAAGGCACGGTCTCTATGAGCGCCGACCTCATGGTGGCCCGCGTCCTGGCTTCCGGTCAGGCGAAATACTTCCGGCGCATCGAAGGCACGGCGGAGATCGCGGTCTACGAGACGCACCGCAAGGGCGACCCCGAACCGATCCGGCTGTCCTTCACAGCCGTTGAGGCGAGGGCGGCCAACCTGATCGGCAATGACAAAAAGAAGAACTGGAAGAGGTACCCGGCCGCCATGCTGCGCGCTCGCGCGAAGTCGGCCCTAGCGCGCGACGTCTACCCGGAGATCTTCTTCGGGATCTACACGCCCGACGAGGGCGAGGACATCGCCGCCAGCGCAGCCATGGACAGCGGCCAGGAGATCCAGACCATTAACGGCGGCGGCGCGCAGCCCACCGACGACGAGCTGCAGGCGATCGTCGACGACGCGAGTCAGAAGATCTCCGCCGCCGAAGACATGCCGGCTCTCAACAAGATCGCGACCTGGATCAAGACCCTACCGATCCCCGTCCAGAACACCGTCCGGGAGAAGTGGCTCGAACGCCGGACCTCGCTCAAGGGAGATCCCGATGGCGAGCCAGAGCCAGAGCCCGAGGTCGTCGAAGAGGGCGAGGTCGTCGAAGAGGGCGAGATCATCGAAGAGGGCGAGATCATCGAAGAGCCCGAGCCCGACAAGGTTCCGGTTGACTCCGAGGATCCGGAACCGGTACAGACTGAAGCGTTCGGCGACGAGCCCTGGGCGCAGTAGTCGCCCACCCAAAACCCACCCCCACAAAAGGATCCCATATGTCCAACCTGACCTTCTCTCGTTTGAAGCGGGCCGCGATCTGTCCTGGCTCGATCATCCTTCCGCAAGTCGACGATGTCTCACCGTGGGCGGAGCGCGGAACGATCATCCACCGCCACATTGAGGCCGTCTTCCAGGCCGACGTCGGCGCGATGGAAGCGGTCCGCGAGGCCGCCCGCGAATTCGACAAGCTGGGCGACCCGCCCGAAGGTGAGAGCGACGCCGGGCCCGCGGGGTCGCTCATCGCTTTGATTGATGGCATGGACCCAGACGAGATCGAGGCGATGGCCGACGGCCTGCCCAACGTCCAGGTTGAGCTGGCGATGTGGTACCACCCCGCCACCGACGAGGGCGGGATCCTCGGGACCCGTCTCAACCGCGACTACTCAAAGGCACCCTCCGGCGCGATCTGCGGGACGATCGACCTCGCCGCCTGGAGCGACACGAGGATCCGAATCATCGACTGGAAGAGCGGATGGAGTGAGCAAGACCCGGCCGACTCGAACCGCCAGCTCCGAGCGGCGGCCGTCGCGCTGTCCCGATTTCTGAACGTCGAGAACGTCCATGTTCAGATCGTCAGCCTCGACGAGAAGGGCGCGACGTTCCCCCACCGACCCGCAGTCATGGACGCCTTCGAGATCGACGCGGCCGCCGGCGAGCTGGCGATGGTCGTCGACCGGATCGATCTGGAGCGCGACGGGGTCCGGCCGAGCCTGACCGTCGGTGAGCATTGCCGACACTGCTCTGCCTTCACGAATTGCCCGGCGCAGGCTGGCGCGGTCACCGCCCTGATCGAACTTGGCGCCGACCCCCAGGCGTTGACGCCGGAGATCATCCGGGAGGCTTGGCCGAGGTATCAGGCGGTCAAGGCGGTGCTTCCGAAGATCGGGAAGGTCTTCAAAGAGTACGTGACGCGGACGCCGGTCGAGCTGGACGACGGAAAGGTGCTCGCCATCTACAACCGAAAGGACGGGCAGAGCTACGACACCCTGAAGCTCTACGAACTCGCCCGGAAGATGTTCGGCGCCGACGCTGCGCGCGACATGGTCGGCGAGGTGTCCTTCTCCCGCGCCGGCGTCGAGCGTGCGCTAGGCGTCGGCGACGCGGCGAAGCTCTTCGCCCAGGCGGCCGTCGACGACCTGATCACCTACAAGAAAAACAGCCGGCTTGAAGCGAAGCGGATCGCCAAGGGTGGAAAGAAGTGATCCCGCTCATCGTCGAGTTCGTGGTCCCGGGTGAGCCGAGAGGGAAGCAAAGGCCGATGGGTCGGGTGATCAAGTGTGGCGGGCCAAGGGGGCGTCACAAGATCCAGATCTACACGCCCAAGGAAACGGTCGCCTTTGAAGAGACTGTGGCGCTCGCCGCCGCTGTCGTCTACCGGGGACGAAACCCAGACGACGGCGCGGTGGGCCTGGACGTCGTCGGCCTATGGCCCTGGCCAAAGACGATCACAAAAAAGAAGCGCGCGAGCGTTCTAGTCGTCGAAGGGTTCGGTCTGAAGCCGTCCAAGCCAGACGCCGACAACCTCGTGAAGGCGATCTCGGACGCCCTCGAAGGGGTCGCATACACGACGGACGGCCGCGTGGCGGTCGAGCGTTGCACGACCCTCTGGCATGACGGCCCGGCTTGCACGGTCGTCCGCGTACACCACGGCGCCGCCGCTTTCAATCTCACCCCCGGCCCGTGGTGGGCTGGCAATCTAGGAGCCTGAACCGATGAAGATCAAACTGATCGAGACGAAGAGTATCAAGACGAAGGGCAACCCCCGCCGGTCGATGGACCGCGACAAGCTCAAGGCTCTGGCGCTGTCGATCAAGGCGAACGGGATCCTTCAGCCGATCAGCGTGAAGCCGCTCGCCGACGGCGCGTTCCAGGTCGTGTTCGGCCACCGACGTCTCGCGGCCGCGCGACGTCTCAAGATGAAAGCGATCCCAGCGATCATCCTCGGCGACAGCGACGAGGATTTAGAGACGTACCGAATCGTTGAGAACACGCAACGCGAAGACCTTCCCCCGCTCGACGAGGCCGACGCATTCGCGAAGCTCGTCGACCGTTTCGGCATGACACCCTCCGAGATCTCGGCGCGAGTCGGCCGATCTATCAGTCACGTCTACGATCGGATCCGGTTGTCGGCGGCGATCCCCGATCTTCGGAAGCATCTTATCGGGGGCACCGTACCGATCCGGGGCGCGATGATGATCGCAAAACTCACCACGACCGAGCAGATAGAGTTCATCGAGGATGCCTTCCGGCACCATGGCCGTTCGATTTCGGCCAACTGGATCAGCCAGACGATCGCCAACAACTACCTGACCGCCCTGCACTCGGCGCCCTTCAAGCGTGGCGACGCGACCCTGGTCCCTGAAGCCGGCGCGTGTACCACCTGTCCCAAGCGAACGGGGCAGCAAGCCGACCTGTGGGCAGGAATCGAAGACAGGAAAGAGGTCTGCACCGACCGGACGTGCTTCCAGATCAAGGTGGCGGCCGCGTTCGCCCGACAGGTCGACAACCTTCCCAAGGGATCGAAGGTTCGGAAGACGGTCGAGGTCTTCGGATTCGATACCCCGAGCGCCGGCGCGGGTCCTTCCTGGAGTAGCGGCTGGCTGGCTCTCGACCAGCCGCGCCCATGGTTCAGCGGCGACCGCGACAGCATGACGAAACGGCCGAGCTGGCGGAAGGTTCTCGGTCCGAAGGTCGTCGAGGCCCTGACCGTCGACGTGGTCCAGGATGGCACCGGGGCGCCGCTTCAGGTCGTCCATGCGCGCGAGGTGCTCAAGGTGGCGACGAAGCTCAAGGCGAAGGGCCTCAAGGCCCTGAAGAAGCACCTCAGCGGCCGCGGACTGAAGAGCCAGATCAACGTCCAGATGGAAGACTTCCGCGAGGACAACAAACGCCACGCGAAGAACGAGGCCCGGGTCCGCGTCGATGTCGTCGACGCTTGCGCCGACGCGATCGATACGAAGAGTATCCGCGCCCTGGCTACGGCGCTTATCGATTCCTGTTCCGTCGGAACGGTAAACCGGACGGCGAAGGCTCTGGGGCTTGGCCGCGCCGAGCTGCAGGAGAAGGTCGCGACCATGAAACCGGCGAAGCTCTTCGCGGTGATCTTCCTTTGCGCGTCCGACCGTGGCGAGAAGCTCGTCTACATCGCCGAGAGTTTCGGGATTTCAACAGAGACCCCGCCGGCGACCCCTGATAGTGAACCCGGATGAGCTCCGGACCTCCGAACCCACGCCCACTCCACCCGACCCTATCGCTTGAGGCGTGGCTGTTTCGTGCGCCGGACTGCAAGTTTCTCGGGGCGTGCATCGCCACGGCCGGCAAGAAACAGTGGGCGGGGCTGAACTGCTACTCCTGCCCGTTGTGTCCGGAGGGAGTGAAGGACCCCTGCACGGCATGGCGGAAAGCGTCGACGATTCCCGACAGCCTGACGAACTACGAGCAACCGATCAGGCCGCTGATCTTCTGCGAGGACTGCGAGCACTGGCTTCCCTACCCTGAATTCCCGACCCGCGGGATCGATGTCTGTCGCGGCTGTCGGACCGTGCGCGGTTCGCAGAAACGGCGCGACCGCAAAGAGCGACTAGAATCATCCGACTAGCAGGACCCACCCCCAACAAAAGGATCACCGGATGGAAGACCACAAAAATAGCGGCGACTACGAGTGCGAGTGCGGTCTGCCCATGTGCGACGACACGGCGAAAAAGCTGGAGAAACTCGACACGGTCCACGCGGTGTTGGCCGAGGTCACCGGGGAGCGGGACGCGGCGCTGGAAGATGCCGCGGCGTGGAAAGCCGGCGCCGACTCCGGGGCGCAAACCCTAGAGGCGGTCGAGGATGCGTTGACGGAATCCCAGGCCCCCGAGGCGCAGGAGGCGGAGCACGCCAGCCACTGCAAGTGTTGGGACTGCACGATCCAAGCCCTCGACGCACCGCAGGAGGACAAACCCGATGTATAGCGAAAACGAAGCCACCGCCTACCCGCTCACCTGGCCGATCTTCCGGCCCCGCACCAAAGTCTACGCGCGCCAGGACTCGTCGTTCAGACACGGCGGGCAGAAGTTGACACTGGCCCGAGCGGTTCGCCGCATGACGCATGAACTCGATCTTCTGGGGGCCCGTCGACTGGTCGTGTCGACGAATGTCGAACTGCGTCTAGACGGGTTGCCGATGTCGGGGCGGCGCGAACCCGAAGACACCGGGGTCGCCATCTACTTCAGCCTCAAAGGCGTCCCGCATTGCATGCCCTGCGACAAGTGGATACGGGTCGAGGACAACATTGCAGCGGTTGCCAAGCACGTCGAAGCCATCCGAGGGATGACGCGCTGGGGTGTCGGTGACGTCATGGCGGCGTTCGCTGGCTACAAGGCGCTCCCGCCGGCGACGGCGCTTGAAGCGTCGTGGTGGGACGTGCTCAAGATTGAGAGCACCGCCACGCTCGAAGAGGTCGAGGCGGCATGGAAGGCGATGGCCGCCCAGCACCACCCCGACTCCGGCGGGACTCACGATCGCATGGCGGAGATCAACAGCGCCCGCGACCGAGCCCGAAGGGATCTGGCCGATGGGTAAGGACACGAAGATCGAATGGGCCCACCACACCTTCAACCCGTGGTGGGGTTGCACCAAAGTCAGCGAGGCGTGTCGGCACTGCTACGCCGAGAGCATGGCGAAGCGCACTGGCCACGCCGTCTGGGGCGAGAACGCCGAGCGGCGGCCGCTGTCGGACAACAACTGGCGCCAGCCGTTGAAGTGGGATCGGTCAGCTCGCAAGCGCGGCGTCATCGAGCGTGTCTTCTGTGCGTCGATGTCCGACGTCTTCGAGGGTCGCGCCGACCTGGACGAACACCGGGCGCGGCTCTGGGGCCTGATACGGCAGACGACGAACCTCCGGTGGCTCTTGCTCACGAAGCGACCGGAGAACATTCAGGCCATGCTCCCCGCCGACCTTCACGGCGACCGGCGGATCTGGCTCGGGACGACTGTCGAAAGCCAGGACCACCTCGAAGCGAGGCTCGACGCCCTTCAGTCTGTCGCGCATAGCTACGCGCGGTTTGTGTCGGCCGAGCCGCTTCTCGGCCCGCTCGACTTTGGGGGGAGAATGCCGGCGCTGTCATGGGTGATCGCCGGCGGTGAGTCGGGCGGCGGTGCTCGGCCGATGCACCCGCGGTGGGTGAGGTCGATCCGCGATCAGTGTGTCGCCGCCGGCGTGCCATTTCTGTTCAAGCAATGGGGCGCGTGGGTACATGATGAAGAGCCGGTCCCGTCTCAACTTACCCAGACGATCGACGGGTACCAGTTCCATCGCGTCGGGAAGAAAAACGCCGGCCGGATCCTCGACGGTCGCACCTGGGATCAGGTCCCCGCCGAGTAGCACCTCCGGCCGATAGGCCACCCACCCCCCACAACAGGAGAGACCCCGATGGATCTAGATCTGTACCAGACCGAAGCGCGTCGAACGCGCGATGACTTGGAAGGCGACGAACTTCGCACCCTGGCCGCGCTGGGCATCGCCGGCGAAGGCGGCGAGGTCGTCGACCTGATCAAGAAAGCGAAGTACCACGGCCACACCTTGAGCCCCGAAGAGGTGGCGAAAGAACTCGGCGACCTGCTCTGGTATCTCGCGGCCATGGCGGACGGGATCGGGTGGACGCTTGCAGACGTCGCCCGGCTCAACGTCGAGAAGCTGCGCGAGCGATACCCCGACGGCTTCGACTCGGAGCGGAGCAAGAATCGATCGGGCAACGACTATCTCGATTCGCTCTGTGGTGCCGAGACCATCAACAAAGACGGGACCGCCTTCGTTGTCTGTATTGAAGACGGCATCGACGGCGGCCGTTGCGAGAAGCACAGCGAAGCCGACGTGGTCCAGGCTGATTTCGAGGTGACCGACGATGAGTGATCCGAAGGTGGTCGAGAGAGAAGGCGACGGGAAGAAGCGCGCGACCTACGAGGCGCGCGACGTCCGGACACTCGTCGATGGTAGACCGATCCCCTACGTCGCGACCTGGACCCCAGAGGTTGAGCCCGACGCCTTCACGCTGGAGACCGATCTCCGGGTGTCGAAGACGATCCCCACCTTCTGTGACGACGTCGCCCGCGGTGTCGGTCGTGTCGTGCTCGGGGTGATGAACGTCGAGCGCCAGCGGCGCGTCGTCCTGAACTTCTGGTGTCAGGTCTGCGCCTCGCCCCTCGGGAAGAATGGCTACGCGGTCGAACTGTACGATGGCACCGCCGAGATCATCCCGCCCAATGTCGGGCGCCGGCCGTCCAAGGCGATCAACGGTCGAGTTCTCCGAGAGCCGCCAGCCTGTGCCAAGTGTTTGATCTTCGCTCTGGACGCCTGCCCCGGCATTGCTCGGGCGCTCGACGACGGCGCCGGGATCCTCACTCTCGGTCGTCAGTCCTGCGTGATCCTGGCGACGATTCATCAGGAGCCGGACGGGCCCAAGATGATCACCTATCTGAAGATGGTCCCGCTCGTAGTCGATGGCATGGTCCGAACCGTCGACGAGTTCCGCGCGGCCGTTCTGTGACGCAGATCGAGATCATCATCCGCCCCGGGTCTGTCGCGATGCGGATCGGGGACAGAGGCGGGACCCTGATCGAGGTCGAAATGAACGCGGTCGTCACTTCCGCCCTCGTTCGTGAACTCACGGCGGCGCTGATCAAGATCCGCCCAAGGGACCGCGACCCTACGGCGCGGCGGTGAGCTTCGCCGCGATGACGACGCCGGCGACGGCCCCGGCGACGAGGGCCACGCCGGCGACGGTCGGGCCCCAGCGGTTCCACCACTCGGCGTCCTTCGCTACAGCCTGGAGCCTGTCAGCTTCCACGATCAGGAACGCCTCCCGATCCTCGGCCGCGTTCAGGTTCAGGGCGGCGGCCTCGTAGCAGGCGTCCAGGGTGAGCCGGGCCTGGGTGGCCGCGGCTTCGCGCTCGACCTTCCCGATCTCGACCCTGGCTTCCAGGTCGGCGACGAGATCACGAATTTGACGCGCCTCGTCGACGGTCAGGATCAGCCGCCCATCCGGGGTCTCTTCGCCGATGTCTGCGACCGCCGGGCCTGGAACGGCCATGAGGGCAGATTGCAACGCGACAGCGACCGCCAGCCGGGCGATCAGGGGTCGTGGGTCCACTCGGACCGCCCCAGGGGACGAGGGCAAGGTGACCCCTTTACGGGCGCTCAAGACCCGTCCTCGTGTCGACCGACCGCGCCCGTCAGATCGGCCCGGATGTCGGCGAGGGTGGTCCGCCCCTTCGTTTCGGCCGTTCTCGCGTCAATAGCGGCCATCCTGGCGTCTTCCTTGGCGTCTACGTCCGCCAGTTCGGCTGCCAGCTCATCCGCTACACGGGTCCGTTCCGCTCGCCTGTCGGCCTCTATGCTCTCCGGCGGCCGGATGGGGGTCGAGCTGGGTCGGCTCCGTCGCCCGGCGAACCAAGCGAGGATCACAGCCCCAAGCGCGGCAAGAGCCCCGAGGACCGTGCCGGTCACGGGGTCGACTCGGCCTCGGCTCGGCGCTTCAGCACCATGGACCGGACCGCGCAGTCCTTCGCCTCAAGCAATTTCCGCAGAGCGGTCGTGGTCTCGGGGTTCTCGGGGAGGTCGGTCCAGAGCTTCTCCGCCAGTTCACCAAAGGGACGGCTGACTTCCGCGAGGTGCGGTGGGAGCTGCGCCCACTCGAAGAGCACGCGAAAGTGGGCTGCGTCGCGCCTCACTCGGAACCGCCCACGGCCGTCGGAGTGATCGCCGATGCGGCGAGCTTGTTCCCGAACCCATTCCGGCGCGCGAGGTAGGTCCCGAGCAAGGGGACGAGGACCGCCATCGCTGGCCCGCTGTCAAACGCCGGGACCATCCCCAGGTAGGGAAGGGTCAGGCCGCCGAGCAAGTAGCGCCCCACCATGGCGAGGGTGAACATCGTCAACAGGGTGAGCACGGCGTCTGGCCGGTCGCTGGAGTTCTTCAGCCACATGGCGCGCACGCTACCACAGAAAAACCCCCCGCGGAGAATTCCGCGAGGGGCTGTGATCGCCTTCGTCCCCGAACACGCCGCTCGGCCGGGGGAGGATAGAGCGGCGGGCCGGACCTCGACTATACCAGCCGGGCCCGACGCTCTCAACCGGTCGGCGCGTAGCTGCCCACATCCCAGCCCATACGCGCCAAGACGGCGAGCCGCTCGGGGGGTGTCATGCTGTCACCGTCCATCGACTGGACGACCCCGCGGGCCAGTTCGGCCAGCTCGCCTTTCACCGGGACCCGGCCGGGGCAGACCTTGCCCGGCGTCGACGTCCCCCGGTCCAGGCGATCGTGCCGGTCCAGGCGGTAGGCCGCCGAGCACCGTCGGCCGAAGTGGACGGCAGTCAGTTCGCGCGGGTCTTTCCACCCGAAGGCCCACAGAAGTTGGCCAGAGATCTCGGCCGCCTTCAGGATCGCCTCGTCGGGCGGCGTCTCGCGGTGCCACGGTCCCTCGACGGTGACCGCGAGGGCTGCCCCGTTCCACAGCTTCGCGTGATACGCCCGCCGGTCGAGGGCGGCAAGCTGGTAGGCCGTCCAGTCGGGGAGGGTCTTCCCGTCCGGCCCGTACTTCGTGACGAGCACATGGTAGGGCGGCGCGTTGTACCTGAGCACCTCGCGGAAGAAACGCAGGAGCCCGATCGGACCGTTCGGGTAATGGCGGCCGACGAGCCTCGGACGCCACGGGAGGTGGGCCCGCTTCGCGTCTTGCTCGTTCGTCGGGTAGGTGAACCCGTCGGGCCATCCGCCGTACCGGTGGACGGCGATAAGCTCCCGCGCTTCGAGACTGACCCGTGCGGCGCCGCCCATACCCGGGACGGTGCCCGCCTGGATAACCTCAACCGATCCACCGACGTCGACCGGCTTCTTCCTGCTCTTTCGCTTCGTCTTCGTCTTCGATGTCATGCCCACGGCGTTCCTGTCTGCGTTCCAAGGGTTACCCAGGCGCTCCCATTGAACCCGACGAACCGACCGCTGTCGTCGACCGTGAAGTCTCCGGCCTGGGCGGAAACAGAAGGCTCGGTATCCTGGGGGATGATTCTCATGGCCGCGCGTTTCGGCGTCGTCAGGTCGCCCTGAACGAGCAAGGCGTAGGCTTCCGCGCCAATCGCTCGGACGCCGGCGCCCGTCGGAGCCACGCCAGTTCCGACATTCTCGCCGGTGACCCCATAGGCCGTGTCGTCTCCGGCCTCACCCCTGACTCCCGAGGCGGCGGTCTGCCCATTGGCCACCGTCCCCTCGACACCGCTCGAAGCGTTACCCACCGCCGTTCCCAGAACTCCGACCCCGGTGGCGCCCTTGCCTTCACCCACTACGCCGTCACCAGTCGTGCCCCCGCCGATGCCCTTGACGCCGGCCGCGTTGGTCGCTCCGCCAGTGCCCTGGACGCCGACACCGACCGAGGTTCCTACGCCCTCGATGCCCTTCCCGTCGGTGGCTCCGCCGGTACCCTTCAGGCCTGGGTTCGCACCTTTGCCGACGCCCTCGACGCCGATCCCCCCAGTGGCGCCCGCGGTTCCCTTGACGCCGCCGCCAGTCGCGCCGCCTACGAAGACGCCGCCGAGCCCGGTCCCCACGCCCTGGCCGTCGACGCCGGCGCCATCCGTCCCACCGCCGGCGCCTTCAACGCCGGGCGCATCCGTAGCCCCGCCCGTGCCCTTGACGCCAGCCCCGCCGCCGAAGCCGAGTCCGAGGACACCCTGAGCACTACCGCCGCCGCCGGTGCCTTTGACGCCGACGCCCGACGTCGAGACTCCGCCGGTACCCTCGACACCGATCCCCGAGCCGGTCCCCTGTCCGACAACGCCACGGCCGTTCGCAGCTCCGCCGGTGCCGCTGACGCCGATTCCATTCGTCGCGCCACCCGTCCCTTTGACGCCCTCTCCGGTGGTGTTGCCCGTGCCCTCGACGCCGGCCTTCGTCGCATCGGTCGCGACCGACTCGATCCCATTCACGGCGATCCGATCGTCCGTTGTCCCATCCCCGATGGTGAAATCCAGCCATTGAAGCCAGTTGAACGCCTCGTTATGAAGCCAGTTGAACCACTGCGCCGGAGGCTTTTCGCCCGAGTCCCAGCCGTCGTCCTTCTGTGGCGAGGTCGGCTCGACGACGTCGGCGGTTCCACCGGTCGCCCATCGGGGCAGGGTTGCGGTTGCTGGCTTGTTGGGCATGTTCGCTCCTAGAACGGGAAGACGGCAGAGAGGTCCCCGCCGGTAGTCTGTGCTACCTGCGAAAAGCCCTGGTCGACATCTGGCTCCAGAGCAGCCGTACTCGAAAACTGGAACGGTGTCTCGGTCGTGTCTGCGATAAGAGCGCCAGACACCCCCGCGGGTCGGGCTGACGAAAGAAGGATGGCGATCTCCGGCTCATCTAGGCCGTTTTCCTCCATCGTGATCTTGACGTGTCCCGGAAACATTTCTTCAAGGTCGAAGTCGATCGGAGAGATCACAAGCCGAACGATCTCGATAAGATCTTCTGGGCTACCGCTGGAGCGAAGCGCCCGAGCCTTCGCCTTTAGTACCGTGCGGTACTCTGCGTCTGTCTTGCCCTTTCGGTCCTCGTCGACGATCTCCCCAAGCCCGTCGAGCTGCGCCCCCACTGCGTTGTCGATGAAGTGCTGATCGAAGACGTCACCGAGCGAGTTCTCCGCGTCCTGGATCTCGGCTCCGATTGCGTTGATTATCGCCGCCCGGTTCGGTTGCTCCTTATCCTGCTGGAGTTCCTTGGCGATCATTTCGGCCGCGTGCGTCGTCTTCTCCGTGTAGCCCATCAGGTAGAGACCACCGTAATGTCGCCCGTGTCGCCGGTCGCCAGCTCACGGTTGCCGACCGGGAGATTGATCACCCCAGCGGGCGGGCCCGAGAAGTCGATCTCGAGAAGAGTCACATCGGTGACACCCGAGACCCCGAAGATCGAAGCGTAGAGAGTCACGTAGATCACATCATCCCCAATATCCCCAGCATCGATGAAGTCGGCCACCGCTTGCTTGACCTGGTCGTCGCCGTCGGCCGGGTAGAGTGTCGGGTCTTTGGTCAGTTCGATTTCGACGAAGACAGGTTTCGGAGTCGGCCGTGAGAACTTGACCGTATGTGAATCGCCCTGCGAGTCGATGGCCGACCCGGAGGTAGTGCCAGACGTTTCGATACCGGCCGGCTTGCCGTCCCAGATCTCATCGATGATGTCTTGGTCAGCACCGCCAAGCGCGACCGCCTCGAACGAATGCGGCGGGAGCCCATCGCCGTCTACGGCATCGGTCGTATTCTCGAAGACACGGACAGCGGTCACTCCGGAGACGTCGCCGACGTCGGCCCGAATAGCGTCGACAGTGCCCGTCCCGGCTCGGGCCAGCTCTTCGACCCGTCGAAGCCGGAGCGCCGCGTCCGTCTCTGTGTCGGTTCCGAGAACAGCGTCCGCGGCATTCGTGACCGAGTTCCACCCGGCAACGGGCGTCTCGATCACCGTGAGGGTGCCGGTCGGCGCAGCGATGGGGCCGGTCGACTCGCCTTCCATCTCGACCTCGACGTCTTGGGCGCCCGGTCCCGGCCCCACTGCGTCGTCGATCGTTACGAAGCGAACGGCGGGGAGCCCGACAACGCTCGCAACGGAACCGGCCGGCACGGGGATCCCGTCGTTGATGTTGAGCGTCGCCGTCACTTTCGACTTCGTCGCCGGCGCCCGAATGGTGCCCGTGAGTTCCGACAGCCGGTCGAGCGACGAGCCGTCCGCCAAGGTCGGGTACTGCGCCCCGTAGACAGACTCGATCCCTTCCCAGTTGTCGGCGAGTTCATTGGCGAAAACGGCGATGAGCGCGCCGAGTTCAGTCGTCGGGCCCAGGTTCAGGTCCGGAGAGATCGAGAGCCGGAGGGCGTTCTCAAGATCCGTCTTGATCTCGTCGAATGTCTTCGGCGTGAATCCGGTCGCGTCTAGTCCTGGCATCTACTGGATCTCCGTCGTGGTCGAGAAGTCGATAGGCCCGTCTGTTGTCGTCCCTTGGAACTCGACCGTCAAGATCCGGGTGGCCGCGTCGTAGTCGGCATCGAAGGTGTCGATCGACAGGACCCCCGGCGTCGCAAGGATCTGATCCTTGAACACCTGACGGATCGCGGCGATCGATTTGCCCTTGCCAAGCACCTCCTGCAGGTAGGGCACGCCTACGCCCTCGGGGTCTGCGAACCATTCACCCCTAAACGTCCGGAGCCGTCGCGTCAGGTCTTGAACGATGGCATCAATCCCCGTGACCAGAACGGCGTCGCCTCCGGTGATGTCGAGATCACCGCTCGCCGGGTCCATGCGGAAGTCGGCCATCAGTCCGCCTTTACCGTCGACGACCCGACAGACGCCGGGAAGCCCGCCAGAGCCGCGATGATATTCGTTTTGAACGTCGCCCCGCCGTCGCCCCCCAGTACGACCGCGCCGCTAATGGCCGACTTCACCGCCGCCAGTTCGGCTTCGACCTTCGACGCGAGCGCCAGAGCGTCGGCCGCCGTCTTACTCCCGAGGTTGATCTCGCCGGCGTCGTTCAAGTGGATCGCCACCCCGCCGTCTTTTTCGATCACCAAGTCGTCGGGGTCCGCCGGGTTCAGCGCGGCGAATTGGGAAAGCCCCGGCAAAAAGACGGCATCTGACAAGTGGAACCGACGCGGGTCGAGAGCCTCGACGTCACGCGGCGAGTTCTGTCGGATCCACGTCTCGATCGCATGGGAGGCGATGATCAGGAGGCCGGTGTCGTCGGGCTTGATCGGGAATGTGATCCGGTACCCGCCGGCGCGAGGAAAGAGCACCGGCGCGGCCGGGATGATCGGTAGGTCGATCGGCTCGTCGCCTTCTTCGGTGAGAATGAGCGGCGATACTGTCGGCTGGATCTGCGCCGACTGCTCGGCCGCGTTGTAGCTGATCACTCGGCCAGGCATGGACACATGGACCCCCCCAAGGACGCGCTCGACGCCGGCCAGTATCAGATCCGCAAGCTCTGGGGTTGTGCCTTCTTTCATACGGGTACCGCCTCGATGTCACTGTACCAGCCGCCCTCGTGGGTGTCGCCAGTGTGGGTCACCCGTTCGATCCGGAAGATGCCGTCCACCTGGATCGAGTCGACGACAACACCGCCCCCTGGGCGAAGGGCTGGATTTAGGAGCGACCGCGCTCGCAGGATGGAACGCTCCGCCGGCGGCGCGCCCGTCGGTTGCTTCTTCTGATCCTTCTTCGCCTTTCCGAGCTGGGGCGATCCTATGAGCCCAGTCCTCGGGGTCAGCAGGAACCCGGTCGGCGAACCGGCCAGCTCGCCCGGACCTAGAACCTGGAACTGCCCGTCCTGGATCGATACCTCTAAACCCAACGCCTTCATGATGCGCCCGATCTCGTCGTGGGTCGGTCCAGACAACGCGGCGCCATTGATGAAGCCGGTCATCCCGCCATCCCGGAGCCCTCCCTTCACCACGCGCTTGACCATGTTCCCGATGCCGACCTCTACCTTTTCGGCGAGTATCGCCAGCACCTTGTCGTAGCCCGTCCCTGGCGCCACCGACAGCGCGACGCGCGCGGTCTTCAAGCTGTTCTCACCGTCGCCGGCCGACAGCGTGGTGATCCAGTCAGCGCCAGGCCGTTCGTGGGACACCTCGGCCACGTCGCCGAGGAAGATCGTCCCAGTCTCCCCTCGGTATCCCGCTTCGAGAAGGGCAGTGCCCGGGTGCTCTGACAAACGGCCGCGCGTGTCCGGTGAGAGATTCCAAATCCGGATCTCCCCGATGTTTGCGATCGATGACGTCGATCGCTCGACCTCGAATCCGATCCGGAGCGCGGTCACCTCTGCGATTGCCCCGAGCACGAGTCGGTAATCTCGACCAAAGAGAGTCGCCACTTACGGCACCACGTAGAAGAGTTCGATCAGATCGCCGAGTTCGGCTTCCCCAAGGTCGTCGTCGGTATCGGAACGGAAGATCGCGAAGTCTCCGAGCGGACGACCTCCGTCGGTCCAGCTTCGGAGCAGTTCCCAGTTGGTGAGCACCTTCACGCCGCGGCGGATCTCGTTATCCTCGTCGTCGAATATGTCGATGAACCACCGGCCGTCGCGAGTGTTGAACCGGAAGTCGAGGCGGAAAGTCTCGCCGGACAGATCCACCGTTTGCGAGAACGCCCCGAGCTTCGACGTCGTGGGGATGATGTCAGTGGCCAAAGCTAGCTCCCGGCTTTAGGGAAGAACCGCTCCTTGATTTTCTTAAGGGCGGTGCGGTTGTCGTTCGGGTCCGGCTCTTCGGATTTTGGCGGCGCGGGTTTCGTGTTTTTCTTTCCGCGCGAACTGCTCTTCTTCACACGCTTTACGACCAGCAACGACGGATCGATATCGACGGTGTCGGACGTGACGATCCGAACCTCGGTCAATTCGATCGACATCATGACGACGTCCCCGGTCTCTGGGCTTCGATCGACGTCGACCGCGCGCAACGCCATGCTGGTGTAGTCGCGGAGGGTCGTCGCTACGGTGAGCAGCTCGCCCCGGGCCTGAAGGTCGCGCAAGGTCTGGTAGGCGTCTTCCGCCCTTGTTGGATCTGGGGCCAGCAAAAGGCCGGGTCGGCCGAGCGGAGAGTTTGAGACCACACCACGGATCGTCAACCTCGCCGGTTGCGCCCGGATGTGGTCGGTCACGTTGAAACCCACCTCGACCGGGTTCGTCGTGATCTCCGCGAGGGACCGGTGCGCTTCGCTGATCGATGCGTCCAGCTCAACGGCCCCAATCTTGACCCGGCTCTCCGGGAATACGAGAGCGATCAGGCTCATCTCCGTCTTCCCCTGTTGTTCCGTAGGGCCGACTGGCGCGCTGCGATCCGACGGCGTCCCTCTTCGAGGCGGCGGATCTTATCGGCGGCCTTTTCTGCCAGCGCCGTCTCGTCCATTCCCGGCGATGCGTTCACGACCTGATTCACGACGAGGCTCTGCGACAGACTGGTAGCTGTGGAAGGGCCCGCGGCCGCGGCCGCGCCGACGGCCCGGCGCTGTCCGTTACCGCCCTGATCTTGGACGAACTCCAGCTGATCTTTTGCGGTGAAGGCGGCATTGAGTAGGCCGCCGCCTGGGATGAAAGAGGCGAGCGTATCCCTCAACACGTCCCCGATCGTGATGTTCTCTTTCACCCATTCGATAAAGCCCAAGAGTTCTTTCTTCCAGAAGTCGATCGCCGTGGTGAAGAGATTCAGC
>SDBU01000639.1_pt1 | contig 49207 bp, 70 predicted proteins | sample 2277071 | NCBI WGS metagenome assembly SDBU01 (sample SAMN10397929, study PRJNA504765) | marine sediment metagenome | isolation source: marine sediment core GS08_GC12, 126 cmbsf | place: Arctic Ocean: Gakkel Ridge, Loki's castle | collected 2008
AAACCAGTTATCTTTATAAGACAATCCAGCCACCTTGTCAACCTTCGGGGCGGCAACAGGAGCGATTACCTGTTCAGCCTCGACCTCTCTTTCATCAGCCTTGTCGGCGGCCTTATCAGCTTGATCGTCCTTGCCCTCAGCTCTCAGGTCCTCTTCCTTCTTCCTCCACTCTTCCGCCTGATCTTCTTTCTTCTTCCGATCAACCGCAGCCTTAGCTTCAAGTTTTGCCTGTTCTTCCCGGCGCTTCTTTTCCTGTTTGTCTGTGTAGATAATCATGGCCTTTTTAAGAATACTCTCCGCTTCAATTAACGCCTCTTTTGGCCTACGGAAAAGATCCTGGATTGCTTTTTTCGCGGCATCGATCGGCACAGTAATCTTCTTCCGTTCATCTTCAAGATCCCGGGACTTGGATTTGATGTCTTTTAAGGCATCTGCACAATATTCATATTGACCCTGGTCCGTAACAACAATCTCCTTGGCATTATCCAAAACCGCATTTGCTTCTACCATGGCTTGTTCCGGGATTTTCGTGTCAATCGGTTTTACTTCGATTGGTGCTGTGCGTTTTTCTTCGTTCATGTCTAGCTCCTTTTTTGTTATTAGTTTCTGCCTAAAATCTTCCTTGCTTCCTCATGGTTATCTTGTTTCAAAAATTCTCCCTCTTTTAATCCCAAGCGCTCCCTTGCTTTGCTGATTCTATCTTCTGAGGTAGGCAAACCTCCGATATATTTCATTTTACATATAGAGCAAACTGGCTCACCCGTTACAGCTGAAAATAAATCTTTCGCAGTATCCGTACCGCAAATTTCACACTTAGCGCTCATGTCTAACTCCTTCTTTTGTAGTTGAAAATATTTAAGGCCGATAGGAATACCGCCTTATCCGATTTCTCCTTATACTCATGGACTTTGTACGTTCCATCCATAAGCAGCTGAACACCTATCCGGCGCTTGATTTTATAGGGTGCAAGTATCTCATATCCGGCCGTTTGTATGGCTGTTGCCTTTGTCATGGCTCCGGTCTTGATATCAACGAGCACTTTGTCCTTATCGATCATCCCGAACCTGTCCGGCGTACCGGCAAATTTGTATTTATCTGAGTACAACGGTATTTCGATAATCTCCGGAATAAACCCAATATCCTGTTTAAACTTGTTCCACGCGTCTACCGGACCCTGTAATTCTGGATCCATTGAGAATATATCAAGAGATTTTTCATCCTCAAGAGCAGTTGCCATATGCGCGGCCGTACCAAAAGCCGATGCGCGATCAAGAACACCCTTAGAAACATGACTAAAATCAACCAAGCCTGCCCCCTGTAGCACCTGGGTAACACTTGGCACTACCAACCCATCCAGAGTGTAAACGTGGCTCTCAGGGTCAAATGCGAAGGTTTTAGGAGGCATCCTGGCCCCCATTAGCGACTTTTGTCGCCCGGAGAACCGCAATTATGCGTTTCCCATCGGCCACATCAGCAATCTGTTCTACCTTTTCAAAGCCCTCTTTCCCCATAATGGCCGAATATACGGATTCTCCCAATCTTTCCTTTTGTTCCCCGAAGGCCTTAAGCATGGAAACCCTGATTTCATCACCATCGGATTTCTTTGGACTTTCGACTTCTGGCTTACCACCTTGAGATTCAACCGTTCCTTCCGGAAGATCCTCGATATCCTGGGTAAAGATATCGGAAGCGGCCGTAGCGGTCAATACCGCCGCGATGTGCGCCCTCTTACAAGCCATTTTGTAGAGAGTGTTTTGAATATCATGCGGATCCTGGGGAATGATGAATTTGGGGTAGTTCCCTTCGATAAGCTCGCCAATTTCTTTTTCGGCCTCAGTCGCCTTGTTCTTCCATACAGATCTCGTCCGATACTTCTTTTCCTTACTATTGCAAACTCCCCGGCCTGAACCTACCACCAGACCTGTCGGGATATGTATTAAATGACAATCTATCTTGTAGCAAACGTAATCGTCCGTTTCGATAGACCCTGGAAGTTCGACATATTCCGGCCTAAACTTAAATGTCATAGAGATTTTATCCGCACCCGGTTTTAAGAGTGTCGGCTTATCCCCGCATCCGGGTATCTTGCCAAAATGAACATCCTCTTTCATTACCTGTCTCATTACCTCTTGAATCAGGTTCACTTGTGCCTGTACCTCCAGAGCTGTCAAGTTCCTGTTTTCTGTCAATGTTAATTCGTTCATCACTTTTCCTCCTTTACTTTAAAGACTTCATACATTGCCAAACCACTATTACCTCTAGCCCATTCTTCGGCTTCTTCTAATGTGTCAAATGTTAAATGTTCTTTTTTGCTAGCATCGCCTGTCGCTATAACATTTCCAAAACTGAAATATAACATTACTTTATACATCACATTCTCCCTCTCCATCCAGGTCTATCATCAGGATGTTTTGGTATCCTCGGTTCCCATTCTTCTTCGGGAAGTGATTCTTCGGGGTCCTTGAGATCCCTGCGGTTGAGCTTGCACTCAACATCAAGACCTTTCGCTAGACTCATGGCCAAATCTTTAAATTCTCCGCCCATCGCTTTCCTCCCTTTTGACTACAAGATAATCTACTTCGCTACGACCCCTTTTCGCGGGATCCTCTTCTTTGGCATTTTGTTTAGGGCAACGCTGTCCGTAGCAAACATCAGCCCGGCTGCACCTGGCACAACCCTCTACGATGTCACTCACTTTTTGGCTCCTTTCTCAAAGCTCTTCTTGTCCTCTGTCTTGTGTCCACACTTCCGGCAAAGCCTTTCGTTCTCGTTGGTGAGAATGTTTTTGCTTCCACACTTGGGACATTTTAATTCAAGTTCGGTCATCCTAATCTCCTTTGTTTGATTTTTCTTTTGCCAACGTAAGAAAGCATACACGCATACACACATAAAGTCAAGCAAGTTTCTAGTTTATTTTTATGCGGTGGGAAATGCCCTGTTTATAAGGGGTTCAGAAGGTCACTTCTTCAACGAGTGTAAGTTTGTCTTCGATAAGTTTGAAAAATTCATGTGGTGTTATCTTTTCCGGGTGGTAAAAGTCAAACACTATTCTGAGTTCTACCACCGCCCTGTAGATCATCTCTGAACAATAAATTTCCTTGTCTGTTCCGAACCAAGTCTTTCCGATGATGAAATTTATCCATGCTTTTACGTCATAGGGCATACCGACAAATTTAAGACATTCCTCAACCAACGCCTTCCGTTTTTCATCGTCTATATCGTTTATCCGGTAGACAGAATAAGGCTCTTTTTGTACGTCACGCCATTTGAGATCGTTTATATCCACGCCATTGATTCCAGCTTCGGCTATGAGTATATGATCCTGAACGCTTCCTACTACGATACCCACATGACCCCAAGAACCTTTCGTCCACCACCGGACAAGATGAAATAATATCCCTTTCGGGCGAACCATGACAATATCGCCAGGTCTATACATAATCCTCCTATATAGTAGATATCTTATTTAATAACGTCAAGCGTGCTATCCTCGCCAGTATGGGTCATCTTCACGCTATGATGATCTTTTATCTTTCTTTCCTTATCGTTGGTTAATGTCATTTCGCGAGTTAAATGAGCATCAACATCCTCGCCTTCAAACTTGTTGAATGGGCCACATTGCGCTACGAACTTTTTAGCCTTCACGCGTATGTTAGTAAAGCCTTGATACGTTGTGGCGCACCCGGCCATCAACACGCAAACTACAACTAACAAACAAAATATTCTCTTCATCATATCCTCCTTAGTTCTTTTATTAAAGCACCTGCGAATTTTACAATCCATGATTCCAATCTATCCTGTATAATCTCGGATCGTTTTTCTCCAACTTCGTTATCCAAGAGTAAATTTATTATTTGTGCGACCGTCGCTCCTTTTTTCTCAGGATTCTCATTTTTTATATAATGAGCAATACCTTTATGTTTGCCCCATTCAGTTATTGGTGATCCCATTATTCACCTTCTTTGCGTCTGTGTAGCTTTGTGCTCCTAGGAAACCAGCCACTACAGCCAATATCATAACCTGATAATTTCCCGCAGAAATGTTTTGCATAACCGTTACCGCGGATATGCAAGTTACAGTCCAACATGAAAACCAGAAGCGTTTATTTTTCATTGTTTTCTCCGTTTTTTCCTGACATTAGTGCTACCTTAGTAACAATGTTATCTATGATTTTAACTCCTACCTCAAATCTTTCTCGTTCCGGAAAAGTTTTACGTTGACGCAAGTTATTTGATACCTCCCAAAACATGGGCGCGGCCTTCTTGATTTCTTCAAGTATTTCTCGAATAATAGGACAGTTCTTATGACCATGTGGACATTCCATGATTCCTCACATCACGTTAGCCTGGGCTTTCTCTCTTGCGCCAGATAATATCGGTGTTATGAAACGCTCCCAGGCTGTCGGTTTTCGCGTATCCACCATCATCTTCAATCCTTCTTTTTCAACTGATGCTGCTCCCGGTTGTTCTTGCTCTATTCTGCCAATAAGTTCGTCTTTGGCATCATAGAACTTAGTGTCTATGGAAGCACACCCTGTCAAGAAAACACACAATACAATCGGTATTATTTTTGTCATATATCTCCTCAGTGCGTTGTCCTCGCCGGAACTATCCTGCCTTCCAATCTGCCTATCGCTCTTAGGATTTCACCTAATTTACCATTAGTCTCTTTTTGCATGGTAGCCTGTTCTTTCCTGATCGCGATATCTTCCTTTCTAAGTTCCCTCATGTTGTCTATATCTCTTTTTCGACTCGCGGTTCCCTCAGCATAAATGTAACTTGCTATAGCCCCCACCAAAAGTATAACCACGCCAGCTATCTTCAAAAATTTCATTGTGCCGTTCTTGTCGCCCATCACTTCCTCCTTTTTAGATATTCAAATCCAAATCAAGATCCAACCCCAAATTCAGATCAAGGTCTAAGTCGAGATCAAGTCCCACCCCACTTGGTTTTTTCTTCTCTCCAAGAGCGTATTTACTGTATGCCAGCCTCCGGGGATCTGTTGTTCTTCCGGCCATCAGGTCTGCCATGCCCTCTCCGAATGTCCATACAGCATCTACTGGAAGCCCTGAGAAGGTTCCAATACCCTTGACAGTGCCTTTAACTTTTCCGAATACAGTCTTTGATTTTGCAACCTTCGCGAACTCATCGAATGCTTTTAATGCCGGTGTTTTCATTTCAAACCCTTTAGATATGGCGTTTACAGCGTCTCCGATAAGAAACAAGGACGTTATTGGAAAGGTGATTATACCTTTAGCATACTCCTTGGAATCCTTTTCGGTAAATCCTGAACGGATCCATGTTGCCAAAAGTGCCGGGAATATCATCGTCCACCAATAACCTAACGCGGCCTTTGAAGTTTTGCTGAAAAACGGATCCTCGCTGAACCTGTATTCATCTTTTATGTCTACTAACATATTGTGCATCCGGATATAAAAAGACTTGAACATGGTAAAGAATTTCTGAAAAGGCCTACCCCTTAACACTCGCGGTAAATCTTTAGGCGATCCCATAGGTTGTGTTATGCGAACAATATGATCCGCGAAATCTTCGGCCTTCTTCTTATCACCTGTTCTGGCGAGTTCTTTATTGTAAGACCCCATCCATGAAGGCATAACTGTCACAAAGTCCACACTTCGGATCATAACGAATAAAGTTGACTTAGCTTCTCCCGGCAACCCCTTCAGTATATTCTGCGCGTGCTTGCTTTCCAGCCAATCCCGAAGCTCCCTATCCCACAATATAGCCCTGTTTTTTTGTTCAGGTGATCGAGCGTAAATAAACTTTGTAGCTTCTATAGGATTCTTCCAATAATCAACAACACCACCTAACGCTGATTTCAAGCCTATCTTAGCAACAGTCTGAGAAAACGATCCCGCTTGTAATAATGACACTGATATCTTGTAAGCAAGAATCGAAGCGGTGCTGTTCTTCCTCAAGATTGAAGCTAAAAATTCAGCCCTGTTTTTAGGCGATAAACTTCTTGGATTAACAGTATCGGCAAGCCAGGGTTTGAATTGATCATACGTAGCTTCACCCATAACATCTATGATAGCTTTCTTGAAACGCGGATGGTTTATGATTTTCTGAACGTCACGCAACGGCAGTACAAATGCGTTATAGTGAATAACGTCGTCCAGGTGTTTAAGGATCACCGGAAGTACGTCTAGTTTTACCGCACCCCGGCCGCCGCGCCTGGACTTTACAAAACCTTTCTCAAGGAACGCCTTACTGAAAACATCACGCATGAGATCCTTCTGAGCCTCCCTCGCTTGCGCGTCAACGTCTTCGCTGAAATCCGTGTGTATAGGAAAATATTTACCTTCTACTATCTTCTTTGGTCTTATACCTACGGCTTTAACTGTAGTAGCTTCCGTGTCCGCCCAATACGAATCTATAAGATCAAACACATCATTGACAAATTCCTTCTCAGTAGGAATAAGCTGTTCGCGTATTACCCTGATCTGTTCTTCGGTATAACCCTGACCTTGCATTAACCGTTCAACATTACCCAGGTTTTCACTATTCAGGGCAACACCTACGGCCTCCCACCGAGTTATAGGATGCACTCCGGGTACTGTTATAGTTTCTTTCAGCATTTTAGGTGATTGTTTGGCTATGGGATCAAAAATGTTTTTGAATTTCTTTTGAAGAAGATTGCCTTTTCTAAGTTTAATATTCGTAGCATCTTGCATAGGTTTCCATATATCGTTCCATATGCCCAATACAGTTGTTAGGTTTTCTATCTGACGGTGTTCAGCGAAATATTCTGATATGCTATCTTTCTGTTTCCTCAGAAGGCTCTTCTTCCTAGCTGACGGCGGTTTATACAATAAATCTTCTTCCGTAGGTTCAGCCATTTTACCGCGTTTATAAATAGTCTTAACCATCTTATCAACGGTTTCTTCAAAGTTCTTTTCTTTCTCGCCCGCGATAAGTTTTCCTTCATTCGATCCGGCCGTTACCAAAACCTTAACCTGATTGTGTAATAATTCCAGATCATCAAGTGTCATTTCATCAAGCGTACGCTTAACTCCATAATCCCGGAAAAACTCTTTTGGTATAAAAGCCAGATCCCCGGTTTCCCGCATATCGTCAACAAACTCAGTTACCGAAATCCTGCGAGCTTTGGTTACTTCTGCCCGCCCCTTGAGATCGTACTGTTCGAGCATAGCGTCAACTTGTTCTTTATAATCCACCGGTATCTTGCGATCCCCCATAGACTGTAGAGAGTTTACAAGTTTATTAGTCTTACGCTTCAGAGCTTCATTAGATCGTATTTCTTTCCGGCCAGCTACAACACTTTCCTGTCGAGTGTTTCGTACTATACTATCAACCTGGCGCTGATACCTCTCTTTCGAGACTACTTTTTCTTTCAATAATGTCGTTTCTTTTTTACGTTTAAACTTAGGTTTTTGCTCAGATATGATACCCTTGAGTTTTTTCTCTTGCTTTACCCAATTATCAAGAAATTCTACTAATTCACTTTCGTTCTTAAAGGTAATCCCAAGATTAGCCTCGTTTGCGTTTGCTATAGCTTCATCCGGTGTAGGCGCAGTAGGTCGAGTTGTTACATACTTGCTCGGCAATTTTTCCAGTTCTTCTTTGAGCTGTTCATCTTTGTATTTACGAATCTTGTTCTCGGAAAACCACCGACCGACAAGACCCCCATCTTCTAACGCTCTCTGCGCCTCGGCAACCTGGGCTTCGCGATCTGCCATTTCATCTATACGTCTATCAAGTGCGGTATTTTTGAGTTGAGGGGATACCTTAATATCCTCTTTCAAATCAACCTCAAATGTCGGTGTTACTTTTTCCTGTGCCTTGTTCCAGATGTCGATGAGTTGTTGCCCTTCTTGTATTTTCCAATGAGGACTTTCTTCGCCCCCCTTAAAAAGTACAGTTGTATATAAATGCTCACCTTTTCCATACGCACTAAAATGTTCAACTACTTTTGCTCCTTCAAAACCCAATTCTTCTAAAACCTGTGGATCCATTGTAGCCCAATCAATATATCTTTTTCCATCATCTGATTTAGGAAACATAAAATCATAATGTCGTTCTGTAAATGTTTCCTTTTCACCATCTACATTTGTATATTCTTTTCCTACAAAATTTTGTAGTGCCACTCTATGTTTTACAATATTTCTGTCAAACAATTTATCTTTTTTAACTATGAATTTATGAACAGCACCCATACCACCCGGGGCATGACCGGCAAATGTTTGAGCTAGTTCTATTTCTGGAGTAAAGAAAATTCCGCCATAGTCTTGACCTTTCCCTAATGTTTCTGGAGTAACTTCCCCAACAATCCTTCCACCTAATGATAATTTTCCTCCTATTATATTTTCGCTTCCACCATGATATAAAACTTCATAATCTTTTTCAAATTCATCTATGCTTTTGTATTTTTTAACTTCTTCTATAAGAGGTTGTTCTGCTTGAAATACTTGAATAGCGTCAATAACAGCCGCCGGAATGTCCTTAAATTGACCTTTGGCAATATTCTCCAACATCTGAGGTGTTAAATTAAACCTCTCTACAATTTCTCTCGGTACGGGAAGTCCTGCAAAGAACTCCTCACCAACTGAATCACGAATAGTGTTATACGATTCTTGAACTGAATTAAATTGTTCTACAGATCCACCCTTATCCGGATGAACCCTAAGAGCTGACTTACGATATGCACTTTTAATCTCCGCAGGAGTTGACCCCTTCTTAACTCCAAGAGTGTCATATGCCGCATCTACTTCCGCTTCAGGCTTAACACCAGGCCGGCCAACTTCCTTTCCCCTTAAAATCTGTGCGCCTTTCCTCAATACCGCGCCAGTCCCTATGAGTCCGGCAACGTCTATACCAACTTCTGTCATATTCAAGATAGCCGTATCTGACATCTTATCAATCGCTGTTTTAATAGCTGGCGTAGCACCAGCAAAAAGAGGATTAACAAATTTCAGTTGTTCAGCACCCACTTTGAGAGATTCCTTAATTGCACGAATAACCTCTGGTCTTTGTGCGATTGGCACATCAGTTATACGGAGATCGCCTCTTACAGCGGCTCTCAGAGGGTCTTGACCGGTAGCTTTGGCAATAGACAATGATTTTACCCTGTCCCAGATGGCGTATGTCCTAAATATCCCAACTTCAAGACCAGCCTCAGTAATCCATTGTATATCTTCAGCTTCACGAAGTATCTTCTGCATACGCGAAGGTTCTTGTTCATCTTTCGCCATAGTCATATCTACAACTGCCCTTGCACCCGCTATATCGTCCGGCAATCCAGTAGATAATCTTTGCCGTATAGTTTGGTGTTGCCACGCTTTATAATCTTCGGGAGTAGCTCGGATTTCGGGGATATTAGAAGAAGGCACGCTATTATCTTCAAACCCTTCAGGGAATGACGGTACGATTTTCTTCTGTCCTTCGTCAACACCTGGAAGTCGAGGAGAATATTTTTCTCCTGTGAGATTAAAAAATCTATCTTCCATAACCTGACGACCTGTTTTGCCTGCCACACCAGTCTTATCTTCAGGTATGTTCTCTATCTTACCATCATATTTTTTGTACCAACCCGGTCGCCAACTCCACAAAGCGGCTTCTTCGGTTGTTGGTATGCCAAAAGTTTCTTGTAAATCATCCATGTATCCGCGAGCAGTTTCGTCGTAAATATCTTGATCGGATTGCACTTGTTCCCAAGTTATATCAGATCGTATTTTCTTACGTTTCACAAGATCATCGAAAGTAGATTTTTCAAGTTGAAGATAATCACCGGTAATGTCTCCCGAAGTTTCCATGCTCGCGAAAAGACTTTTATCATCGTCAGAAACTCGCGAAGACAAGTCTAACCCCAAGCCTTTAAATTCTAAATTAAGGTCTAAATCAAATTCAGCCATATTATTTTATCTGTCCGAAATACTCCATAATTGCGTCTACATCAACATCGTTTGCTTCAAATTCTTCACGGTTCCCTATAACCTTATCAAGCGCTTCCTGAGAATCAATATTCCTGATTATCTCTTTAGTGTTCCGAGAAAGTTTAGCCCGCCCCTTACCTATCAATGCCTTTATCCCAGACGAAGGTCTAAAATCAGGAGCCATGTTTTCTAAACTGAATATTGACGCTTGTACATCAGGATCGTTAATATCTACCTTCGGGTAATTCTTAGCGATATACGCTTGAGCTAAACCCCTTGAATATGGTTTTTCAACACCCGCCTTTGTGCCGGAGATAGTACCTTTCTCTAATATCTGTTCCTTAATAGCATTTACCGCACCTAAAGCACCGCTTTTCTGTGTTCCAACTTCCCTTAACCTCGTAGCCTCTTGTTGTCTCTGAAAAGTAGTAAGTTTGCTTGGCGCTCTTCGAGTAAACCTCGTACCTCCTATTTCGCGCGAAATATCAAATCCCGGGGCAATATCAGTAATAGGAACTGTTCCAGGGTCTACGCCACCACCCGCGCCCGCACCTGCGCCCGCACCTGCGCTCGGTAAATTAACCCTGCCACCGCCTCTGTTAGACCCTGAAATCAAGTCCATGAATTTTTCGTCCATAGCCGCCTTACGAGTAGCGTCTTTCAATTTCAACTCAGCCAAATCAGTCTGTGCTGTACTGTATTTATTCAAGACTTTCGTGCGTTCTTTGGCATCGTCTATCTTAGCCTTTGCCTGCATAATGCTTAGAAGCGTTGAGGTACCCTTCTCAAAACCCCTAGTTACACCCCTTGCTGTTGATAATCCTCTATTTGGCATAGTGTCCTCCTAAAAATTAAGTCCTCCCAATAAGTCATCAAAACCGCCAGTAGCTCTATTTAAATCCAAAGAACCACCAGAAGTTATACCGCCCGTTACCGCCTGTGCCGCAGAACCTAATGGGAAACCACCAAGAAACGCCATACCTGCTATGTTCCCGGCCGCACCTATGCCAGTAGACAGTAAATCCATCCAAGCGTTTTCTTCTTCCTGTTCTCTCCTGCGTTCATCTTCGTCTGACTGGTATTGTAGTTGCGCGCTTTGTAACCCAAATACGTTCCTCTGACCGCCCTCGGTCAAACCCGCGCCTCTTACACCTTCGGTTATACCACGACCCTGACCAAATAGAAATTCTCTACCTTTCAAGGATCGAAGTAAATCTTGATAGCGTAATTTTGTGCTAACATCACCTACGGCTCTTCCAGTGATATCCGCGCCTCTTGCACCTCTTGTGCCACGCCTGGCAAGATCCTCTGTTACGCCTGTCTTGACATCTCGCGTAAGTAGGGCAAGCATCTTCTCAAATTCCGGACTCCCTGCTTGACTTATAGGAGATAAAAATTCTGGTATGTCACCTGTCAATAATTGCTCTCCAACAGGGGAAAGTATGTCCTGACTTCTCCTGAAATCCGGTGACTCAAAATAACTCGGTAAATTTATAGGCATCTTATTCCTCCTCTTTTGAAATAAATTGAAATGTGTAAATTCCTGATGCTTCGATAGCATCGAACGCGAACTCTCGTAAATATTGAGTTATCATAAGTTCTTCTTGAGATGCGTTTACTTTGTCCTGCTTGTCCTTGAAGTCATCTTGTATCTTTTTATTGTTAAGTTCGAGTTTTTTGTTTTTGTATTTGTAAAACTTAGGAGCATACAAAAGTCGAATCCCGTAATAATCTCCTGATACTTTAGCTTTTTCGTAAGTATCTTCCGGCATAGCACAACTTGTATCTTTGGAAATATCAACAACTTCTTTAGAACTTTTATGGTAAGTTACATAGTAGTCTGCATAACTATACATAGACAAACAACTTATAATCAATGTAAATAATGCTATTTTTCTTAACATTTTATTCCTCCTATTTTGTTTTTTCAATCCAATAGACATCAGTTGCTCCGGTTGTTTGATAATAGTTTCCCTTTTTTACCAAACATGTTGCACCATGCGCACCCCTTGCTCTTTCAGTTGTTGGTGGATTGCTACCGTCTGTGAAAATTTTACATTGACCATTGGACGTGTCAAAAGCCGACACCATTCCATCGGCAGGTGCGCGATATACTGTAGCATCTGATTTGGTTTCCCAACTGCCCAAACTCAAACTGAAAAAATCACCGTCATTAGTTATGCTCGATTCTTCTATATCAAGGCTTGAATCGTTCACAAACGAACCTAACCGATGTATATAAGTCGCTCCTGTAGGTGCTGTAGACGATAACGATACCATTATCGTGAAATTAGCCGAGTCCGCATCTGCTACCGCCCAGACATAATAAGTCCCGGCGCCTTCTGATCCCGTGTCTATGTTAGAAAAGGTTACACTAACAGCCGACGTGTTGCTACGCATATGCCGTATTGCACCGGCGGAATTTGAACAAGTTATTTGACCAATCGCTACGGTTAATGTTGTTGCTGACGAATAAGCTATCCGACAATTATCCTGAGAGCTTGATGATAGCCTGTCAAGTGCTTCATTATTCACAAGAACAAGATCATCTATATCCGACGGACTGGCGCTTCCTGCTGGTTGTATTTTCGCCCACTCCGAGACACCATACACCGACATAGTAAATAAAAATGATAACACCATAACCAAACTTAATATTTTACGCATTTCTTCCTCCTATACTTTTATCTCTCTCAAAATTATTGATCCAAAATTTGCCGATCCATATAAATCCGTTCCCGAAGCATCTCTTCCAACATAGAAAGTTCCACCGCTTACAACGCCACCCAACACATAAAAAGTCAATGCACTTGTGGTCCCAGCAACTACATCATCTATCAACATTATGGGCAGACCTTTAGCATTATCATAACCTCCCCTTATAGCAAGGGCTTCCGAGGAACCGGTTCCCGTTGTAACGTATATGAGTCCAGTATCCAATCCGCTGATAGCCCCCCATAAATTCACAGAAAATTCTATTTTGTTTGTAGCCGAAGTTGGAGTTATAACAAGAGAAGTTATGAGATCACCTTCCGAATACAGGGGTGATGTATCATCCTGTGTCAATGTAGCCGTTACGTCTACAGGCGTAGAAAGACTCGCACTTACTCTCTGTACTATGACATCACTTATTGCCGCGATCGCCGCCGTATTCGTAGTGACGTTCGTTGTGTTGGTAGTGATATCCGCCGTATTATCGTCTATCCCAACCTGTTTTTTACGAAATTCTTCGTTAAGTATGCCCGGAGTATTCTCGCTTTCTAAATCCGTTATGATGTCCTGCGAATAAGCTCGCGAACAAAATAGCAAACCTGCAACCAGTATTATTTTAATCCAACGGTACACGGTCATATCCTACCTCTATTTTTGAAACTGACCACAAATTATTATAGTCACCATTCTCCGAAATTTTGAACTGCCAATACTGACCTATGGGAGCATCACCTTCCGAGTTATCTTTTGTATAATAAGTGTATACTTTGTAATCACCGACACCTTCATAAACATTGCCAGTATCTGGTTCCGTATACGGCGGTACGACAGATAAATCAATATCAAAACTCGTATCAGTATCGCCTTCTTCGTTCTTAAAATTAAAAGTTAGGGTGCCATTGTCCCCTGTATAATAGACCCGGATCCTCTGTAAATATTTCTCATAACCCTGAACACCAAAATCTTCCCAGCCACCTATCCATATCGAATCGTATGCACTTTCATAAGTCGAAATAGATTTGGCATAAGTCATAGTGAATAAATATCCATTATTAACAAACAAGGTCGGTGTGAAATTGATATTTGTTGTAGATAAATTTATCCTGAATTGTACCCAAGTATTAGCTGTAAGTCCCGATATGTCCGATCCCGAAGGATCTGTATATGCGGAACTGAAAGTAGCACTTGTTAATCCGGCTTCACTAGAAGCTGACCTCACGTTGAAAGTTACATCACCAAATTCACCTAAATTTTCGTTCCATAAAAGTTCTTGGTATACCGAAGCATTAACTTCATAACCGGGTGATACCCAAGTACCGTCAGTGTCCGGGCGATCAATAATAGCATCAGGAAGATATGTTTCAATGCTGTCTATGTCAGTAATACTAGCGTTCTTAGTTTGAAGTTCTGTCAACCAACCGTCTATATCACAATCCCATGCCAACTCTATCTTAGGGTCAGTTTCATCACCATAAACTCTAGCATCATCAAAAGTTCCGGACTCAAAATCACTCTTAAGACGTTTCCTGAAACCTTCCGCAGAACCTTCTTGAGCATATATGAACCCTGCCGAAGTAGAATCTCCCGAATACAGCACACCAAAATCTGTGCCTGATCCAAAAATAACCCACCTGTTTATGTTCTTGTAATCCATCGTGTACGCGTCACGGACAATATCATAAATCAATACCCGGTTATTCTCGCTTTCTCCTGATTCAAGAGAAGTATAAGCCAACAAATATTCGTTTTTCCAATACACCCCAGAAACCTCGTCATAGTTAGTTTCTAAAATATCCAATATATCTGGAGTTACTGCATCAGATACCAATACCGAATTTTGACCATCAAACTTATGTATTCCACCATAAGCAAGATACATAGCACCTAGGGGAGTATTTGCCACACTATAGGGCGCCGGACAACCTATATGCGAAATAGGGTCACTTGCGTACCAATCATCACTTGAAGAAGCATCTGTATAAAAATTCAGAAGAGTCCTAGTTTTGAACACTCTCAATAACCCTGTTTGGTTGAATATAGCCGTTATCGCATCACCATCATCTTCGCGGATTGGTTCGGAATCTGACGATGGGAAATAATCCGGATTAAATTCGTCTGACCAGTCCAGATTTGACGGATTTGTGCTATTTCCAGCGATAAAAAGCCGTTCCCGGTTCACCACGCAGTATTTACCTATGGTTGGCGTTATATCCGTCCCTCCTGACGCTGTAGTCCAGTTAGGAGACACGTTGTCATCTGCGGTAGCATCTGTCACCGTATCAGCTAAAACCCCTGTAGAGTTGTCTGAGAGCGTCCCTACGAGGTAATAGGTTGTATCTGCCAATACTGTCGCTTTATCGGCCGCACCGAGGGTTCTGTAGATATACCGCGTTGTCGTACCAGTTTCTCCAATCGGTATATCAGTTAGGTAAATATCCCTTACCGTTGAACCTGTTTTGATGGGATTTGATCGAGCCGTGGAATAGGTATATGAAGATCCGTCATAATGAGCCATTTTGTACTGATACCACTTACTCGCAGTAAGATTACTTCCTGTGTTAAGTTCAGCGAATGGCGCACCAAGTTCAGCCACCAAGTTCCCGGCCGTACGGTGAGCATCTGTATTGTCCGTCACCGAAAGCGATCCATCCCACTTGATAGCTTTATCTGTACCGTTCATTCCAATGGCTATATCTTGATACGTTATGAATGACCACCAAGCCCCGTCTGATAACCCCGAAGCAAGCAAGGTCTGAACACCCGCGGAACTCACATCATAAAGGAAAGTTGATTCCGCGTTAATAGTACGTTGGATTGTATTGGCTTTATAATATCTGTGAAGTCCGATTATGCTCGCACTGCCGTCCATTAACGCGAGCATGGTCGCACGCTTTGAAACACTACCATATTCACGATTTGCTCTAACGTTACGAACCTCGCTTGCTTGGTTATCAGTAAGCACCCAAGGAGAGGAATGACTGTTGAGTAATTTATCAAAAGTCAATATAGAATAAAATCTTTCTTCTTGCTGTGCTTCACAAAACTTGACATTCAAGAAAAGACATGCTATAATTAAGGAGCTTACAAGAATCGGTTTTTTTATGTCAAAAACAGGGCTTTTAGTAAGCGTATGGAAATTTAACCGTTTCTTGTAAGCAACGCTGAACGAAGCCCTTTTTATTTTAAGGAGAATATTATGGTATTTCAAAAAGGACAAACTGCGTGGAATAAGGGGAGAAAAGAAACACGTCCTGAAATTATCAAAAAAATGCGTCAAGCTAGCCTTGGTAAACCCCCGTGGAACAAGGGAACGAAAGGTATTATGAAACCTAATTCTAGTAGTTTTAAAAAAGGAAATGTGGGCAAAAAGTGTGTTAATTGGAAGGGCGGAAAACCAAAGTGTATAGAATGTGGCAATGTTATATCTACATATAAAAATAAAAGTAACAAATGTATCAAGTGTTATAGGGCAAGGAAAGGGAAACATCATTCTATGTGGAACGGTGGTACATGCAAAAGTAGAGGATACATTATGATACATACCCCCGGACACCCTTTTAAAAATAACAACAATTATGTTTTTGAACATAGACTTGTAATCGAAAAAGAAATTAAACGATATCTTCAGCCCGAAGAAACCGTTCACCATATCGGAGAAATAAATGATAATAGACCTCAAATGCTTATAGCATTTAATAGTAAATCTGCTCACCAGCGATTTCACGGCAATCCCCAAAACGTTAAGCCATCTGAAATAATCTTTGATGGTCGTAATCTTTAATTCAGAACCCACTATAAATCCTCCTCGGACGCATCTTCGTTTCGCGGTCACTTGAAATATCTTTTCTTTCGTCAAGCAATAATTTCTGTTCAGCTAATTCACGTTTATACTCGTTCTCTTTAATCCGGTAATTATCTAACCCCTTGTTCAACGCCTTAACCAAGAATATCTCAGCGAATTTCATTACTGCCATACTCAACGACCTTAACCTGTGTATCTCTGTTTCAAGACCAAATGGAAAATGTTCGTTATTTGTCATAGCTTGTGGAGCTTGACCGTACTCTATCCAGAAAGCCTTAGTTATAGCGGTGTCCGGAGCAACCGGAAATATAACACTATCCCCATGAACAACATATTCTACAGGATCACCCGACTCGAAATCTCGCCAGTCTGGTTTATTCTCATCCATGTATTTCATAGTACGCGGAAAGAGTTTATAATAATTAGTTGAGTCAGACGTTCTATACCAGATTCCGGATTTTCCCATAGTAAGGTATCTTGTGAGAATCGAAGTAAGATCATAAGTCCCTTGATCTGCTACCGAATCAAACGTGTCTGTCTTGGGTAAACATACCATTTTCCGGGCAACATCAAGCGCTCCTTCATTGATAGCGAGTTCAAGTATAGGAGAACCAACTTTATTTATTTTAGCCGTAGAGACCATAGTGCGTATCATTTTTTTTATGTTTCCGAAATTCATATTTTCTCCTTTATTTATAACTTATGATTATTACTTGTCCTAAACCCCGTTCACCTTCGCTATGTTCGCTTTTGGTACTCCATTTATGGCTGCTATATTCGCATTCGGTATGCCGTTCCATTTATGTGTCCAGCCCGTTGGAGCAGCACCTAATAATCCATTATCCATAATGTCGTTTATTTCGGTGGAGTCTAAAGCGTCACTAAAAAGTGCCATTTCAGTCAAAAGTCCATCATATGTCCAGTTCGAACCAGGACTTGCAATCCAGTCTCCTATATAAAAATTTTTGTTACCAGCTGATAAAGCTGTTACAGCCTCCCCAGAACTTCCTTTACTAACACCATCTGCAAAAAATTCTATATCTGTGCCATCGGAAATCCAAGCAATATGAAACCACGTGCTACTATCAAAATCAGTTGAGGTAATATTTAGAGAATCAGCCATTAAAAAAACTGTAGTATCGTTACCAATCTGCCAGTAGACACTTGTTCCCGTATTTGTACCAAATGTTATAATTCCAAAAGAGTCATAACTATCAGCACTCATCCACTGCACTAAAGACGCTGTTTTCCCATCTATTGTTGAAAGTGCATTTGTTAAACTAATGAAATCAGCCGTTCCTCTATTAAAGTCTACAGACCCAGCGGCAAATCCACCAGGAGGAACGCTCCCACTCCAGGCTGGCTGACCAGAAGCCTTAAAGGTCCCAGTATTGGAATTTACTGAACTATCGGCTATTGTTGTGCCTTCGCCCTCCGTCATTAACCATGCAGCTTCACAATTAGCGTCTTGGGTGTAATCTGTCGCTAAAGCACTACAAGGTAATAACAGCGACAGTATGAGTGCCGTCAATTTTAAGAGTCCAAGTTTCATCAATTTCTCCGTCTCGGTCTGTATCTACTTTAATATCTGTTGTAGTCTTTGATACTTTTGAGCCATTTACATCCTTTAAGTGCGAAGTGTAAATATCCTCATTGGCTTTCTCTATGAAAGTCTTTTGTATTAAAGTCTCTGCGTGGCGATTGACATCAGCAAGTATCCTTGTCTTAATCTCGGCATCACTCATACCTGCAAAGTTTAATACTTGATATCGAGAACAATAAACCTGTTTACCATCTATTTTGGGATATCTGCTCTCTACTTCTACCCCATCAATTTTGTATTGACTCCATACTCTTATGTTTCCATTTGCGTCTTTGTCTATGGCTATTATTTCACCAACAACATCAGCCAAGACAAGACTTGCCGAAAACATAAAACACAATACTAAAATACACATAGTTAATCTTTTCATTGTTCCTCCATTTTTCATCATACCCTCTCTAAGTAGTCTTTGCTTGGGTCAAAACGAACAACGTCTGCGCTCTCAGCCCATCCTGCCACTCTGACAAAATCTCCTGCGGCTGGCGGAAGGGTTTCCGTTGGGTCTCCCGGAGTTAAAGAAACGTATAGCGTCGCTCCTACCGTGTAGGCAAAATCTCCGTCATCACGCATGTAGCCCTTTACAAGCAGTTCTCCCGCGGCATCTGCCGCTATCGTTCCAGTTGACATTACCAAGGCACCTTTTGTGGTGGCTTCAGCGTCCCCGTCAGCCAACCAGTATTTGCTATCGGACTTTAAATACAGCACATCATTTTTAACTACATTTTCGCCGACCGTAGAATTTATAACTATACCGTTCCATGTATCGTCTGAGGCAGGAATATTATCAAGCAATATAGTGCCTGCGATAAGTCCAGTTATTGTCCCGGTTGTAGCCGAAAAAGTGCTTGATGTCAATGTGGTTACTGTTCCTGCGGTGCTTAACAACGTACCGATAGTGCCTGAAGTTGTGTTTAAGTTGGCTATCGTTCCCGTAGTGCTGGTTAAGGTTCCGATTGTCCCTGCCGTTACACCCGATAAAGTACCACCTGTTAATATGATTGTGCCATCCGTAACGGTTCCTGCGGTGACTGTGTTTGGTATAGTTACTAATCCACTCGTATTCAAGATTATGCCATTGTTCCAAGATATTGCCGCACCTTTAGCGACTCCTGAATCGTACATTATTTTAAATAAATTAGAAACCTTGAAAATAGCATAATTTGACCCTGTATCTGAACTTTTGTTTGCCCCATCCCAATATGAATCAAAACGGATAGATATGTCATCATGTCTCCAATTAAGTATTTGCATCAAAGGATAATTGTCTGAGGATGTAGTAAACTGAACATGAGGCCCTGCAACATTTTCATTTGGCCCATCGAAAGCGAACTTCGCGTATCCCACCCCACCATGAGGGATGGTTGTCGTCCCAATCCCGACCTTAGCAGTAGTAGATATATCCCCATTAGTCTCATCAAAGAGCCATTTATAAGTTGTTGTGCCGACAGTGTTGCCATTGCCGACTGTTAAGTTATGAACCCCTAAATCAACATCGTTTTCCGCACCTGTGTATGGAACAAATATGGATGTCAGGTCAATAGGGTTTATCAAAACAGAAAAATGGCTATTATTAGCTCCGCCTGTATCTATGGTAACAGTTGGATTTGCTCCCCCTACACCTGTAACGGTAGCCCACCATTTAACAATAATCCGATCAGTAACATCTAATATAACTTCACTTGTAAGTTCAAGATGAGTATCACGTCCAGTTGGGGTTGTGGTGATCGTTATTATCTCTGATGTTCCAAGAGGTGTCTGGGTGGAATCTGTTTCGTATCTATAAAGCTCATAATAGAGCGTAACAGTTCTTGTACCACTTACAGAACGAGACACATGAAAATGGCAATCGTATAGCCCTGCTACGAGCCTATCTATATGAGGCTGATTAGTAGGTGTGGCAAAGTTGAATATGTTGACTGCCGCACCAGTAGGCACGGCGGCAGAAGCAACAGTCCCCGCAGTATCTGAGGTATTCTGCATTAAATAAGTATCAATCCCACCAAGTGGGTCTAAATCAGCAGACTTACTATCATGAAAGAACTCAAATAATTCGATTGAGGCAACAGCTAAATTAACAAAATCCATATTAACTAACTGACTGCCTGAACCTTCACCGTCAACTGCGGTAGTCATTAGAGGTACACCATTAACTATGGTCTGCGGGGAAGTCTGGTCGAGCAGTAGTGCTGTACCCGTTACAACATAAGTATTTGTGTCTACGGATAACGTCCCATCGCCAGAACTTGTTTTTACAAAGCCATTGTCCGTCAATGAGCCTAATTTCACGTTAGTCAGTGAACCACCCGTAGCTTCAAGGGTTCCGTCTGTGAAAGTTGTAGCATTCACTATCGCCCCAGTGATATTTCCTGAAGTAGTAAACCCCCCTGAAGTCAAGACTTGATCTGTAGTCGCGTTTCTGTCTGATACGGAATCTAAGGTGTCCGCTTCTGTTCCTGTGACTGTTAATATATCACCTACAACGTCTGTGGTGACAATCCCTGCCCCATCTATACTAATTGCAAGTCCCGTAGTTGCTGTGTTATCATCACCTTGGATCGTGTTAAATTCATTGGATGTGCTTCCATCTACTTCTGTACCAGTAACGGTTATGGTGTCTCCTGACCTGGTAGTCGCGTTGATACCCCCACCTGCGACTGTAATCGCTAACCCTGTGGTCGTGCCGGAATCATCGGCAGTAATGGTATTAATCTCGTTTGTGACGGAACTATCATAATCCGTGTCGGCGACAGCTATGCTTTGAATCCCCGTAGTAGTCGCGTTCTTTACAAGTCCTGTTGCCAGCGCACCCATAGCTTGTTCCGCAGAAAGCGATCCGTTAGCTGTTTGAGTTATATAGGTAGCGTCCGTAGGCGCTCCGCCACCGCCCCCGCCTACAGTTATAGTGGTCGTGTCCCCAGACACTACAGCGGCGATGCCCGCCCCCACAAAGTCTGTCTCAACAGTCTCATCGAGCAATACCCCTTCGTCATAATACAAGTGGCCGGTAGGCGCGCGACCGTCAACATAAATATCTCCATTGTCAGCGAAAACATTGGTTGATAAAAATATCAAACAAAGTATCGGTAAAATTAGTCGTTTACCCATTCAAACCTGCCTCAAGTTTTTTGATCTCTTTATCTAGTTTATTATCTCGGATAAGCTTTTTCACACGAAGCTCCTTAACATTAACTTCTTTGTCGCGATTTACTATGGCAACGTCTTTCCTATCAGCCGCTTTATCGCGTTCAACCTGTTCCGTTTCCCTGATGTCCTGGTCCTTCCCTCGTTTTTCTTGTTTCTGCTCTTCCCCCGCGAAAACTTCTTTCTTCTTATTAAGTTCACCGCCCTCAAATTCGTTATCGGATTTTATCGTATCGGCTTCCCTTAATTTTTCCTGGCATTTTTCACGAAGTTCATTTGCCGCGTCAACATTATTTCTAGCTTTTTTCTTGTCGTTTTCCGTATCCCTTAAATTCTGTTCAGCTTGATCTTGGAGTTCTTTAACGTTGGATATATCACTATCCAATTCTTTCTTCAAAGACGCTCTTTCCTCAACAGCATCAATATTGGTTTGCTTTGTTTCTCTTTTGTTTTGCTTCGCCTCATTTAATGACACGATAAGCGCTTCATTCACTCTTGTCTTATCAGCTATCAAAGAATCCATCTCTTTGGTTTTCGCATTAAGTTCAGCCTGTATGTCCTTATTGGTTTTTTCGTCCTCGTTAAGCTTTATCCTTTTATCAGATATCTCTTTTTCTATTGCTGTCTTTTTAGCGGAAACCGTATCAAGTTCTATTTCCTCCGAAGATACTTTTTTCTGTATCTTCTCGATTCTTTTCTTGGCATCTGCTATAATGCGTTCAAGATTATTAGAATCCGTCTGAAGTCCTTTTTTGATAGCTCGGGCTTCCCTGACTTCCTCCTTTAACTTATCGAGTCTGTCTTCTAATAACTCTAATTCTTTACTCATATCATCCTCCTCTATTGTATAACTCTGACATTTTTACTGCTCCCTTTACCGTGCCAGTTACGTTAGCGTTGGTACATTCAACTTTTATTTCATCTCCGGCTTGCAAGTCTATCTGTTCATCAGGACGCAGGGAAAAGTTACGACCAGCAGTAAGAGTTCTCTTGGCAATTTCAATATCATAATCAGAGCCCAAGGCCGATATTAAAGTAATAGTAATAGTTTCGGTAATAGGCTCTGATGCTTTTACATACGCATGGGTAAGCCGACTTTCCCGGCCTACGCTTGTAGTAAAACTCAAAGCACCATTAGCCAAATTTTGAGAGAAATCCCTATCAGGTCGTAAATATGTCATAGCGCTCCTTTACCCTTATATGTACAAATCGTAACCCTGAAGAGTCACCGTACCATCAGCGTTATCCGATCCACCAATACCCCACACTATTATCCATCCTCCGGCCGCACATTTTATAGGCTGATTAAACGGTCTATCCTGCGTAGAGTGAACATTGTTGAGCTGTATGGAATCAATTACCCTATATCCATCACTCGAATCAAGACAATCCGCATCATCTGGGTATTCCCTGAGTTCAAACAATACAGTACCCGTAGTGGACGTTACGCTCGCTCGCCAACCTGTTATGTAGGTATCTTGTTCGCCATTGAAATGTTGTATTATAGTAGCCTCAACAGATCCTATTGGAATCGAAATGATAAAAGTATTAGTTTCCCGCTGAACAGTAATCGCACCAGCACATTCAGCATCAACGGTCACCTGGTCAACATACCTGAACGTAGCTGTGGACAACTGTACCGTAGTACCAGCAAGAGTGAAATCCTCAGAAATTTTCCTACCACCGTCATCAATGCCTGTTACGGTAACAGTTTGCGTAGTGTCGTTGGTAGAAGCACTCAATACTTCTATCTGATCTTCTGTCGCGAGCTGGGCGTAAGTGCTGTCAAGTTCCGCGATAATCCCTCCGGCAGTATCTATGTCGTCGTCCGCTCCCGATAAACTCCAACCCTTACTTTCGTCAAGCGTGATACGTTCATATACAGCGTCAGAAACCCCAAACGCGAACGGCGAACATACCAAACTAAAAACTATCAAAAATAACCATATTTTTTTCATATCCTCCTCCTATAAGCAAAGCGAGGATAGAGCGTCAATATTTCTACTGACACCCTATCCTCACAATTTGTGTTTAAGCATCAACTACGGTCATAGTACAAGCACCGTTTTCGTTAATCGCTACCCAAAAACTACCATTCGATATACATATAACCGTGCTACTTATACGATGTCCACTGCCAAACTCAACACCATCAGCAGCATCATTGTTGAAAGTTATCAACGTATTTGCCGTGGCCGCGTTTATAAGTACATCAGTCGTATCCGAGTTAGCGTTCATAAAACGAACCCAACTACCTGCCGTAGCGCCGTTCGCCGGTAAGGTTACAGTAACATCTCCCGCAAAAGTGAAGAACAAGGTCTTACCATAATCAGAACTTGATACAACCCTTGCGTTAGTTGTGTCAGTAACCGTCGCGAATGCTGCTAACTGTGAAGTTCCTCCAACGAATATACTGTTGTCAGGAACCGCTGAAGTACCACCGACATCAAGTCCACCGTCAATGTGTACCTGACCACCAGCAGGAGTTATCAGCAAGTCACCGTCACTATTAAGCGAGTTACCCTTGATCGTCAACACACCTGTAATATCAAGTCCGCCGGTAAGTGTCCCTACCGCTTCACCGTCATTACAAGCTAAGTTGACCTCAAAAGTATCTCCACCTTCATACCAGTATTGAATACCGGCATTGTGAACAGCGAGATTCTCAGCATCACCTGAACCACCTACGTTCACATCGTCATTAAACGTGAACTCTGCCGCGCCGTCAGTACAAGCCAGACTCGCGGAAAAGTTATCCCCGTCTTCATACAATGTGATCGTAGAAGCGTCATGCAGTATAAGGTTAGCATCATCAGTAGATGAACCTAACACAACGTCATCGTATACCTGTAAAGCAACATCGTATCCTGTAGCGGCAAGAAAAGCGGTGTCGGTACAAGAGTTACTAGATACAGTAGACGTTTTAGCATAGAATACCGTTGCTACTGACGTCGCGGTATCAGCTAACTGCGAGTCGTACGACCCACCATAGAGATACGTTGTTTCCCCGTTAGCCATGTTGCCAGTCGTTATTGACGCCGTAATGCCGTGAGTACCGCCAGTATCAGCCGCCGCTCGCGCGCCTACGATAGTGACTATATCCACATCGTCAGTCGCGGTCGTGGTATCGAATGTAGCGTCGATATCCAAGACTTCAACTGCGGTAAGCCTGGTAGTATCACCTTCAATCAACAGTTTACCTGCGGCCGTCAACGTGGTTTGGACAATATCTCCTGAAGCTACCAGAAAAATATCATCTGCCGCCGTTAAGGTAATATCACCCGAATCAGTCGTAATGGAAAAATCACCAATGCTATCAGCGCTAAGACCAAGTATAACTTGTGGATCACCTGTCTGAGTGCCTTTAATCATGGTAATGTCGCCTGCGTCATAAGTGCCATTACCAAAGTTTACAGCACCCCTTAATGTGGATAATGCAACATTTGTAGTGGCTCCTGTAGCGTCAAACTGTCCGGCTATGTTTAATGACGTGTCACCTGTGCCAGACATGGCAACAAGTAAACCATTTCTAGTTTTATCAGCTGTACCGTTAGCTCCTGATGACGTAAAATGAGCAAGATAATAAACGTTCCCTGCAGTCGACGAACTGGATATATTTAACCCATCACCAGAAGTCAACGCATCAACGCTTATAGTAACAGCTCCATCGGTCGTTACGGCATCAGCCACGATATCAAGCAACCCTGCTGTCTGCGTAGAAGTCAACGTCAACGCACTATTCCCTCCATCAATAACGAAGAACGAAGTGTCATTCGCTGTACCGATAGTGGTATTGATGTCAATACTACCAGCATTGATTTGAACACCAGCTTCACCGTCAAGTTCGAGGAAGTTTACATCAGCTCCACCGCTAACAACTGTCCATGTAACATTGCCATCTTCCGCCGCAGCCGCCGAGTCAGTAATCTCGTACAGTACCGTCACATAAGTATCTACCGCAGGAGTACCGGCATCATCATAGGCTGAGTAAATATCCGTATGAAGATCGTCGCCGTCAACCGCAGCAGTACCGCCTCTTGTATGATCGTATACCGTTGAGTTGCTTGTAGACGCTGCAACAGTTGAAGAAAACGTAAGAACTGGTTCACTTGCTGTAGCTGACGAGAACGTAATGTCTCCACCTTGTACAGCAAAATCAGATATTATAGTTACATCAGCAGTCGTTTTAGCCATAACTATACCGGCAGTCGTTGCCATCGTTGAACCTACACCGATAACAAGATCATCAGGATAAACTCCGGCATCGTCTATACCGATATACATATCGGTAGTATTACCATCAAAGACTATCATAGTATCAAACGCTTGCCCATCACCTATTTCGATAAGCGTGGCATCCGCGCTATCCTGTATGGTAATCCTTGAATCTGTACCGACAGTCGATCCATACCCGAATATCCACGAATCATCGGCATTATCCGTTGCCGCATAAAAGTCCTTCGTAGACTGACCATCGAATAGCAATGTATTATCCTCGTTGCCACCGTCACCAAGATTAATGATCGGAGTAGTTCCTATAACCTCAATCGCACCGTTAAAGGTACTTGCTCCAACAACATTGAAGTTATTATCACCTACGGCCGTCGTGTCACCTATTGAAAGACCACCGTCGATATGGACTTCTGTCCCGGTCGGAGTAATCAAAAGATCCCCGGCTGAGTTCAGTCCATTACCTGTGATAGTGACATCACCTGTAACAATAACATCTCCATCCTCGTCTACCGTAAATAACGCGGTATTCGTAACCTGAGTACCTTTGGCAACACCAAATACTTGTTGATCTGCGTCCATAGAGGTACCTGTGAGGATTTCGAACATAGGATCTGTGTCAGCCGCCGCAGTTGTACCGGCCGTTATAAACAATAACTGCTGATCTACGCCCTGATCCATCTGTGCTTTCCACTGTGTTGCTGATGTACTTCCAATCACCAAGTCCATATCGTCAACAACCTCGACATCTCCTGTTGTGGTGATATCTCCATCCGCACCAGCGACAGTAAACTTAGTCACAAAAACGTCTACCGTAGAAGTATCGTTTTTCATAACCAAATTCTCACTACCGTCAGCTTGTACTTGCCACCTATCCCCGGCATCCTCCGAACCATCTGAAGATAACCCTAACGTAGCCGTACCGCTAGAGGTTAATGGTGAATACACCTCAAGGATAGTATGAGTGTCGTTTGAAGCTATCTGGATGGTATCATCGGTGTTGTTCTTAATGGTTTCGTCGTTACCCATTGCGAACGTTGTGCCAGTAACCATATCAATGTTACCTGATGTGTCGAAATCTATCAGCTCAGTTGTTTCGTTCCAGAACCCTAATAGATTATCAGTCTCATCTACATCAATAAACCATTCATCACCAGCATCTTCCGCATTATCCGCGGATAGTTTCAGTCTCGCGTCTTTACCCGAATATCCGAGTACCTGAATAACTGTAGCATTATCTCCGTTATCCGAATAAAATACTAAAGTATCATCAGTCGCTAAACTGATAGTATCGCCATGGGTACTCCCCGTCAAGGTATCAAATCCACCGATCGCGCCAGCAGACAAAGTACCCGCGGTTATCGTACCCGTGGTCGTGATATCCTCGTCAGCGCAGTTTATATCGCCACCAGCGGCCACCAAATACAGATCGTTCCCTGTACCTGTAGCCGTGATAGTTGACTGATTTACGCCTTGTGAGAATATCAGATAATCGGTAGTCACATTGTTCGTTTTGACATCGAACGTACCGTTCGTACCGTCTGTCAATGTCAGTGTCAAACCTCCGGTATCGACATCCAACGAGACATCCGTACCGTCAAAGGCAAATGATAATACTGAACTGGCCTCGGTAAGTGTAACAGTACCATTTGCCGCGTTATCCAACTGCGCGTCGTTCTCCATAATGTAACTGTCTGCATCCGCATCGCCTGTGATCGTCAAGTTACCGTTAGTGAACAGTTTTACGTTATCGTTACCTTGTATCCTAACGTAAGAACCCTGACTCTCCATAGGAGAAGATACCTGACTCGCACCGGTGATAGTGTCGCCGCCGATAACAAGCGAATCAATGAACATCTCACTGATCTCGGATCCATTCGCGCCTATATCATACGAGGAATCATCTATTGGAACCAAATCACCCTCGTTTGTTACTTTCCATCTACTATTCCCCAATACTGCTTCATCAGCACAATAAGCCTGTGTTGCCACAAGGCAGAGCATCAGAGGAATAATGAGAAATAATCCTATTTTCTTTACCATCTCTTTCCTCCCTTGTTTATTCTTCACGAAATGAAGCTACACCTGTATTTGCATCCCATCCAAACAGACGACCGTCAGCCTGAATCTCATTCACTTCTTTTATAGTAACTTTCCGAGAAACCATACCTACCGGACATTCAACTTCACGCGAACCCTGATTGTCAGTTTTCGGTTCGTTGACATCTGGTATAATCGGTGGTTCTACGATTTCTTTCGCCTTTGCTTCTGGCTCTTCCGGCGCTTCCGGTTGCGGAACGTTACTTAAAAGTTTCTCAAGTTCAGCTTTGGTATCATTCGGATCGTACTCAATACCCGCATCCGTGAGACTTTTCATGATATCTTTTTTTGTAGCCATCGTTCCTCCTTCTAAGTTATCTTATTGACAAATCCCACTTTTTTGCGGAATTTTTCTTCTTCATTCCATATATCTGACATAACCAAGCTTTCCTCATCAGCCATTATATCCTTACGGCACATCTGGCACATAACCCTACCGCGGTACGTCAAAAGTTCATAACCGCTACCTTCGTCACCTCCGCCACATACCGGACATCTACCTACTAATAGCTTAGGGAAAACCAATTTATGCCTCCTTATTCAGCCGCTCCACCTGTAGCACTGTTGCCACCAGCCCTCGTCCAAGCCCTACGAGCTAACGGTTTAAGATGTACGCCGAAACGAATATCAACCGTAGCTTTGTAGTTGTTGTTATTGTTGTCTCTGAAGAAATTTGTTTCCTGCGCTTGCCTTTCCACAAAAACAACTTTATCGTCGCCCCTGCGACCTACAAACCACCCACCATCTGAATCAAGATAATCCCACGGTATGATCTGGTCAACAATACCGAAATAGATGTTCTTGTCATTCAACTGCGTGGACGGAAGACCCCTGGAAGTATCCACTATTCTCTCAAGCAGGAATCTATCAGTACCCGGATAACAAAGCGCTGTATTTACTGTGTTCGCCTTGACTTCATCTTCTTCACCACGATTGTTAGACGATGTGGCTAGTTTGTAGATGGTTTCAAAGTTGTCCGGTGTTACCGCTAAAGTCGCTACTGAGTTGTAATATATAGCTCCGCCTTTAGTCGTCCAGTTGTTGCCTGAAACAGCAAAGAAAGGTTTGCCATCATACATAAGCAATCCTGAAGCATCAGTTTCGCCCGTGTAAGTACCATTAAATACCCAATCACCTGACGTATCACCACCATGGTTAAATACGCGCACACCGAGTTTTTCTTTGGCCACCATCGCATAATCTGTCCAATCAGCAGCATACTCTTTAAGTAAGTTGCCGAGTTTAACAGTATCTTCGATAGCTTCTTTTGAAAACGTGACCGCATCTGAATAAGTAAGAAACTTAACCAGAGTCGTCCAACCCTGTACCGGCGCTCTGAACACGAAATCCTGCCCTTCAGTGGTATGTTTCACAAACCCTGAACCGTTAAGCATCTGCGTGTATTTATCGCCAGCACCTTTTTTGATATTCTCTACTTTGAATACCTTCTTGTAAACCGGATCTATCTCTATCGCTTTCTCGCGCTCTACTTTATACATCTCTGCTTTATATAGGGCGAGTTGATCTGCTCTTATTCCCACTGCCATTGTTCTCACACTCCCTTATTTTACATAACTTTAATACTCAGTTATACTTACGCACCAACAGCCAGATTACCCAACGCACTCGGGTTAATCATAACGTCCAGATATCCATCGTTACCTATGATCGAAGTCCCAGTCGCGGCCTTACCACCAACTATCAACAACTGTTTCGTTGATGGGTTTGTTGGATCCGCATACTGAACACCACTGGAAATCTTGAGATCACAACATTCGCCTTTAATAACAGCCGAAAAGTTCACCGTATAGCTTGAGTTCTCATAAATCAACGGTATTCTGAATACAGCCGTCAAGTCAACAATAACATTGACTACCAAACCACTCGTTGACGACTCCACACCAGCTTCCGCCCAACCGAATATAACATCAGTTGTGTCCGCGATTTCAGCTAACCCAGTAGTTACGTTTCTGAAAACAAATCTACCACTTTGTGCGGCTATAACTTCCGCATCAGTCATCGTCCACGGCATTGCTACTTTCCCGCCGTGGATATGTCCATATTTTAGGTGTATGCCATTCTCCATGACTTATCCTCCTTATTTATCTTTTTTATCGTCTTCTTTTTTCTTCTCAAGTCTTTCATCGTTCTTGATAATATCAGCATAAAGTTCGTACTTACGCGCGTCAGGAATCTGATGGCCAGCATAGAAATCAAGTGCTTTATCCTGGTTCTCTTTAGACAAACCATGTTTCCCGCTCTCATCCTTGCTACCCTTACTGGTTTTACCCGAGCCAGCAGGTGTCCTATGCGAACCTACGATACGCCTACGTTCTAAACCACGTTTGAACCCGCGTTTCTCAGCTTCTTGTACAAGCCGATTAGTGTCGCGGCCTTTATGCACGTCAATGATCTCGTTAAGATTGAAGCCCTTACCCGCAACCGCACCGTCCGGCATCATGTCGAGCATTTGCTTGATACTGTCCTTATACGGTTCAGCGTCTTTAGGAAGATTGGACATCAACTCTACACGTTTAGATTTAGCGTCTGTTTTGACGTTGGACGAAGTTACTCTACGCTGATCTTGTAGATGGCGGAGCAAACTCTGACGTGAAAGATCATATATTTCATCATCTTCTTTGCCGTCAGTTTGTCCCGGATACGATTCACGGTAGGTGTCAATGACTTCTTGTCGAGTCAATTTCGACCCATCGCCCTTAGTGAATACCTCTTCAGGTTTGATACTGCCTGAAGCCATAGCATTAAGACCAGCTTGATCGAGTGCTTTCGCAGTTTCGATATGAGCCGCTTTCTCTTTGCTATATTCACTACCAAGCGATCGTAACGCGTGAGCGAGTTTTTTAGGGTCGTTATCATATTTCTTACTGACAGCTACCCTACCCTCGATAACCTCACGCGCATCATCCTCTGAAACATCCTTATCTTTAGCATAAGATACTATTTCAGCTTCCAGATCCTCTTCCTTCTTCTCCGGTTTAGTTCCTTTCCACTTGTCAATAGTAGCCTGAATCTCTTTTTTCTTTTCCTCGTCAGTCTCAGCTTCAAGATCGACTTCCTTCTCGATTATGAGATCAGACCTACCCTGTTCATCAGCTTTGTCAAACGTCTTTTGTTCATCCTCTTCCCCTCCTTCGGCTTCTTTTGCAGCTATATCTTCCGCTGTAGCGTCCTCCGGAAGACCCAATTCAATCGCTTTCGCTTTCAGCGTTTCGGCTTCTTTCTCCTCATCGCCTTCAGATCCTTCGTTCTCCTTGACTTTAGCCGCAACTTCGTCCTCAGTAGCATCTTCTTCCAGACCCAATTCTACAGCCTTGGCCTTCAATTCATCGGCCTTTACTTCCGCGTCTTCCGGCGGGACATAACCTTCCCGATCCTCCTCGTACGCAGGTTCACCCTTCTCAACACGTTCGTTGATAAGAGTCTGTTCGTCATCTGTAGCTTCTCTGGCTTCAAGATCCTTTTTAAAGACTTTTGTTAGAGCTTCCATTACCTACCTCCTACTTGCGGGAGCCTCTCTCAAGGGTGTCCCATTTATGTTTACGGAGCCTCAACTTAGAGGGTGTCCATTTTACACTACCGGTACTATCCTTCTACTACCCAATTTATCTTTCACACAATCCATCGCTAGTTTCTCTTCTCGCTTAACGAACGCGATAGACTTACCAATCGCTAAGGATATCTGGCCGAGTGTCGCGCCTTTTAACCTTAGCCTAAGCAACTTCTTGTACTGCAACTCATACCCTTCATCTTTCAGTTCCTCTATCGCTACCGAAAGTAATCTGGCCTGAGATAACTGTGTCATTCTCGGATCAGGTTGACTCTTTATCAAACCATCTATCTGTTCCTTAACATTATCCTTGTTCTCTTTGGATTTCAGGTAGTTTCCTGCTTGTTCAATAGTCCTAAAGTCTGATTTTTTAGGGTCAAACGCCATTATGACACATCCTTTTTATTAGCGTCTTTTTTAACCAATTCTAAAAGTAACCTCATCTGCCGTAATTGTAAAGCCAAACCATGAGTATAAACCGTATACTTTACTGGATCCATTATGTCTGTGAGTATCCAAGCCTCTACAACGGATTTCTCAAGCGCTTCGTATTCTTCTTGATACTTGATGAAATCCGGATTAGTGAGACATTTCCTACCAGTCTCAAGCGCCCTGACAGCCTTGTCTTTAATATCAGCATCCCGCATCTGTTTGGATAATTCAGCGTCCTGTATTGCTCCCGGGTCAAACGGTGTTTTCTTATCACCCATTACCCTCCCTTTTGTGCTTTTTCAGCCTCTTTAGCTTCTTTTTTCTGTATCTCAGGACTCGGATTTGTTGCCGCCCGCGCCATAGCCTCGTTCATAATTGTTACAACCTCCTGAGGATTAAACTCCGGCCTCTTTCCGGTAGCTTGAGCCTGTACAGCCGCCTGTTTCATATAATTCGTAACCGCTTCATTCGCTATCTTTAACTGATCTTGCCTGAATTGCTGAAGATCCGGTAACAGTTCTTCCCACTGGTTACGCCATTTAGGACTCCACCCTTTGAGCATGTTCTTGAGTAAAATATACACAGCTTCCGGGTTACGCGCAATCAACGGTTCTTGTCTTAAAGTAGCGAATAACGCCAAATCTTCCTGTTTCTCGGAATGTTTGTCGAACGCGACCGCCATAGCCTGAGACTGGATATTCGTCCTCGCAATCATATCTTGACGTGAAATCTCTGAAAATGGGTTGCCGTCAACTACCCGGCTAGGTCGCGCCCGGAACTTCCGACCTTCTTCAGACATCTGGTGCGTAATTTTCAGTATGATCTCAGCTACCATATTAAACGCGGGTAGCATGTTCTCGATATACTCTTCGATATTGATACCGGCGCTCTTCATCAGTGCGATAGTCTTCTCGGCCGGGGCGCGTGGGTCAAGCTCCGACTCCCTACCGGTAATTATGCTTGGTACACCACTGACATCACCTTGCGATTTGGTGAGCATCTCGAGCATACCCATAAGACCCCGGGTATCTATCTGTTGCATATAATTCTGTAAGAAATCGACTTCGTTAGGTGCAGCTTCAAGTGGCGAACCATGAGCGAAAGATTTCTCTATGAACTGATTGATAATATCCTGGTTCTTGGTTATGGGCGTTATGGTGTTCCGCATGAACGCCGCTTCTAAACTGAAATTGAGTATCGCGTTCTCCGCGACATTGGTATCAGTCATGTATTGAGCTACCCCGGGTTGCCAGAATCCCGGCCAGCCGCTTTTAGCGAAAAACGGGATGTACACACAATCTACGGTATAATACGGGTACATAATACCGCCAATCACGCGTTCGCTTTCTTCATCCAACCAGCATACTATACGACTCTCTTCTTCATCTGACTCTTTGATTTTGAAATAGTAAGTACATCGCAGAATGTCGTATTGAAGCGTCTCATGCCCGGCCTTATAGAGCGCCTTATCATCTTTCTTTTTGGAAACCTTACCGCCAACATGAATGGTGCTATCATCATACTGGTAAGCCAGTTGATCTATATCATAGAATTTACCTTTCCTCTGCTCACGCATCAGTTCCCACCAGTTATAACTCTCACGTTCTATGATCAACCGAGTGATTTTAAGGCCGTCATAGCCGTTTGTGGTCGTTCTGACAAAGAAATTCTTGGGTTCTACATACTTCGGCAAGGGGTCGTTATAGGTGATTTCCTCATATTCGACGATTATATCGATCTTTTTACCGTTCTCGAGCTTGCTGACATACCCCGGGTACGTCTTCCGACCGTCCGGGTACGCCTGTAAGAACTCGTCCAAGCCCATATTTGAGACACCAAGTATCTCCGGGGACTCCTGATTCATCCCCATAGCCTCCAAATCGTCCAGGTTGACCTCGAACTGATACGGTTCCCCTGTTTCAGCGTTACTTCTTTCGACAAGAAATATGGGATTACCTTCGTAAAACTCCGGCCGTTTCTTCTGCTCAACCACATACTCATGTGTAATCTTGAGTATACCGCCATTCTTGAGTACGGCTGTCTTGAGCGTCTTGGTCATCGGTGGACGGAAAGGTATCCCGCCGTGATCCAGCTTAGAATCGAGATAATCCTGCTGCCTATCACACACGTCCTGGCCACCTTCTTTATAAAACTCTGGTCGCGGTGTCACTGAATAAATAGGGTCTGACCCGAAATACGCTTTCATCAAAAACCGCGTTATCGCGTCAACTTTTACCTTTGTGGTAGGTTTGTGTAAATTGAATAGCTGGTTAGGGTTATCAGCCATCACGCCTTCGTACTGGTTATCAAGTGACGCCCATTTGTTGATATACCCCTCTTTATCGTATTGACTTTTAATCTCGTCAAACTCTTCAAAGATACCTTTTGATAGCCGTAACTTGTCTTCAGCCGACAAGTCTATGTTATCGAAATACGCCGGTGTCTCCTTCTCTTCCTGCTCTTGAGTCTTCTCCGGAGCGTCTTCAATAGTGTACTTCTGGTCTTTTTCCATCTTGGCTGGATCTGTCGCTGGCATTATTGCTCCTTAAATTGTTTTGCAGCCTGAAGTAAATCTCTTTTGGCCACCGTAACCATACCGAGGCAAGGCATAAGTCCACCTCGCCACACAAAATCGAAACTAGACTCTTTACCTGTCTTTAATTTCGTCATTCCCACAATAACAGAATCATGCCGCTCTACGATTTCTTCAACAAGATCGTCCAATGGCACCAACGATAAATCCATCATACCCCCACCGTTGCAAAACTTATACCCGCGTTCCTCTGTTCTTTCCTGAGTGTCTGACCAGCCTCTTTGCTACGTTTCTTGTCCCGGGGCGGTTTGTACGGGTACTGCTTAATCACATAATCGCAAATAGCGTTCGCCAAGACCAAATCGTCTAAAAATTTACCTTCAGCTTCAGGTTTACCCCGGTCTGTACTCACAAACGTCTTGCATTGAGCTATAAGCTCGCCGTCACGGAGTTCTGTGGCTATACTGTGTATGAGATGGGCTGATTGGTCAAGCATGGCAGGACGAGTCTGTGAGGTAGTCGAGAACCCACGTTTAGGTACAGTCGTCTTGCTCTTACTGTCCACTTTGGTGTAATACAAGTTACCTCCCAAATCCTCGAAATCCTTGCATACCGTGTTACCAAGGAACACCGGTTTGCCGTTCCTTCTCACTAACAATGTCTTATTCGGAACAGTCACACAATAAGCATAGTCATTGTACTGTATCTTCTTTATTTGCTTCCCGTTGTAGAAATATGTACGAGAGTCTTTTGACTTACTTTCAAAAACAGTATAATTTGTCTTTTTACCCCTATTGTCTTGTTTTATCCATGCTATTTTGCGTATCTTTAAGAGATACTCTTGTAGTTGGTCTGCTAAAATTTTGGAAGTCCCCGGGAAATAAGCTCTCTCGTTCCCCCTACGAGCATGACCGTCCCCAACAAAAAAACTATCCAGGAACCTCTTTATTTGCCCTGAGGACAAAGTTCCAATGTTGTCAGGCGCTTTCTTTTTATCTCCAATATCAACATTCACTCGTAGATATTTCCACAACTCTTTGTCTGCAATATGAAATATAATCAAATCGTTGTATTCTTTTCCATTTACTTTCTGTTTTTGCCGTCTTTCCCAATAATGGTATGGGAGTTTTAGTAGATATTCTCTGATAGTCTTTATCTTATCAGGCGAAGATGTAGATTGTGCTATTGTCACAACGTAATATTGTCGTTTCCCCTTTTGAGCGTAGTTCCTTACATTGCCGTCAGCGACGAAAACACCAAGAAAGTTAAGCCATGTCTCCATTTTAATGATTTTTTTGCCTATTTTTATCGTTTTCCTTGATTTACCAACCCAATTAGATGAATGTTTCAGTATTAGCGTCGTTTTAAGTGAATCTGCCAACGAAATGAACTCCATCCGTGGATTCTTCCCTCGCTCACCCCTGTAGGTCAACATTCTGTGATCCTTCGAGACACAAAAATTAGCATGACCTCTTATGCCTTCATACATAAATTCCTCGTAAACTTCAGTATGTTTGGTTGGTATTTGAAACTCTATCTCATCCTTTCTCATGTTAAGAGTTGCTACCTTTTCACCCACGATTAAATCAGGGAACCTCTTCCATCCATTAGATGTCAAAACTTCCGTCTTTTTATCAAAACAATACCCATGGTTGTTGTTTTCCGGTGCGGTCATGGCGCCATAATAGAATTTACTCACCAAATTGAGCTTCTCAGCGAAGTCCTCCGGGGCGTACTGGCCATTTATCGTAGCCTGGGTGTTGTTATTCCACTTATCCTTGACCACGCAAGCCGTCTTGTCGCCCTTCGTAAGCCCTTCCGCGGGATCTCCGGCCACGATATATTCATGCTCGTCTTTAGGCAGCTCAAACACATTCAGCCAACCGTCAGGCCGTTCCATGAGCTTGATCTTATGGTTGACTTCTACCAGATTAGCCCGGATGTACCGGCCATAAGGTATCCCGGCCGTAGGATTCGCTCTTACACCATATTCCCATACCCTTTGCTTGCTTAAAGCCACCAAGTCGAAGAAAGGATTGCCTGATTTCAAATAGTCGATGTCGACCTCTTGCGCGAGATCCGCGACCGTCCGGCGGTCAGACTCGTTATCATACCAGGGGCTACGCACTTTAACGCCTTTTTTCCATAATTCGTTAGCTTCAGCCAGGGTCTTCAAGACTATCTTTTTGTTGTCTTTCACATAATACGCGTCTTTGGCCTTCTTGGGATGAAGTGTCCAATGGAGCGTTTCCTTGGCTATTTTCTCGTCAGTTGAGTTCATTAAGAGAGCAAACTTATTGCTTGCACCCTTTGGCGTGCTTACCGGGAACCGGCAACCTGTTACATCGGCCGTGGCGGTCCAGGCCGCGTCCGCTATCTTGGTTTCCCATTTACTATATTCATCCAGGAGGATAGCTTTTGACCGGCCACCGGATCCAAAGTCCTCGTTGGCCGACTCGCCCACGATCGTATTGCCAAGTACCGGGTTATGGAGCTTCATATAGGTCGAATCTGTCTTCCAATTATATCCCTCAGGTAGCATCCAATCAGGAAGTTTCTCGATGGAATATCGAAGTTTCTCGAATAATGTGTCCATAACCTTCGGTTTGTCGACAAATTCCTCCTTTCTTGAGCCTACCCGGAAGTCAGAACCTCTCTCAAACAACCATTTATGCTCAAATACATACAATATCTGCCAACTCACACCCATATCCCGGGTCTTCTCTGTCCCCTGGTCGTACTGTTCGTCAATAGCTTTCTCTATGGATTTGATGTATTTCTCTTGGAATGGGTAACATATGAACGGTAATTCTGAAGGCATTACCCGGGGATCCTTTGTCCAGCAGAACATATTGACCCAAAATAGGACATCAAGCTCACATAACTTTAAAACACCGGCCCGGAACTCAAGATCGGTCTCGCAGAGCTTCAATATCTCTCCTCTGCGCCTTAAATTACCAGTATAATCCCTTGGGTAGTTCCGTATGTCCATCAATCACCTATTTTTAAGCCTTTTTGTGAGAAAATCGGAGATTTCGTCACCTGTTTTAGTGCCAAACTCGAAATGCTGGAACTTCCGGTTATCTGTCACTATGTTGACATCGCCCTTTTTGATGTGTCCCTTGAGATCTAATGCTGTCCCGAGATATTTATGCCTGATAAAATAATCTATCTTTTTGCCCTTTTTAGCCCCTAACCCTGATTTCAAGACAACCACAAGAGCCTTATCAGTCAAACCCTGTTTCTCCATTATCTCTGTCATGGTTTCTTGGACGTAGGTTCTCTGCATCCTCTGATGTATGGCTTGCTGGCTTACGCCTTCTTTCCTGGCAAGCGCACTCTCATTAAAATCTAACTTTTCACAATCTTTAACAAGTTTTCGTGCGCGTCTTTTGGCAGTGCTTTTCTTAAGCTTCGGCATGAACTCTCCTTAAAATAAAAAAACGCACCCCAGGTAGTCGACTACCCAAAGCACGTCAATAATTTAGATGAGGAGCGACCCCACCCAAACATTAAAGGATTCTCAGAAGAGAACCTATATATAAAGTTTACTTATTTATTGTGAAGTGTCAAGTTTTTATTAGGATGGCAAATAGAATCGCATCCATGCCAATCTAATGTTTTCTTAATAGGAACACCAATCCCTTCAATTATCCTTACAATCATCTCAGCCAATATGAAATCTGGAACATCACAAATATTCTCTATGCTATGTTTATTGATTAGATTTTCAAGTTCTTTCTGAAATGCTTTCATCACGCCTCCTTTTTTCTGTCTTTCACTAGACACCCATAACATATTTTAAGACGCATCTCTATCATGTCCGGCGATAACTCACACCCACACTTCTTGCACGCCGGGTTTTTCATAGATTGAAAACATTTCACTATTGCAGAAATTTGTGGATGAGTAAAATACCCCACAGCTTTTGTCATAAATTTTTCTATACCTCTATCTATTCTCTGATTATGCATTCTCCTCCTTCTCCAGTGCCTTCATCACACACTTACATATTATCAAGCCCTTCGTGATTAGGTTCTCCCCACAGAACCCAGTACCATAGCACTTAGGGCATGACGGGTTAGCCTTATCACTTGGGCGGAAGCATCCCTCTTCCAGTAGTTGATCTTTAGTGACATTGATAAACTTATCTTTCTTGACTTCCATTGTTCTCCTTCGATAACTCACTTAGTTCCATATCCAGCCAAGTCCATCCCGGGTCAGGTACAAAACATAACGCATCAGTCACGCTGACTCCGCGAGACTTCTTCGCACCCGTCAAAACACCTACTGTAATAGGTTCTTGTATCAAAGCCAACTTCGAGCTTTTGACCACCCAACCACCAGGGACTTTCATCCTAAATGTTACTTCGTCAAGTTGTTCCCAAGTCATCTTCCCCCCTTCGGATAATCCGTCGCGTGAAAACCTTTGCCCTTAAAAATTACTCCCGCGCCTTCCGTTATACATTTCACAAGCTTACCTCTACACTTCTGGCAACGTCTCCGTTTCTTGTCATCCATAGCATGAAATATGGGCTCCGGTCGTTTGCAGCGTTTACAAATGTATGTATATGTCGGCATAATATCTCCTTTTCACTCTTCATGTGGAGTGCTGTTGATTTCTTGATGATAATTGGCTAGAGATTTTGAAATTTCCAAGCCATGGTCAAGGGCTTTGCCTTCATTGTTTTTTAACACATATTCTGCCCATTTGACTGATGTTTCTAGTAAGTCTGTGAATGTATGTCCTTTTGCTGTTTCCATTAAATCTTCATTTAGTTTTTCCATACCGCCCTCCCGTTAGTCTTGGATACTTGATCTTACTGATTATTCTACTTAATTTTCTAGATAATTTACCCACATCATCCACATATACTACTTGATCTTTAATGAGAGGTGCTACAACCCTTCCCAATCCCATTAGATGACTTCGATATTCTTTATCATTTCTCATTTTGTACAATGCTCGAATAGCTAATGTCTTTTGACCGTACACCAGCCTTTCTAAAATTTGTAATTGTTTTTTGCTTATTGCTATATTAATCATCACCCACCACCTTGTAAGTTGTAACCCATACCGCAATGGTTAAACACCATATTTTTCAATACACTCTTTAGGGCGTTTTATCTGGGTTTTTGCGTCTGTTATTATCCAAGGTCTATTTAGAAAACAATGAAGTCCGTACATTTGGTGATAGTTCAATAGTGGGCAATGTTTCTTGCCCTTCAAACAGTATTTTGGGTTATCTAGTTTTATTTCTATCTTCATTTCGCCGCCTCCCGGACCTCTTTTAAGGCTTGTTCGCAGAGGGTTATAGCTTGACTTTCTCCCAACTCAATATAATAACTATCGCTACCTTTTCCATGCCCGTCTGTCCACTTGCTCATGTCGGGTTTTCTTGGCAACTTAATAGCTCGGATAGCTTCTTTGAGGGTGGTGAGTTGTTCACCTAGAACTTTTTTGATTCCCGATTCTATCTTGATTATTTCTTTATATCCTTCAATCTCTTTAAGTAACTTCTCCCTCTCCTCAATAGCTTTTATGCCTTCTTGGAGGGCTTCAAAATGTTCTATCTCTATGGCTCCTGCAAATTGCACTTTTTTAATTAATCTTATCACCATATCCTTCTCCATCACTCCCCCTTGAGCCTTTTGTGTATGGCTTTGGCTAATTCTCTGCATCTTTCTATTGTTCTTATGGGTATTTTTTCCTTGCTTATGGGTAAATCTAAGTATGTTTTATCTTCAAAAATGATTTGTGCAAGCTCCTCAACATCAGGCAGAAATGCCTCGTAGTCGGCTATGTACTGTTTTATCCTCCACAGTTCCTCTGATATAGTATGGTGGTCAAGGCTTTTTAAGTCCTCTAATAAATATTTTGAATTAGGTCGTTTCATGCTTCACCTTTTAGTCTTACATTTACAATATAACCATATTTGGGTATGTGGTTTTCTAGAACTTCTATATCAGAAAAATCTTCTGCGTATTGTTTTATCCTCTCTTTTTTAGTTCTTCTTTCTCCTGCATACCAATTATCTTCTATCTCAAACTGAATACTTATAACTGCTTTTTTCACCACTCACCATCCTTGTAGTTGACAACAAAGTGAGGGGCAGGGATTTGCCGAGACTTCATCACCATGTCCTACTTCCATAAGGCTGAAATTTTAAGCTCAGTTGCCACTACTTTCGTAGATATGCCTTAACACCTCATGGTACTCGTATAGTCACCCTGCATAGCATTTGCAAACTTAGTTTTTACTCTGCAATTTTCGGAGTGTTACTGCCAATAACAATTTACGGATTCTTTTAATCGCCCTGCACCTAAACCACAGTATTTTAATTGAATTTCAGGCGATGCGTTACCTATTCCGCCACCCTCACTCTGTCAAAGAACTATCCAATATGCCAATGACTCGGCTCTACATACTGATCTCGCCTTCCGTTGATGGAAGGATCTATAATCTCGTCGTCTTTCTCAATCCACATATGCTTGTAAAAATATTTGCCTTCCTCAAACTTAACAAGATAAAATTCAGGATAAAATTTCTCTGTAGCGTACAACCCTCTCACGCGGTAAAAATCATCTATCCCGCTATCGCGCATGTCCAGTATCATCATCGCTACTCTTTTTCCGCAGGATAGGTTTTTGAATGCCGGGTTGTGTCTTATCTGCCAGGCCTTGTCGGACAGGCTCGCACAACCTACTAAAAACAAACAAGTTACAGCTATTACAAGTTGTTTCATAAATTTGTGCCGGATATTTTCGCCTCCGGCGGGGCTAGTTCATTATTATTCTTTCTGTTTATCAAGCGTTTCTTCAGGAACTTCCGCGACAACTTCTTCAACGAGTGAGGCTTTCGCATGATCCTCAAGCGCTTTATTGCGATCTATAATCCCCTGTACGCGGTCGAGTTCCTCCAAAGCGCCAACCCGCCTAATGCGCTCGGCCTGAAGTTGCAATATCTCCTGCCGTTTTTGCGTGATAGCCTGGTCTATCTGGTTGATTTCGCCAGACAAAACCTGCACCCTCGGAGATAGTTCTACATCGCGATCTGTCAGCCCGTACCCAGCCGGACAACAAGCTATAGCGAACACCGCTATTATAACAAATATCCATGTTGCTTTTTTCATACGTCCTCCTCTTTTTGTGGGTAAACTACCCATTTTGTTTTGCTGCTTGTAAAATTAAGCGACCTGCTTCTATAAACACATTTCTCACAAATTATCATCTTGGGTGTGCCGTCTAATTCCTTAACCTGTACACCGGGCGTGCCGACTATCAAATTTCCACAAACTTCGCCGGTCTTTCTGTTGCGGTATCCGCAGTTACCTATCATCAGCTTCCTTTAATTGCTTTAGCTCAACCTTAAAAACAACATACCTCATTCTCAGGTATGTTATCCCGTGTTTGGGTTGCATTCTGTCAACCAATAGAAGATGCTCCCAATAATCAGGACCGAGCTTTTTCACTATCCCTTCCTCGACACGCTTATACGGTGCTTCGTTTTTACAACAATGGTGCCAAGCATCGTGGCAAAAAGTTGTATTCATCATGGTCGATGTCCAGCAAGATAATAACACATTCTGCCGGTGGTATCGCATAGCCGGATATTTTCCCTTAGGTAAGATATGAAATACTCCCAATGGATACGGCAAGTTGTTCTCCGATCTTCCGCATATCTCACAGACTGGCGCACGTTCAATTTTCAATATCTCCCTGAATATATCATCCATTTTCTTTTCAAGTTTTCCGCGATCACTTTGACGTTTTATTGGTTTCCGTCTTTTCATATTACTCCAAGATGCTTTTATACCAAACGCTACCAACCAAAGAAATATATTTTAGCGAATCTACACAAAAATACTTACGAGACAACTAGTTCTGCACCCACCGGCGAACATACAAAAAACCAAGTTCTCTTGTTATGTCAGTTGCTTTTTTCATCGTTCCTTTTCTCAAGTTGATATACTCTTTTACCCAAATCATAAAGAAGAATACAAACACAAATATTTAAAATGAGTTGAAGCATTATTCCTCCACCCCCATACCATCTTTCATCATATCAATCATTTCTTCAAGCCAACCCCTAAAAGCTCTATAAGCTACAATGTCCCTAGTTGTCTTGCGTCCATGAACATATACAACACCGCTTGGCTTAAACCGAAGAATATCTTTCCCATGTTGTTGAAAAGCAATATCTCCGTTAAGATCAACGCTAAATGAACTGCTATTTGTTTCACACCGTAAAAGACTTGAAACTACATCATCAGCCTCAAACGTAGCATCTTCGGGGATTGTAGGTTCTTCCACTTCAAAGCTAAGCGCAAACTCCACGCTTTCACCCGGAGCAAGAGTTATCCCTTCTTCCTCAACCACCGCGTCCCTGTCAATCCACTCTACAACATGATCTCCTACTGACGATATACACACGGCCACACAAAAGATACAAACGACCAAAGCAACAATCAAACCAACACCTACTCCCACCTTTTTTAATAGATTCATTTTGTGTCCTCCCTCATTTCAATTTCAAATCCTCCGCCACCCATTAACGCATTACATCCACCAAATCCGAGCAAAACGATCGCAGTAGCAATCGCACCAAATATCCACCTACCTTGTTCTGATTCCCACCATTTCATTTTTCCTCCCCTGACAATTTTCCCGCGAGGCTCCAGTTGTCTTGAATCACTGCCCAAACCAAGCAACCTAGGGCATAACACAAGCCCACAGCCAGCAAAACAATAAAAATTCCAGCCAAACCATCAAACCACACGCCAAGCATCTTGGTTGAAACACTAGACCTCCTACCCATCTCCCATAGCAACCAATTTATCCCTCGACCCATTCCTAATGGTACGCACACCACGATTAAAAAAAACGCAATACTTTCAACAATCTTTAGCCCCACAAATATCAGTATCCTTTTCATTTCTCCTCCTTTAACCTTTCAAGATCAAACATCACCAGGGCGCTATCCTTTTCATGGTTAATGTGCACTCCAACTACTTTCAGAACATATCGTTCTCCCAAACTATCTTAGTGACCGGGGAGCCACTCTTGCATGGTTTCTAAATCAACTTTATATGAAAAAGTGCAATATTCTCTTTCACCAATTCCTTTGTTTACGTCCTCCTCCACCCTACATACACCGCTTACAGTTATGAGACTCAATATACTCAACACGATCACGCTCTTTCTTAACTTTTTGCTCAGCAAGATATTTCTCATATTCTTCCTCCGTTGTAGGGGTATCTCCGTAGTGGCAACATCCACCGCTGTGAAAAACCAGACATGACATATTTGTAATGTTATTCACGAAATACCCATGACATTTTCTGCAATGACTCACCCGGTATTCGGCCCCAGGTATCCATGGTAATGTGTCCATGGTATCCTCCGCCCCGGCCTCCGGCGGAAACGCGGTAACTATCGCGAAAGCCAAAAGCACTATCAAAAACAGAATACCAAACGCTATGAGTGTTGATTTCATGATTCCCTCCTACGAAGTTTTCAGGTGCTTAACTTCTTGGTAGATTTTATCGAGCTTGGCCCTTGTTTTCTCCGTCCATTCTTCGGTTTGGGAGAGCATGGCTTCAACTTCGGCCGCCCTTTCAGGATCGGTGATCTTGTCCTGAAAATGCAAATCTCGCACATGCTCCAACTTGCCCTTAAATGACTTCGGGCCGCGCTTGCCAGGCTTACCAGGCTTTGACCTCTCCGGCGCTTCCTTTGCGGGTCCCTCGTCCGTGACATCTGTTTTCTTTTTGTTATATGCCCTCTTTTTTGGTGGTGTTTCTGGTTTCTCTTTGTGATGTGATTTAGTTTTGGTTGACTCCGGCAATATCTTGTATTCAACAATTTCCGAAATGGTTATGGAGAAATCCACGATCTCTTCTTCCGGAGACAGCTTTAACGCCTTTCGCAGTTCTTCTTTGGTAATAGTTCTCATGATACCTCCTGTTTTGGTTTTCCGTAAAATCCGTGTACACTCTCGATCTGATGCGGTAACTTGCCCCTTCTCGGTAAACCACATTCAGAACAAAAAACTTTCTCGCCCTTACCCGCTGTCTCTGTTTTGCAACAGTGTATAACGTAAAAGTCCTTACTCGGTTTAAGAGGTTCCGGTAATTCTTTTTCAGACATTTATCCAATCCTCCCCATCCCAAATCTTGTCGTATTTCTCTTTCATCACAAAAGCAAGCCAGAGTTGTTCCATTGAAGCACCCTTATTCGCATATGCAGGGTCACACGCTACCCATTCAATTAAAGCCCCCGCAAGCCAAATAGGGTTGTCTCTAATTATGGGTTTTTCTTTTTGTATTTCAGATAACATCTCCTGCAACTGGTCTTGACGGGGTAGCCAGATTTTATCTTCTATACAACCCCATCCATATTCTTTTCCCGTGATTTCGACAGGTATGGGTTCTCCACCAGGCAGGGTAGATGGTTGAAAAGCATTACCAATACACCAAAAAGTACATTCGCACATAAACCAATCTCCACATTTAGGTTTCCATGCTTCTTGTATTTCCACCGCTTTCTCACACATCTTAACATATTCTTTTGAAGTGTCCATTATCCCACAGCTCCTTTTTTGCGGATGTTGGCTCGGCGCATATTACCGGATCTTTTGTTTTTAAAAAGTTATTAACAGGCGCAAGCCTTTTGTCTTATAAGACAAAACTTTTGTTCTATAAGAACAGTTGTTTTATAACCTCTTTAAAGCTCTTTAAAGGAAATGAAGCTTTTGTTTTCTTAATCAGTTTTCCACTTTTCATAATCCTTTACCACACTTATATTTACAGATTTTGGGGTTTTCCATTCGACTTTTAAAATCCGACAACTTTCCGAAATATCTATCAACATGTCCCGACAATATTCCGGTGTGAGCCGGAGAGCCTTCCCGATGCTCGTAATATTGGTGTCAAAATCCTTGCGATTATACCCATAAGTGAACCTAATCGTAAATAGTACAAGTCGTAAATGTGTAGGATTTGAGATCCTGAAATAAATCTCTTTCAGCAACTCAGTTGCTATCCTAGTATAGCCTCTTTCACATTGAGGGCTTGCCACTATTTGCCCTTCTTTGTGTTTTTCTTTTTCAGTTGGTTAAAGTATTCGTCCACAAGATATTTTGTTCGTTTTTTATTAGAGAGCCAATACTCAATAACACTAGCAACAACATCGCTTGCCGGGGCAATATTGCATTTTAAAAGCGCACCAGCTATGACATCTATATCAGCAGACAAGAAATTGATTTTAGCAGAAGTGATTAATGTCTCACAGGCTTCTTGCATATTGCTTGTTTCCTTGCTATGACAATCTTCGCACAATGTAACAAGAAATTTCTCATCATATTCCCATGGTTTTCTACCAGAAACATACACTCTATGATGAACATGTAATGTTTTGTCCGTGGAATAACAACATTGACAAACAAATTCATCCCTTTCCAGTATTAACAAGCGTGCCTTCTGCCAACGCGGATCTTTGTAGTATTCTTTGTAGTTCATAAGTCACCTAAAAAAAGATCCGGGTATAGTGCTGGAACGCCCAATAACTCCCACGAAGGGAAGAAAGGACACACCATACCCGGATTATTTTGTTTGATTAGTTTTTTCATATTGAGCGTTCCATTTGTTCATAATATAAGCATAGCACCATATCCCCAAAAGTCAAGAAATATCTTACTGGTTTTCCTTGCACCATTTTTGATGGTAATGTTTTTTGCACAATCCGCTTTTATTGTACCATCGTATAGGTGTTTCGCACTTCTCGCATTTTCTATCTTGGAAATTTTCAGGGTTCATATACTTGGCTGACCCTCTCAAAATATTACACGACTGACAAACCGCATCAACAGCCAATCTCTTATTGTAATCTCTATGCTCCCATTGAGTAGCCCGTTTTTTACCACAATCGCAACATAAGATGAATACTTTTTTTAGGTTTGGTAGCTTGCCACTTTTGACTGCCTCATAAACTGCCCCCTTCGCTTGTTTCTGTCCAATCCGCTTAACTGCTTCATAAATTTTCTTACCATTTTTTTTGCGGTATCGCTTGCCCGTTTCGGAAATCTCTTTTTTATGGGTTCTTCTATACTCAGCGGATCTCGCTCTAAATGTTTCTATATTGTCCCGGTAATATTTTGCCTTTTTCACCTTTAATCTATCTCTGTTTTTTTCTGACCAGTCCTTTTTACATTGTTTACACCATCCGCTACGGCTGGTTTTCCGGATTTTGCTTCTATCGAATTTATTTATGTTTTTTCTTCGTTTGCATTTTTGGCAGACAAGTGTTTTCACGATCACTCCTTTTACATATATTATACACGATTCAGTAATACTTGTCAAACCTTATTATGTTTCTCTGTCTCGCGGTGGGATAGTATGGAATTTGCGTGAAGCGTCACGAGGCCTCCTTTTTAAGTAACTCACGGATTTTGTTGTCAGCTTTGGATAATTCTTCCCGTGCCTCGTAATACATTTTTTGAAACTTGTTTTCTTGAAGTGCAGATATTGATTCTTTTGCTTTTGTTGCAGCATATTGTGATTCCTTACTATTGGGTGGAAATATATGAAGTATCTCTAATAGTTCTTCCCACATTGAACAATAAGGGGCGCAACCTAAGAGTGGTATTATCTCATACAAAGCCTTGTCTATCTTTTGTTCTATGAAATTGTGATATCCATTTGCCTCAAATAACATATCACCGTCACTCGATTTTAATTCTTGAAGTATTGGTCTTAGCTTATTTTTACAATCATGTCTCATTCCCCCTCCAATCGTTTACACACCAAGATTATAAGACTCGCTAGAACTACGGCTATGACTGCGTTTTCGAGAAATTGTGGGTCAAACATTTGTTTTTCCTAGGACATCGGCTTTTTTAATGGGACTATTTTCGTTTAAGTGATTTAATACAAGTTCAGACACTTGCTCGCGCCTAGTATTTGACCACTTTAAATACAATGCAGTTTTTATAACAAGTTCCTTGCCTAAAAGATCGTGTTTTATATAATTACTCCTATCCCTTCGATCAGTCCTAACAAATGGTTTGGCTATATCATGAAGCAATGAAGCCCATCTCAGAGTTATATCTTTGGGGGTACTGTCTACTACTTTTTTTGTATGTGTCCAAAGGTCAAGATCATGGTGTGGGCTATTTTGATCGTAATTTAATTGTAGTGACAATTCAGGAATCATAAAATTAAGCAATCTTGTTCTCATAAAAAAATCAAGACCCACACTCGGTTTATCAGTAAGTAAGAGTTTGTCTAACTCCACAATCCATCTTTCCCGGCTTACCTCCAATATTTTATGACTCATATTTTTTGCGAATCCTTCTAAATTCTGATCTATGCCGAACGCTAATTGGGACGCAAACCTTCCTGCTCTTAACATTCTTAGTGGGTCTTCTTTAAAGCGTTGTTTAGGATCATTAACGCACTTAATAACCTTACTCAGCAAATCAAGTTTTCCGCCCCACGGATCAATTATTTTTCCGCCTCTTTTGGCTATAGCATTTATTGTAAAATCCCGCCTTCCTAAATCGGCTGTAATATCTTTTACAAACTCCACTTGTGGCTTACGACTGCCTATTATATATTTCTCGTTTCTAAAGGTTGTTATTTCAACAAAGTTACCATCAATTTTTACACCAATAGTACCAAATCTCTTACCTATTAAATAAGGCTTTTTCCCCGCCCCCCTAATTCTAACTTCAATTTCGTCAGGAGATAAGGGGGTCGCAAAATCATAGTCTTTAGGTTCTAATCCTAAAAGTTCGTCCCTTACTGAGCCTCCCACCATGTATATAGGATTTATTATTTTGCACACTTCGTCATAAATCATTGTTCATCATCCTTATTTTAAGCAAAATCTCATTCAGTTTTTCGTAGTTTGGACGATCAGGCAATTTTGTTCGAATAGCATTAAACTTCTCAAATTCTTTTTCAAATCTATCAACCATCTGATCTACAGGTAGCTCACCAACTTCAAAAATCCGTTCTCTATCGCTTACTCTTACAGTTAAATTTTGTTCCTTTAAAAGTTGTTCACCTTGCCAAAGCAAACGAAAGCAATGCCTAGCATGTTTACTGTGCCTATTTTTGACTTTAGATGAAAAACTGTGTCCTCTCCTGTTTAATTTTCTGGCTTGAGCTATTGCGTATCCACCGTAAGAATGAAATATTCTTTTAGTCAAAAAACTGTGTCTGTTTTTTATAAGCAATCTAGCTTCATCTGTCATAATTTCATACTTCTCCAAAAAAAGAAGTTCTAAAATAGATGGGTTATTTTGTATGGCAAGTCTAACGAATTTTTCAACTTCATGATAAACAATATCTGGTTCTTTGCTCACTATTGTATCTTTGGGCTTCTTTATAGATAGCATTTCACTTATTGGGTAAACGATAATGCCCATTTTATCTATATCGCTATCAGGAGTGCTTAAACCATATGCCTGAGATCCTACTACAGCTTGCAATATTTTTTTCACTTATTCTCCTTGCGCGGGTCGCCCAGGGACCAGAAACCGCAAGGAAACATAGTCCCCAAGCACGGCCCCGCTACTATCTTAAATTGATTTTCGCCTTTTCCAATGACAACAACGATCTACAAGCCTCGTATTGTTCTTTCCACCGCTCGTATTCCGCCCGGAGCCTTGTCTCTTCTTCGATGGCCGCACTTGTTCCGTCAAGGTGTTCTTCGTATCTCTTACTTGCGCGAGCTTCCATTTCTCGAATAACCGCGCTTCCCATGTATTTTTTCATTTCCCTTGCGATAATGACTTTCCTCATTTCCTGCATGTGATAAGATATACCCTTGGCTTTGGCGTATAGCGTACCACTCTCTTCGATTTTCTCTACCGCGTTTTTCATATCTTTTTCTATTGTGTATTGATCCACGACCCTCCCTTATTACCTGCTTACCAATATTCTTTCTTTCTTAAACACAATACCCGGTACCGGAACACTATCTTTTGTGGCTTTGGCCTGTTTATTGAGCTTCACCATGTCCGGCAGCTTGTAAGTATCCGGTAATAGCGCGAAATCTGCTACTTCGGCAAACCAGTTATCTTTATAAGACAATCCAGCCACCTTGTCAACCTTCGGGGCGGCAACAGGAGCGATTACCTGTTCAGCCTCGACCTCTCTTTCATCAGC